>ERZ1292637.1106-Hain-H14-01um-R3-1106-length-12278-cov-4_pt1 | contig 12278 bp, 24 predicted proteins | sample MGYA00564405_ERZ1292637 | MGnify/ENA primary metagenome ERZ1292637 (study PRJEB36523, sample SAMEA6512645) | groundwater metagenome | collected 2019-01-09 | study: AquaDiva: Metagenomics assemblies of 32 groundwater samples | reverse complement strand
CCAGCACAATTTGATTTGATGATTTGGAATCAATATAGCAAGTGAGTTACTTCGATTCTTCAAGAACTGCTTTGATTCCATGCATTTCTACCAATCCTTTGCGACGGGGATTGGAATCGAATTTAGGGATTGGAACGTAACTGCCCTGAAGCAATACGCGATCACCAACCTTAAACGAAATATCGTCAACCTTTACGCCAGGACCAAAAGCCACAACATAAGCTTGTGGGGAGCCAACATCAGCCTGATCATCGTTTACTAGCATAGTGGTGCCAAGAACTTCTTGTGCTGTAAGCAATTCAATCATAATTTGTGAGCCGGTTGGCTTTACACCAACAATCTTTGGCGCTGCTGGTGTGCTGCTCAACAAGAAAGGTTCTGGTTCATAGCCGAAAATCTTTGGTGCTGGAGCAAGAGTATTTTTCTTAGACATTTATTCTCCTTTGAGATGACTTAACTAAAATTAGTTAGCTTTGCCAAATTTCTCCAGGAGTTTGAAATAATTTTTCAACTTCTTCACGATTATTATGTTTTTCGCAAAGATCCCACGTATGCATATCAATTTCAGCAGAAAATGTAGTCCAGTCTTTACAGACTAAACATTTTCGCATCGTATCTGTATTTTCACGCTTTTTAAGGCGTTGATCTAACAAATATTCACGATAACACTTTTGTGCTTCTTCTTGTGTTTCATGACCGCAGGTGTGGTATTTGTCTTTGAATTGCATTTCGCGAAGAATACTGGAATGATCTTCAGGCTTGCCGGGCAAACCGAGACGTTTTAACATCTCTTCGGTCCATTCGATGTAACCGCCACAATAACCAACTGGCTGAGTAAAGTCGCCGTTGCGACATGTGTAATCCCACTTCATATCGCTCTGTCGCTGCCTAGCTGCATAATAATTCATCCGTCTCCTTCGTCTATCCAATGTGGACTATCTGCGAATAGATCTTGTTGTGATTTAGGTGGTGGAGGGTTCTTTCTCGTGGAATCATGGTCTAGACCATTTAACCATTTCGAGCTAAGATCACCAAAGTCGAATTCATCGTAAGGAGCCTCTTCTGGATTGGTTTCCAGTTGCTGCTTCAGCCAATGGCGTTTTCTCTTATTGCCCTCTTTTTTAAGAAAACGTTTCATTTTACGATAAAAGTCTTTGTCGTGCTGCTGTCCCATAATAGTAATTAGATAATTTTTAATAAACTTGTTGACAATTAGTTTACTTCAAGTTACAAGTAATGTCTACTAAACAAGGAAAACACATGAAACTCAACCAAATTATTGCCGTTACAGCAGGTAAAAAGTCTCGTAACCAAAAGACCATAACCGAAGTTCATCATCAATTGCAGAAATCTGCTCTTCTTGATGGCATTGCCAGAACGTATCGACCAAAAGATGAAGAAGGCGAAAAGTTTCCGCCAGAACGCAAGCACGTTCAGCTAAAGGTGAAAGATGCTGTTTTGAAGGTAAAACAAGAGCTTGCCGAATTGTTTGATGTTGTTGCAACACAAGATTACACCAATTGTCTTGCAAAAGCAGATGTGAAGGTTGATGGAGTAACGTTAGTAGAAAAAGTTCCAGTCACTTATCTGTTATTCTTGGAAAAGCAATTAGTAGATTTAGCGACTTTTGTTGAGAAGCTACCAACACTTGATCCAGCAGAAACCTGGAAGTTTTCGCCAGAAGCAGATTGTCATGCAAGCGACCCATATGATACGGTAAAGACCAAGAAGGTCTTCAGAAATCACGTGAAAGCAGAAGCAACGCAGCAACATCCTGCTCAGGTTGAAACCTATAGCGAAGATGTGGTAGTCGGGTACTGGACTACCATCAAGTTTTCTGGTGCTATTCATTCTAAGGAAAAGAATGACATGTTAGAACGTGTACGAAAACTACAAGAATCTGTAAAATGTGCGAGGGAAGAAGCTAATTCTACAGATGTGAATGTAGTGAAAGTAGGAGCCAAGGTTTTGGACTTTATTCTTGGCAAGTAAAACTCCTTGACCAGAAGTAATTCTGGTCATTGATATAAGCTGGCTAGTGAACCAGCTTAAAGACTTAGTAGTAATTTTAGTCTTAATTGCTTTTGTGATCAGTGTAGGTTCGATTCCTACTCCCGCGATTTGCCCAACATTAAACGCGGGATACCCCAACGGCAGAGGGTAAACAGAGCAGAATGAAACTTAGATTATCACTTAGCTTAAGTATTTTGCAGTGTGGTAAATCAAGGTCTGGGAGAAATTACCCGTTTTGTGTTGGTTCAATTCCAACCACCTTCGCTAGTTTTGTTGATTGATATAAACGAAGGTGTAGCTTAATGGTAGAGCGGAGCGGTCTAAAACTAAAACCCTGGATTAAACGGATACAGTTACCACTTTGAATATCTGCAAGTAAGTTATATAACTATAACATTATTACACTCGCCACCACCAAAAGGCTATTTGGTGGTGGTCTTTTTTTTATAGATGAAAGATTTTTTATGGGAAGAGGAGGAAAAAGTGGAAGTTCCAGAAAAAGAAAAAAGAAAAGATTGTTGTTTAATAAACTAAAAATTAAACAATGTTGTTTCTGTAAAAAAACTTTAACTTTTCGTACTTCAACGCTTGAGCATGTCATACCTAAATCTCAAGGAGGAACTAACGAAATTAAAAATTTAAAAATCTCTTGCGCTCCTTGCAATAATGCAAGAGGTACTAAAAATTTTCTAGAGTACTTTCAATATAAAAGAAGACTACTGTATGGAGTTTATTCTGATGTTAACAGATCCTGAAAAACTCATTGTTGCTAAACGTGTCAAAGAATGGAACAAGCCACGTTGCTGGGCATGGCGTGATAAATATCGTTTGCCATTAACAGATGCATTAAAATGTCCAGAGTATGGCTGACCAAGTTTCGCTTTGGCTGGCTTCCGTAAGGAACTATCTGAAGAAGGCTTAGTTCAAGCTATTCGCGACATTTACAACTATTTTTATGATTTAACTGGTGAAAGGTACACAAAAACCTTGTTGAGCGATGCTTACAAGCTATTTTTACCTGAGAAGCCAAAATTATGCTATAATTGCGTCATGGAAACCATGACAAAAGCAGAGTTGTTGGAAAAACCATCCATTGAAGTCAGTGGGCATTGGCATTTGAAGTACAGTCTAGGTGGATGGAGAATCTGGATTGATCCAAAAGATGGATTCACTCAAATTTGGAATTGGCGTGATGGCGGTTGGCGTAGTTTTGACGAAAGCTACAATTATTACAAATCTGTTCCAGGCTTAACATTGGTGTAGATCAAATGGGAACGACAGAAGGATTGAAATGGCTTGTAGAACAATGGGAGGGCGAGGAACGTAATAATGCTATGTTTCTCAAAGAACGTGGTTGGATTGAAGAAGATGGTTATTGGATAAAAGGTAACAAGAAACTACGAGCTTTCGATACTGACCATGCTGGTGCAGTCAGCACTGAAATTGGAGAAATGAGTACTGCTGCTGGATGGCGACAAATCACCATCGAAACACTTTGCAATGACAAACAAGATCGATATGCGTATTACGTCAGTCCTAAAACCAATAGGATGTATCATTGGTTTGAAATGATGGAAACGCTGTATTCTGGTATTTCTGAAGAAGATCTCAAATTATGCGGAAAAACCGAAGATTTGAATAGGCTTTTCCCTGGTAAAAAGCCTGATTTGATCAAAGTTGAATTTGGAAAATTTGATGGTGTGTATGGATATCGACTATTGGTTTAAATTTTCCCATTGGTCCCTACCTACTGACTTAAATCCTGCACGTTGAAGACCACGCTGATAAACGTTAGCTCGTTTTATACTGCTTGCATTTGCGATGATCTGCCATCCATGTTGTTTCCATGTCGTAGCTAGATGTTGTAATAATCTTAAAAATGGGCGTGTTCGCGGATCTACTTGTTTTTTGATGCCAGTGCCGCTATCCAGTTCTTCTGTACTATCTGGATCAGTTTCGTTTGCTGCCCAATCGTAGTCAATCCTTATTGTCGGTGTTGATTTTTCAAAATTCGCTCGAAGTCGTAGTTGTCTGCCGAGAATAGTGGCAGTACCGTATTTTTCGCCCATAAGTGTAGAATATTGGTGAAATTCGCAGTTTGGTATTATTTGCTTTGTTATTCGCATCCATTTTTGAAGTTCTGGATTTTCTGCTTCTTTAGTAAAATCTTTTGTTGATGGTGCAATTTCATTACCATCACCGGGTTCAAATGGGACGGATTGCCAAGAGGGTTCTTCGACAAGACGACAAAACTCAATAAATTCATTACGTTTCATTGGTTTAATCCATCGGCTCATGATGCTGTATCCAGTGATTGACCCAACCACAAGCACACTTCCGACTGACACCGGTTGCCGCAACAACGGCAGTTACGATTTTTCTCTTACTTGTCTCGCCAGCTTCCCTCTTCTGCTGAATGATTAGGTCCGCACGAGCCATTTTCTCTCGACGCTTCCACTTTTTCTGTGGCGGTCCTTCCGTCTCTTCCGCACTCATGAACTTGTGCCATAGGTTTTCGGTCAGGAGTTCGTCCTTACTGCAAAACTCGATAAATTCGTTGCGTTTCATGCCAGTATATAGCTGTTCACTCCAAGCTTTTACATTTTTTACTTGTTTTGTCAAAAGGATCTTGCTATACTGATGGAGTAAGGCAAATGTCCGCTATTCAACGCTAATTGGATAGCTCAAAAGGGTCACTGCCTTGCGGCAAAAGAGAAGGTCGGTAATGGACAGGTAGCTCAGAGAAAGAGCGCCAGGACTGTCAAAGGTTTTGGAGGTCGTAGGTTTAAGTCCTACCCTGCCCACTTAAGTTGAGAACTAGCGTTTAGACACCTGTATTAGGGTGCAACGAAACAGGTTAGAGCCATACTTGGCGTAAGCTAAGCATCTCGAAGCTACTACTAGACTCAACTTTGATATTGTGATGTTGTTATGGCTTGTGAAAGATATTGGGCAATCAGCAACAAACGTAGCAGCATCACAATTTTATGCAGTGGTAGCTCAGAAAACCCTATTTTATTAAATAGTGGTATGAAACAGAGCGACCGGGAAACCGGGAGGTCGTAGGTTTAAGTCCTACCCACTGTTCTATTTACTAAATCTGAAGGAGTTTTATGAAGAGTTTTCTCACGTTGGTTGTTTGCTTCGTTGCTACGCTGTCCGCAAAAGCTGATTTGCAGATGGATGCGTTGACGAAGCAAATGGAAGTTACTATGTCGGGGATGACGTTAACTAGTCAGAGTGAAGCAATTGTAAGTGGTGCAGGTGCTATCTCTGCACGAGCGACAGCAACAGAAGATGCAATCAACGCATCGACAATGACCGTTGCCCAAAAAGACGCTGCTTTAGCAATGGTGGCTTCATGTCGTGACAGTCTAGGAACTTGCGCAACATACTTGTTTGCAGAAGCAACTGACGAATTGGCGGGCAAACTATCTATTGTTCAGGGCAATGCTGATTATGCCAATGCCGATTATGCTGACGCTATTACGAAGTACAATTCTGCGGCTGCATCGTTTGCTGCGGCGAGTGAAGACCTTGCTTGTGCAGCACTGTATGCACTATTAGCGGAGAGCGACTTGAATAATGTTGATAATTTCTTCATCGCAGCAGGTTTGACTCCCCCTATTTTGAGAGTCGGACCAACTCGTCGTCCCTAACGTGACAACATTTGAACGCTAACAGCAATCAAACTTTTCCGAGAAATCGGAGCATCCAAAAAGATGGCGTTCTGTTTTAGTCATTGATCGCAGCGAGGACAAACGGTAAGTCGCTAGCCTCATAAGCTAGAGATAGTGTGGTTCGACTCCCGCCGCTGCAATGTTTTTTTAAAATGAGCTTGTAATTTTTTGTAGCTCATGGTATATATTAGTTACTGATCGCAGCGAGGACAAATGGCAAGTCGCTAGCCTCATAAGCTAGAGATAGTGTGGTTCAATTCCCGCCGCTGCAATGTTTTTCAAAAATGAGCTTGCAATTTTATATGGCTTACGCTATATATGTTGTATAGAAATCAAAAGGCGTTTATTTCAATGAAGACTTTATCCCTTAGTTCGTTTAGCTATTGCTTGTCACTACAAGCACATGTGCTGCTACGGATTGAGGAATAAGGAACAAAGATAACCTTAAACTCAAAACCTCGCAGCTAAAACCTGCGAGGTTTTTTTGTTTTTATGACGGTGATCACAGGCGTGACAGTAGGTCTGCAAAACCTGCTTCGTGGGTTCGAGTCCCACCGCCGTCTTGATAGTGTCGGATCTTTGACAACTAGGCGTAATTTATCCTACAATCAACCTTGCGGTGTAGATTGTAGTAAAACAGGAGATAGCGCCATCTATCTTAACCGCAAAATGCCGTTCAGGTGTAGGGGGTAGCCACGTTTGTCTGAAAAGCAAAAAGACTGAGTTCAACTCTCAGGAACGGCACTTAAAACAAGGAGAAATGATGTTAGAAAAAATTGCGAGTGTAATAGTATGGACCATTACACTCGCCTCAATAGTTGGTTTTGTTTATTATTTGACGACTTTTTAGTATTAGCTTGTCATGCTGTGGGCAAGTGGCAGACCCTACTTCTTAATCGCAAGATCAATAGGAGTGCGCATCAAAGGTGCAGTAAAGGATCGAGGTTCGAGTCCTCGTCATGACAAGTTAACGTACCGGCTGAACATTGGCGAGTTCCCCTGGCTGTAACCCAGGCGATCTTCGGATCATTACAGGTTCAACTCCTGTCCGGTACATTTAAGCTGCAATGAGTTCGCTGGGAGGATCAGAAAGGCATTGAATTTCAGGACGATATTTGTTAAGAGTCTTTAGTAGAACTTCCTCGTCAATGTTTCCTTCTAGGTTCGATGTAATAAAAACGGCTTGAACTTTCTCTCGTATGGCACGGCGGAATGCTGTGATTGCGGTATGGGCAGCAACAACCTCATAGCCTGCCGCCTCAAACATAGGATAGGTGGCAACGATAGCTTTGCGGGTTCCGACAATGAGAACTTTCATGACTGTCTCGACAAAAAAAGGTTTCTGTTAAGGACATTGAGAATAGTAGTAGCTAAAACTGTGCCAGTCAAAATTATAGGCAAAAATTAGCAGGAATGAGCAGAACATGTGCGGGAATGAGCAGAACATGTGCGGGAATCGTTACCCTAATCGCTTAGTGTAAGACAGGACAGGTGATTTATGAGCAAAACGGAATATGAGGAAATCGTTCGGCAATCTAATGAATGCTATCGAAAAACGATAGCCAACAAAAACTCTTGGCTTATAGTGCCCAACAATCAAGCAGAGGCAGCAATTAAATTGGTTACTGCACTTGATGCTTGGAGTAAAGATGAAAATGTTAGTTGATAATTGAAGATTTTTTGATATGATAATTGATATTGCTGCTCTTGCCAAGTTGGTCAAGGCGCTTGTCTGAAGAACAAGTTATCTCGGTTCGACTCCGAGGGGCAGCACTGGCGGGTGGCGAAATAGTAGACGCGCTCCGATAAAAAGGAGTGTCGAGGGAGCGATTGTCCGGACGATCACCTTTGACGTGTAGGTATCGAATCCTGCCCCGCCAATTTTGGGTGTACTTCTCAGTGGGATGAGACTCAAGCTGTAACCTTGATGCCTTAATGGATGAGCGGTTCGATTCCGTATACACCCGTTGTTAGTTAAAGCCACTCTGGTGTAGTTAGTTTCTGCACGTTTGCCTGAAGAGCAAAAGGTTTCGGTGCAATCCCGAAGGGTGGCATTATGACAGAATATCCTGAAGCAAAATTGATGATAGAAATGCGAGAAAGAACGGCTTTGCCGTACTTGACTTGCCGTCGATTGCTGCAAGAAGCAGATGGTGATATTGAAAAGGCAATCCAACTTGCGAGAGAAGAAACTCGTAAGAGAAATCCGTCGCCGTTCATATGAGCTTCCCGTTCTCTTATATCGCTCCTGGTGAATACACTTATTGTGGTTGTGGTTTAATACTGCTCCCTAAAGGTGTGTTGATTTGTGCTAGTTGTCAACACAAATCGAAATTAGACGATTTTGCTTGCGGCATTTGCAACAAACAAGCTTCTATGTTTTTTGTTCATGGATTTCGTTGTGAAGAACATGCGTTTCAAGAAAAACCAAGTCAAATGATCGAAAGTGAACGACTTGTTTTTACGTATGGTGTCAGGCGTGGTGTCTGGATAAAAGAAATTGAAGCTAAAAAGATAGCAGAGTCAAAAAGAATACATGAAGCTCTCTCAAAAGAAAGGGATGCTTTAGCATTGCAAAGAATGAATGATGGAATGAAACCTTTGTTTTGGATTATGGCACGGTAGGCAATTGGCAGACCACATTGACTTAGAATCAGTGATGCTGTGGGTTCGAGTCCCACTCGTGCTATTATTATTGAGGCTGTAAAATGCGAATAGCAACAACTTGCGATATGACCGCTGGCTGGCACACTCCAACTGGTGAAATAGCAACTGCTCTTTCTTTGGAGATATCAGCACCAACGAAAACAATCGAAGAACACGATGCACTTCGTAAAGTAATCGAAGATGCAATTAAGGAATTTGGTTTTACAGTACAACAAATTCCTTCAATGTAAATGCGGATGTGGTGGAACGGCAGACACCTAAGTCTTATGAACTTATGCTCGAAATGGCGTGCAGGTTCAACTCCTGTCATCCGCACTAATTATTGAAAAGAAAAAACTAACAGCCTCCGAACGTGGCGAAAAGGACTACAAAGAAGGCGTTCGTATATGCCCTTATCCTAAGAATACCAAGTCAGCAGAAAGATGGAATGATGCTTGGGATATGGCACAAATGCGATCCATGATGGAAGATGGTGCCTTTGATGATGGCGGCACTACTTGATCACATAAATTGCAGTTTGCAATAAGAGTGGTGTAGAAACGGCGAGAAGCTTGCCATCGGCGACATAAGGGATGTAAATGATCTCCGTATGCTCGACAGTAGCAAGTGGCTTATCAGAGATAACTTTTTGTCCTAACATACAAATATTTATCTTTCTGCATTTGGAAAATTAGTAAGAAAATGGTTCAGTAGGCAATTGGCAGACCAGTTTCGCTTAAACCGAGACATGCTATGGGTTCGAGTCCCATCTGAACTACTATGAGAGTGATATATTCCGATCAAGAGATGCCAGTTGATAAAAGCTTTAGCATCTTTTTAGCTGGACCTACACCAAGAACCCTTGATGTCAAATCATGGCGTCCTGAAGCATTAAACCTTCTGGAAGAATTGAAGTTTAACGGAATGGTTTTTGTTCCTGAACATCAAGTGCGAGTTGCGAAAGCAAGCTACATTGATCAAGTAGAATGGGAATGGGAAGGACTTGAAAATTGCTCTTGTGTTGCTTTTTGGGTGCCAAGAGAAATTGAAAAGATGCCTGCATTCACTACAAACGTAGAGTTTGGCAGCTACATTAGATCTGAAAGATCAGTCTATGGAAGACCTGATTCTGCGAGTAAATGCCGATACTTGGACTGGCTTTATCTTAAGACTCGTGGTTTAATACCTGAGAATAGTCTTAAAACGACTTTGGAAAAAGCCATTAAAGCTGCACGAAGACAGCAAGAACGTGCGGAGGCTAGGATAGAACATCTACAGACCCAATTGGAAAATTAAATGGAAGTTAGAAAATGTCCCTTGTGTGGTAGCAAGCTTCAGACAGATGCTATTCTTGTAGATGGTGGCATTGAGTCTTGCCGACATAAACATTATAGAGAACATCACAGTTATGGTGGTTCAACAATCACCATCAACAATGAAGACTTCTTTTTAGATGAGTCAGGCTATGGTAACGCTGAAGCCAGAGAGAAGATTGAAGAGGCAGTGTTGAAAAATATGGGTTTGAGTTAAATGCGGATGTGGTGAAATTGGCAGAACACGTAGCATTGAGGGTGCTATGCTCGAAAGAGCGTGCAGGTTCAAGTCCTGTCATCCGCACTGAAAAGTTGCAAGTTTGGTAGAATCATATTATATCAGTAATATGAACAAATCTACCAAATACACCAAAGCTATTTTAGAACCGATTGTTGCTTCTAGTTTCACATATGCTGAAGTAATTCAAAAACTTGGTATAAAATGGTCAGGTGGTCAGCAACAAAACATCAAACGTTGGATATCTGTGTATGAATTAAGTACTATTCATTTTTTAGGACGAGGCAATAATCGTGGTAAAAAATGTGGGGGTTCAGAAAAAAAGCATTGGACTGAAATTTTAATTTTACAGACAGGTAAAAATAGAAGAGAAAAAGCTTATAAGCTTAGACGTGCATTGATTGAATCGGGTCGTATTTATGAGTGTTGTGAATGCAAAAACACAGGCATTTGGCAAAACAAAGAATTAAGGTTGCAAGTAAATCACAAAGACGGCAATTGGTTAGACAATCGCCTTCCTAATTTGGAATTTATTTGTCCTAATTGTCATAGTCAAACTTCTGGATGGAGTGGCAGTCAAGGCGGTACTAGTGTTACTTCAATTGCTGATTACTATAGAATTAGAAGAGTGAAAAACAAATGTTGAAATTTGTTTTGTTAAATGGGTGGATAGATCAAATGGCAGAGCGATAAGTGTAGGCGGGAAACCGTCAAGCATCAAAGTGTACGGGTTCAAATCCCGTTCCATCCATTGTTAGGTAATTGTCACGATAGACCAATTGGCAGGAGTCGCACCGCTCAGAACGGTGAATGTGCGGGTTCAAATCCCGCTCGTGACATTATGGCAACGTAGACCAACTGGCAGGAGTCGTCACACTCAAAATGTGAACAGTGTGGGTTCAAATCCCACCGTTGCTATTATGAATACTTATTCATTGATATGGTTTCCAAAACGAATCTGGTTTCCATCCGGACGATTTACTTGTTCTCCATATGCTTGTGAGCCTGTTTGGGTAAAACAACCAGAATCGATTCAAAAAGGATATGAATCAATTGAAATAAAAGATTTTACACCACTAGAACAAAAGAAATATTAGAACGGAAAGTAAACTGGACAGGCGCGCCAGCACCCGCTTGAAACGGGTTGGTACGGGAAACCGTATAGGGATCAAGACCTTTGCTTTCCGCTTGAAAGGATAATTATGTGGCTATACCCACTATCAAACGTTCCTAAATCTTTACCAGTTGGTCCTGGTGAATTTAGTGCAACAAGAAAATTCGACACACATACTGGCGTAGACCTGTATTGTGAAGAAGGACAACAAGTAATCGCTGTCGAAGATGGCAAGGTGGTTGCAGTTGAACATTTCACTGGATATGAAGAATCGCCTTGGTGGGAAAACACCGAAGCAGTACTCATTGAAGGTGAAAGTGGAGTAGTGTTATACGGAGAAATCACCCCCTCTGTTAAGATGGGCGATGTTATTCGTAGAGGGCAATTAATTGGAACTGTTAAGAGAGTTTTGAAAGAAGACAAAGGACTTCCAACTTCAATGCTTCATTTGGAGTTGTATTTGCCAGGGACAATCAATAGTGAATGGTGGGTGTTTGATCGTCCTAAGAATTTGTTAGATCCTACAGAAAAGTTGAAGAATTCAACGGCAACATAGGCAATTGGCAGACCAATCTTGCTCAAAACAAGATATGCTAGGGGTTCGAGTCCCCTTGTTGCTATACGGCTTTGTGGTGGAACTGGAGAGACACAACAGACTTAAAATCTGTCGCTTAACTGCATGCGGGTTCGAGTCCCGCCAGAGCCATAAGTTATTTGTTGCATCTTTGTACGGTTAAGTGTATAACACTTAACGGGAGGCAAGATGTATCAAGTAATAATTAAAACGCCAGATGGCAAAGAAGTGCATGAGTATCATTCATCTTGGCTTGATGTGATCATAGACGGTTATTTAATGGGTTTGTGGTTTTTGTTGTTGGGAATAACCAATTTGATTGCGACTCCATTTTTTGCTGCTAAAGCAGCATATAGGCAATGGAAAAGTGGTGGTAAGTCTTATGTGCCAACCACTGAGATGAAGACTATGGGCGAAGATAATGTTAAAGCGGTTTATGTGAATAGACAATGGACTGGCTCTGATAACATGGAGACATAATGAAACTTACTGGTAGACTTTCTCCTGCTTCTGGTTTCCATGAAATGGAGGTTGGACACTTGTTTAAGTTGCTGTGCAGAGGGATAGAAGCCTCTACAGGAGTTTACTTTCAAGCAGGACAGGGCGACTCTCCATCTGAAGATGAAGAAGAAATGATGTTAGCTTCACAACGTGAAGCCGAAGAGATCGCTAAAGAGATTTTTCTTGGGTTAACTGGCAA
>ERZ1292637.1103-Hain-H14-01um-R3-1103-length-12322-cov-5_pt1 | contig 12322 bp, 20 predicted proteins | sample MGYA00564405_ERZ1292637 | MGnify/ENA primary metagenome ERZ1292637 (study PRJEB36523, sample SAMEA6512645) | groundwater metagenome | collected 2019-01-09 | study: AquaDiva: Metagenomics assemblies of 32 groundwater samples | reverse complement strand
AGCGGGTCGAGAAGGCGGTCCGCGAGCTGCCGGGCGACGTGGACGAGCTCGACGAGCTGATCGCCCCCTCGTTCTGCGCGTTCGGCGCGAGGGTGAGCGGATCGCGTGAGCTGCAGGTCAACATCCGGACCGGCATCGAGGCGTTGCGGGCGAGGATCGACTTCGAGGTTCAGTTCTGGGCCCAGGCGCTCGGGATGGAGCCTCAGATCGCCGTACGGCTGTCTCAGCGCGTCTCTGCCGCATGTGGGTGGCTGGAGCCCAGGCTGGGGGCGCTCGTCGCTCTGGGGCCACAGGAGCGGGTCGCATGGACGTCTCAGGGCGAACCGGTGCTGGACGCCTGGGGCGAGTGGGAGACCGAGCTGCAGGCCGGCCTCGGCGGCGCTCTCGAGCTGGCCGCGCTGCACCACCAGGTCCGGCGGGTGGCCGGGCGGACCAAGCTCGTGCACCGGCTGACGCCGGCGTGCCCGCTGTGCGACCACCGGGCGCTGGTGCGGGCCAACGGGGCGGACCGGGTGCAGTGTGAGAACTGCGGCAAGCAGATCGAGGAGCTGCACTACGACTGGTTCTGCAAGATCACCATCGCCGAGGAGCGTCGGCTGGCCGCGGCGTAGCACTGGGGGGAGAGGGGAGTGGGGGTGATGTCAGGAACCATTAATACGTACGCGAACACACGTATGTGGGAAACGATCATGCGAAAACGAGTTTCTACGCGCTACATGAAGGTTACAGACATCACCCTCTCCCCCCTCTCCCCCCTTGTGGCCCCGTGAGCCGCTGGCCCTTCCCCGGCGATCTCCCCGTCGACCGGGCCCGCCTCGTCGCCCTGCAGTACCGGGAGATCCTCTGGCGGCGTGATCCGATCGCCTGCGCCGTCGTCGACGAGGCGGCGGTGCTGGCCGGCGAGAACTGGGTGGTGAACGAGTGGGCCATCGAGGACGAGGATGACTACGTTTCGGTGGGCCGCGCCGCTGTCTTGGTAGGCCGTTCGACCCGATGGGTGTACGCCTGGGCGCAACACAACAGCGGCGCGGTCCGTCGTCGCCCGACTCTCGTCAGGCTCGGTTCGGTCCGCGCCGCTGCCGCCCATGCCCGATCACGGCGGACTCGCGACACCTCGTGACGGGCAGGTCCCCGCGGAGGCGGGGGGTCTAGGTCACTCGTCGTCGCCGTCGGTGGACGCGCCCTCTTCCAGCTCCTCCTCGAAGTCGGGGGCCGTGCCGCCGGCGTTGGTGGTGAAGTCGCCGGTCACCGGGTCGAGGACGGACGCCAGGTCGGCGTTGTTGGTCGCGTGCCGGCCGTTGCCGCCGTCGCTCGGGCTGTCCTCGTTGTGCGGCGGGCTCTGCGTCGCGTTGCCCACGCCGAGACGCCCGCCGTCGGTGTTGAACTCGATGTTGAACCCGTTGCCGCCGTCGCCGTCGCCGTCGGTGTCCTGGGCGGCGAACCCGCCCTGCTGGTTGGCGCCCGCGGTCGAGCGGCTGTGCTGGCCCATCCCGCCGCCGTTGGCGTCGTCACCGTCGTCGGTGGTGGAGTGGCTGGTGTCGAGCTGGGCGGTGTTCGAGGCCACCACGCCCCAGTCCCGGTTGCCCTCGCCATCGCTGTCGGGGGCCGCGGAGGCGGACCCGGCGCCGACCAGCAGGGCCACGAAGGTGGCCACCAGGACGGCGAGTAACTGCTTGATCTTCTGCACGTGCTTCTCCTCGTTCGTCGGGGGTCAAACAGGGGAGACCCCCTCCCGGTGGTGGTTCCGGGAGGGGGTCGCTTGGGGGTCAGCCCAGGTAGCGCTCGCCGCCCGGCTGCTCGCGGATCACCTGCGGCAGCTGGATCTCCTGGATCTGGTCCACGTCCACGTTGCCGCGGCGGATCTGCTCCACGATCCGGTCGCAGGCCTGCTTCACCTGGAAGGCCGGCTGCGCCCACTCCTGGTGGGTGCGCTGCACGCTGCCGGCCTGGTCGGTGAGCATCCGACCGAACTGGGCGTACTGCTCGAGCAGCCGGGTCAGGCCCGGGAAGAGCTCGCTGTCGATGGTCTGGGCGACGTCCTTGATCAGTGTGTCGGAGTTGGTACCGCCGGTTACGGGCACGACGAATCCTCTCGATCTCGGTTTCCACTGGGTGGGGACGGGGGCCGCCCGCTCGCAGAGCGTCGACGGACCTCGTGGGAGCGGCGTCGCGCCCCCGTCCCTCGTGCACGCCCCCGGGGCACCGGGATTTGCATCGCACCTCTGGAGGGGATCGAGGTGCAGGCGTGCAACTACGAAGCTAGTGGTGGGTCACGAGAAGGTCACTCGTCCATCTAGGTGGCTTGCCGGTTGATCTCGTAGGTGATCATGTTCCAGGTCACCGCGGCGAGATGGTCTTCGTCCTCCTCGCCGTGCAGCCACTGGACGAAGTGCCGTGCGGCCGAACGGCGGTTGCGCTCCAGCGAGTCCGGGTCGGTGCCCCGACGCCAGTTGAGCGGCGCGTACTTGAGTCCTCCACGGTGGTAGTGCTCGGCAATCCGGATGATCAGCTCGGCCGGCACCTGCTCCAGCCCGCGGGCGGTGAAGATCGCTACGAAGTCCGGCCGGTCGATCTCGGGCTCGCGCATGTAACCGCTGTCGGTCACCGTTCGCGCCCCGCTGTCGGCCAGCCCGTGGTCGTGCATGGAACCTCCCTTATCACCCGGTTGAGGGAATGGGTGCATGAATGCACCCGACCAGTGTGCACGGATGCACGTGAACAGTGCACACTTTGGCCGGGACACCTCTGTCCGCGTCGGGGAAGGCGTTTGGTGCAGCTGCGTAGGCGTGACGTGCTCATGGTCGTGGGCATGGCCGTGCTCGCGGTGGGCGCGTTCGTGCTCATCGGGCTGGTCATCACCTTCCTCGTCTCGTGGCTCACTACGGCGTTGCTGCCATGAGGCCGGACTGGACGGTCTACTTCCTCGACATCGCCGAGGCGGTGGCCAAGCGCGCGGACTGCGTGCGACGCCAGGTCGGCGCCGTCGTGGTCGGCGCGGACCGCCGGATCGTGGGCACCGGCTACAACGGCGCCCCGGCCGGCGACCCTGGATGCGAGAGCTGCCCGCGACGGCTCTCCGGCGTCGATCCGGGCTCGTCCTACGACACCGGGGCCGGATCGTGCGTCGCCATCCATGCCGAGGCGAACGCGCTGCTCTACACCGATCGCTACGACCTGGTCGGCTCCACGATCTACGTCACCAGCCCGCCCTGCGAGGGATGTACGAAGTTGATCCGCGGCGCTGGCCTGGCCGCGATCTACTACCGGCACCTCAAGGCCGGGGACGGCACCGAGACCCTTGAGGTGCTCAGGTGAAGGTGATCGCAATGCCCACGCCCGACAAGCCGAACTGGCCCCGGATCAACCACGGCATGGCGCTGTGCCAGCGGATCTACCCCGGCGTGGTCGGCTGCGTGCTGCACGCCGAGCTCGACAGCTGGGCCAACTTCGGCTTCCGCCTCGGTGGCAAGCCGCAGATCGAGCGCCTGCTCGACCACCTGGAGGCCTGCGAGCGCGCCGGCGAGGACATCGGCGTGATCGTGCACCGCGTGGAGGTCGAGGGATGAAGTGGCTCCTCGCCCGTGCCTGGTCTGCGGTCATCCGGCTCAAGGATCGCGCTGTCCGCGCCATGCGCTCGCTCGTCGCACCCCCGCCGTCCAGTACGACCGCCAGCACCGAGTCCTGGCCGCTCGTACTGTGGCCAGCCACGTTCGCCGACACGGGTGGGTGTGTCCCGGTTGGCAGCGACCTGCGCACTCAGTTGCGGTGGGGAATCTTGAGGGTGATCACATCATCCCCCGGTCGGTCCGCCCGGACCTGGCCAACAACCCGAGCAACTACGCCGCCCTCTGCCGGCGGTGCAATGCCGCCAAGGGTGCGCGGATGCCAGAGAAGGAGTCCTGATGGGACTAGTGGGTAACCTCTCGTCCGGCCCGCCGCCGAAGCACCCCTCGCAGCGGCTGCGCACCAACAAGGTCCCGGGGCTGATCCAGCTGCCGGAGGGGGGCTACACCGGCCCGATCCCGCAGTGGCCGCTCGACGGGGCCTCCTACGCCGAGCTGGAGCGCTGGCAGCGGCTCTGGCGCACCCCGCAGGCCGCGATGTGGGCCAGGGCCCACATGGAGGACGTCGTCGCTCGCTACGTCCAGAACTGCATCATGCTGGAGAGCCCCACCGCGAAGCTGACCGTGGCGCAGTCCTACCTCGTGTCCGAGGTGCGCCAGCAGGAGGACCGCCTGGGCCGCAACCCGCTGGCCCTCATGCGGCTGCGCTGGGAGGTCTCGGAGAACGAGCTCGAGGAGATGAAGCAGGAGAAGGCGTCGTCGGTGCGCCGGCTGCGGGCGATCGACCCGGCCGCCGCTGAGGGCTGATGCCCTGGAGGGGGCCTGAGTACAAGGGGGAGTTCCCGACCCTGGGCTACCAGGTCGCGGACTGGATCGAAGAGAGCCTGATCGTCCCGGACCGGCAGGCGAAGGGCTTGCCGTTCGTGCTCACCGAGGAGCAGCTGCGGCACATCCTGTGGACCTACCGGCTGCAGCCGCACGCCCGCCCGGAGATGGGCAGCTCGGCGTTCACGCACTACGGCGCGCTGCTGGTGCGCCCGCAGAAGGCCGGCAAGGACCCGCTGGGCGCCGCGCAAGCGTGTGCACAGGCGATGGGCCCGGTCCGGTTCGCCGGCTGGGACGCCGACGGCGAGCCGGTCGGCATGCAGATGCCCACGCCCTGGATTCAGTGCGCGGCGAACTCCGAGGACCAGGTGGCCAACACCTTCTCCCCGATCGTCACGATGCTGTCCGAGGGCCCGCTGAACATGACCCCGGGCCTGGACGTGGGCCTCACCCGAGTCACGCTCCCAGGCGGCGGCCGGATCGAGCCGGTCACCGCACAGGCTCGGTCCCGCCTGGGAGCCCGGATCACCTTCGCCACCTTCACCGAGTCCGGGCTCTACACCGAGTCGTCGGGGGGCGTGGCGCTGGCCCGCACGATGAAGCGTGGCCTGGCCGGCATGGACGGCCGGTGGATGGAGCTGACCAACGCCTGGGACCCGAGCGAGCACTCGGTGGCCCAGCAGACCTGGGAGGCCAAGGCGCCGGGCGTGTTCGTCGACTACCGGCCCCCGCGCGGCCGCATCGACCTCGACGACACCGCGGCGCTGCGCAACGAGCTCTACTACGTCTACGGCGACGCGGTGTTCGAGCAGGGCGGCTGGGTCAACATCGAGCGGATCATGGAAGAGATCCGCGACCCGGCCACCGGCGAAGGGGAGTCCCGGCGGTTCTTCCTCAACGAGGTCACGGTCGGCTCCAAGGACGGCGTCGACTCGCTCAAGTGGGCGGTGCAGGCCCGGCCCAACGAGCTGCTGGCGCCCGGTACGCGGATCGCCCTGGGCTTCCACGGGAGTCAGACCAAGGACGCGACGTCGCTGTGCGCCAGCCGGATGAGCGACGGTCGCCTGTTCCACCTGCGCACCTGGGAGTGCCCCGACGAGGTCCCGGTCAACGAGTGGCAGGTTCCGCGCCCGGAGGTCCACCAGGCCGTCAAGGACGCCTGGGCCGCCTACGACGTGCTGGTCATGTTCGCCACGCCGGCGACCTGGCAGACCGAGGTCAACGCCTGGGCTGGCGAGTACGGCCAGAAGTCCGCCAAGCGGGAGTGGCAGCCGCAGGTCCTCGAGCTGTGGCTGAACAGCGAGATGCGCATCGACCAGATCATTGAGCGCTTCCGCACCGCGCACCTGGGCGGTGAGATCACCCACGACGGCAACGAGACGCTGACCAAGCACGCGCTCGCCGCAGCGCTAGCCAACGGGCGTAAGCGGGCGAGCGCGGAGGAACGGCCGCCGGGGCAGTCTGATTACTACATGCGTGTTGTTCGTAAGACCTGGGGCGTCAGCGTCTCAGCATTCCTCGCCGCGCTGCTCGCGTATGAGGCCCGCGGCTGGGCCATTGAGCACGGCGCGCTCGTCGACGAAGGGGCGCCGAACCTGTGGTGAAAGACCCGGCACCATCCGAGTACACCTCCCTCTACTACGGGCGGCTCGCCTTCGAGGCGTACGCCGCCAGCACGGACAACCGCTCTTTGGTGAGCGGAGAACAACTGCCGGCCTGGCACGACCTGGGCTCCGGTGTGCAGGAAGCGTGGATAGCGGCCGCCGAGGCCATCCGCGCCCGGATCGTGCGAGCGATCAATGACCGATAACACGAAGCGGAGGAGGGACTGGATGGAGATGTTCTTCCTTCTCACAGAGGTCATTCTGGTCGGAATGGGGCTGCTGGCCCTCACCATGTTGACCAACATCTGGTACGGGATGCTGACCGGCGCCGTGTTGGGCGTCATCGCGATGGAGAAGGCGCTCGCGGCCAACGCTGCTCGCGCCACGGCCAAGCTCACGAAGGCGGCCGGCCGGTGAGCCTCTTCGGACTGTTCGAGAGCCGTTCCGTCGAGAACCCGCTCTTGCCGCTCACGTCCGCCGGCCTGCTGAGCCTGCTCGGCGGCGGCGCTCAGACCGACTCCGGTACGCCGGTGACCGAGGACGGCTCGCTGAAGATGTCGGCGGTCTGGCGGGCCACCACGCTGGTCTCCTCGCTCGGCGGCGCGCTGCCGCTGGGGGTCTACGACAAGGCGACCAACGAGCGCACCGGCAGCCAACTGCTGGACGACCCGCACCCCGACATGACGCCCTACGAGCTCTGGAAGCTCAGCTACGTGCACCGGCTGCTGTGGGGCAACAGCTACCAGCAGAAGATCCGCACCGGCGCCAACCAGCTCAAGTGGCTGTACCCGATCTCTCCCTGGAAGATCAAGGTCGGCAAGGCCAAGAAGCCGATCGAGTCGAACCCGACCGGCAAGATCTTCGAGTACACCGATGACTCCGGCAAGAAGACCGAGCTGACGCCCCGGGAGGTTCTGCACATCCCCGGGCTGTCCTACGACGGGGTCTGCGGCATCTCGCCGATCCGGGCCGCGGCTCAGGGCATCGGGCTGGCGCTGGCCGCGGAGAAGAGCGCGGCCAAGCTGTTCGGCTCGGGCAACCTGCTGTCCGGTCTCCTGCAGACCGAGCAGCGGCTCACTCAGGAGCAGGCCGACACCCTGCAGGAGCGCTGGCGCTCCAAGTTCATGGGCGTCGACCGGGCGTACGAGGTCGCGGTGCTGGACTCCGGTGCGGAGTTCCAGAGCATGACCATGCCGAACTCCGACGCCCAGATGCTGGAGTCCCGGGACTTCGAGATCACCGAGCTGGCCCGCTACTTCGGCGTGCCGCCGTACCTGATGTTCCAGACCGAGAAGTCCACGAGCTGGGGCACCGCGCTGGAGCAGCAGGCGACGGGCTTCGTGAAGTTCGACCTGCACCCGCAGTACCTGGCACCCACCGAGCAGCGGATCACCAAGGAGCTTCTACCGCCCGACCGGCGGGCGAAGTACATCATCGAGGGCCTGCTGCGGGGCGACACCATGGCGCGAGCCGAGTTCTACCGGGTCATGCGCGAGACCGGTGTCCTGTCCGCCAACGAGATCCGCGAGCTCGAGGACCGCACCCCGGTCGAGGGCGGCGACATGCACCTGCAGCCGATGAACATGCTGCCGCTGGGCACCGACGCCGTGCAGGTGGCCAAGGACGCCGCCGACGCCGCGGCCAAGAACGCCAAGGACGCGGCGGCGGCCAAGCCCAAGCCCGCCTCGGGAGGCAGCAAGTGAGCAAGACCCCGGAGGAGATCGCCGCCGAGGCCGCGGCGGCCGCGCAGAAGATCGCCGACAAGATGGCGGCGGCGGCGCAGAAGATCGTCGACAAGCACACGAAGAAGTAGCTCTCCTACGAAGGAAAGGAACGAGCATGGCTCGCGCCTCTTTGCTGGCCACCCAAGAGCGGCGCAGCCTGTCGCTCGACGTCGCTGCTATCGAGATCCGTGCCACCGACGGCGGCCAGCGCTTTGCCGGCCACGCCGCGGTGTTCAACATCCGCACGGCGATCGGCAACCCCCTGAAGTGGGGCTTCTACGAGGAAATTGCATCCGGCAGCTTCACCAAGACGTTGCAGGAGGGCGACGCACGGATGCTGATCGACCACGACAGCTTCTACGTCGTGAGCCGGGTCAGCGCCGGGACGCTCAACCTCAACCAGGACGCCCGCGGGCTCGCCGTCGACTCGACGCTGGATGAGGAGCTGTCCTACGTCAAGGACCTGAAGGTCAACCTCCGCAACAAGAACATCACCGGCATGTCCTTCGGCTTCTACGTGGTCAAGGACGAGTGGTCCACGGAGAAGGTCGAGACCAGCGACGGCAACTCCGCCGACGTCGAGATCCGGGTCATCCAGGAGGTCAAGCTCATCGAGGTGAGCGCCGTGACCTTCCCGGCCTACGAGGAGACCGACGCCGGCCTGCGGCACGCCCTGCGCAGCCGCGGCGACACTGCGGCGATCCGCGCCCGGCTGGACTACAAGCCTGAGCTCGCAACGCTTCTCGACGAGCCGTGGGCGCGCCACCAGGACAAGCAGGTAGTGTCCACAGTCGAGGAGCCGGGTGAGTCCACTCCTCCCTCTCAGAACGAGCGTGAAGCCGAGCCGGCAGAGACCACTCGGGTGGCCCCGTCAGAGAGCGAGCTGGCCGCTGCGCGGCTGAAGGTCCTCAAGACCCGCCTGCGCACAGCTGCCTGATTCCGCACCTTCCCTTGCAGCACACCGCCGCGCGGTCGTGCGTGCTCACCCAAGGAGACATACATGAGCGGCGTGATGCTGCGCGACAAGATCGACCAGCAGAACCGCCTGTGGAACCGCATGCAGGAGATCCAGCGTGTGGCCACCGACGAGAAGCGTGACTGGACGACCGAGGAGCGGACCAACTGGGACGCTGCTGACGCCGAGATCACCACGGTCTCGCGGGACATCGAGCGTCTCGAGCGGATGCTGAAGCTGGAGTCCGTCGACTACAGCCAGGTGCTCGACCGCGCCGAGCCCGGCAAGCCCGGCACCCCGGAGACCCCGGACACCGCGGAGGCCCGCGAGGCCAAGTCCGCCGAGGCCTTCGGCCGGTGGCTCCGTGGCGGCATGGACTACTGCACCGCCGAGCAGCGCGAGCTCATGCACTACCGGGCGGCTGCCGGTGAGAACCGGGCGTACCAGGGCATCACCACGCCCTCCCTCGGTGGCTACCTGGTGCCGGACGGCTTCCGCAACACCATGACCGAGAGCCTCAAGGCCTTCGGTGGTCTGATCAACCACGCCAACGTCATCCAGACCGCGACCGGCAACCCGCTGTCGTGGCCGACCAACGATGACACGGGCAACGTCGGCGCGATCTTGGACGAGAACACCCAGATCACCGAGCTGGCGACCAGCTTCGGGACCAAGAGCGTCGGGGCGTACACCTACACCTCGAAGCTCGTCCGGGTGTCTGTCCAGCTGCTTCAGGACAACGTCTTCGACCTCGACAACTGGCTGCCGCGCAAGCTCGGCGAGCGCATCGGTCGGGCCGTCGCCGACGACCTCATCAACGGCACCGGCACCACCGAGCCCTACGGCGCGCTGCCGACCTCGGTCGAGGGTGCGACGACCACCAACGCGAACTTCGTCAACTACGACGCGGGCATCGGCTACGAGAAGATCATCGACCTGGAGCACTCCATCGACCCGGCGTACCGGGCCCTGGGCCGCTGCCGGTTCATCTTCAACGACACCACCCTGTCGCACCTGCGGAAGTTCACCGACACCACGCTGCGTCCGCTGTGGCTGCCGGTCCCGACCCCGGGCTTCCCGTCCACGATCAACGGCCTGCCGTACACGATCGACCAGGCCATGCCGTCGCCGTCCGCCGCGGTGATCAAGCCGATCATGTTCGGTGACTTCCAGGAGGGCTACCTGGTCCGCCAGGCGCTCGACGTGCAGGCCGTGCGGCTCACCGAGCGGTACGCGGACTACCTGCAGGTCGGCTTCTTCGCCTTCGCGCGACTCGACGCCGTGCCGGACAACACCGGTGCCTACAAGCACCTGGCCTTCTCGGCCTGATCAACCTCTCTCGTCCTGGGGCCGGTTGAACACCGGCCCCGGGTCGGGGCCCACAACCAACCCTCTGAGAGAGGAAGATCATGGGTGCACGTGAGCTCATGGGCGGCGGGGTCGTCGTCCTGTGTGCTGCCAGTCTGACCATCGCCGCCAACGCGACGACTGCGTTCGACTTCGGAACCCCCAACGACATCTACCTGCCCACCGTCGGCACCAGTGCCAAGAAGAGCGGCATGCGGCTGCTGCTGGTCCTGACGGACGTCCGCGCCGCCGGCACGACCAGCTCGCTCGGCTACAGCGTGCAGGACGCCGACGACACCGACGGTGGCACCACCATCGGCACGCCGGCGACGGCGCTCACCGACGGCACCTCGCTGGCCGGCACGATCGCCGCCTCCCACCAGAAGGTGGTCGGCATCGCGCTGCAGGTCGGGCGCCCGTGGCTGCGGGTCAACGCGATCCACGGCACCGCCGGCACCGACTCCTACCAGTGCCACGCGACGCTGCTGGGCATCCCTGGGGGTCTGTGACCATGCAGGTTCGCATGACCGCGGGACGTCCCAACGCGGGTGATGTGGTCGAGGTCGAGGACCACGTCGGGCACGCCTTCATCGCGTCGGGTCGCGGTGAGCTCGTCGAGCCCGACGTGAAGGCGGCGGAGGTCCAGGAGAGCCCGGAGAAGCCGAAGCGGCGCCGCAAGGTCGAGCCGGAGACCCGCTGATCTCCAGCGGCCCGTGGGCAGGTACCCGACTCCCTGTCCCCGGGCCGCTGGGCCCTCGCTTAGGAGCTGCAGATGGCGGTCACCAACGGCTACATCGAGGTCGACGATCTTCGCGACCTTCTGCGCGACCAGCTGACCGCGTACGACGCCGAGTACGAGCGGGCCATCGGCGCAGCCTCGCGCTCCATCGACGACTACTGCGGCCGGCACTTCTGGAAGGAGACCGTCGCCTCGGCGCGGACCTTCCGGCCCGACCGCTACGACCTGGTCTGGTGCGGCGACATCTCGTCGGCCACCAGCCTGGTGGTGAAGACCGACGACGACGCCGACGGCGTCTACGAGACCACCTGGACGATCGGCACCGACTTCATCCTCGAGCCGTTCGAGCGCATGAACAACAGCCCCTACGAGCGGATCGCCGCCGTGGGCAGCAAGGTGTTCCCGACGCCCACCACCGCCTGGGCCCGCGGGGCGCAGCGTCGCCCGCGCGTGCAGGTCACCGCGCTCTGGGGCTGGCCGGCTGTGCCCGACGAGGTCAAGAGCGCCACCGCGATCGTGGCCGTCGACCACTTCCGGGCCAAGGACCTCATGCACGTCGCGTCCACCTACGGCAACGACGTCCGGGTGGCCCGTGACCAGAGCCCCGGCCTGTTCGGCCGCAAGACCCGGTTCAGCCGCGTCCGCGCGCCCTCGCTGAACCCCGAGGCCGAGGCGCTGGTCGCCTCGCACCGCATCACGGTGGTCGCGTGACGACCAACCGGACCCTCGCGCGGCAGGCGCTCAAGGATTGGCTGCTGGACGGCAACATCCCGCACCTGGACGACGTCTTCATCGCGCACCCGCTGCGCTTGGACTTCACCCGGTACGCCTCCAGCGAAGAGTTCCAGTGCTTGATCGTCATCGTCTTCGCCGAGGAGGGCGAGCTGCGGTTCGCCCTCGGTGGCGAGCACTCCGGGATGAAGCGCATCGACTACCTGGTGAGCTTGGAGATCTACTTCCGTTCACTCCTGCCGAACCCGGATCGGGCGGTTGAGGCCTTCGACGAGCTCGTTGACGGGGTCAAGGTGCGGTTGCGTGAAGACCGCCGGCTCGCGCAGACCGACGACGTTGTTTGGCAATGCGGCGAAGGCGGCTACGGCATTCAGTGCGACTTCATGCTGCCGGACAACAACAATATCGGTAGCGAGCCGATCGAGCATTACGGTCTTATGCGGTTCGAGATCACCCAGTGGATTATTGCGTAGGAGAACAATGTCCGAGTTCCGATTCATGGGCGGCAACGATCGAGTGTTCTTCGGTCCGCCGCAGCTTGTCGTCGAGCCGGGCGACATTGTTCGCGCAGACGAAAATCCGGACCCAAATTGGTTCGAGCCGGTAGCGGCCGACCCCGACGAGGAGGAATAAGAAATGGCAATCGGCGCCACCGGCTTCAGTTTCCTGGGCATTGGCAAGGAGACCAGCAAGTTCACCGCGGTCGCTGCCTCGGACTACATCAAGGCGACCAGCTTCGACGGCGACGACGCGCTGGACGTCCTGATGGACCAGGGCATGCGCTGGGTCATGGCCACCACCTTCGGGGCGGTCGCCGGCACCCGGCAGGCCAG
>ERZ1292637.1100-Hain-H14-01um-R3-1100-length-12345-cov-12_pt1 | contig 12345 bp, 18 predicted proteins | sample MGYA00564405_ERZ1292637 | MGnify/ENA primary metagenome ERZ1292637 (study PRJEB36523, sample SAMEA6512645) | groundwater metagenome | collected 2019-01-09 | study: AquaDiva: Metagenomics assemblies of 32 groundwater samples | reverse complement strand
ATGACCCCAGAGGACGCGAAACAGATTGTCGAGACGATGGCCGAGAAGGCGATGAAGTACCCGGCTGAAGCGCTGTATGTCAGTGATTTCGTGGTCATGGTGGAAGCCGTCTGTACGATGACGCTGGACCAGGAAAGCCGTCTCGTGGGCTTGGAGCGGACCATCAATATGCAGAAAGCGGCGGATATGCGACATGCGCAAGAGCGGAAAGCGAAAGAGGCAGAAGAAGAGCGCAAGCGTGTCGCAGAGGCGGTAGCCGAGAAAGACGCGAAACTGAAGACTGAGGCACAGAAATCGGAGCAAAAGAAATGAGGCGACTGATACTCCTTGCGCTCCTTCTCCTGCTGCCTGCGATGGTTTCTGCGCTCAGTGTCACGCTCACGTGGAATGCCAACGAGACGCCGACCGTGTTTCGGATTTATCGGCAACGCTCGTGCACTGGGTCAGTCGCCGCCCTGGTGGATGTTGCGGGATGGCTGCAAACCTTTACCGATACCACGGTGACACCTGGGACACTGTATTGCTATACCGTGAGTGAAGTGATGGGGAATGGGGAAGAAGGGCAGAAGAGCCCCGTGGCGAAAGTCTGGACGCCTGCGGAACCTGGAAGGCCAGGGCAGCCGGTGATCACGATCAATCCGTAGGAGTGAGAGCCAATGATGCCGGACTATGATCCGCTTAAATATCATGTAGAGGCCATTGCGGAAGAGATGTGCAGGCAGTGCCCAGAGATGCAGCAGATGAAGGAAGACATGAAGCGCAAAGTGGCTGCGGCAGTGTCGAGCGTCAAGACGGAGGCACGCCAGAACCGCAGTAGCGCAGATGCGTACCCCATGCCAGCCGTCAAAGTGAATGATAACCCGACTGGTGCGCACAGTAGAAGGAAGAAGGGGAAATAGTCTTGAGTTTCCCATACCTATTTGAATCAACATTTGAACTTGGCGGTGTGACTGAGTGGACCAGTGAAACTGATACTGAAGCTAAGCTGAACGTCAGACATTATACGCACCTTGGCAAGATGCCGTTCGTCGACTTCGTGCCCTACGATGGCGCGTATGCTGCGCATATCAATTTAGCGCTGGGCACAGCGGATGCGTATCTCCAGGAAGACACAGGCGCGGATACTGCAGCAGCCGGCACGATCGCGATACGGTTCTATGTATGGGTTGGGCAATTGGTGATGGCAGCCAGCGATCGCTTTACTATTTTTGCCCTGGAGTCAGCGGCTGGGACGAACGAAGCGGCTGTTGGCATTGTGAATAACGCGGGGACTATGCAGTTTGTCTTCTCAGAGACAGGGGCCATTGCCCTGGGCGCTGGGACACGGCTCACGGATGTGATCCAGAACGCTTGGCACTGTATCGAGTTGGTGTGCCTCATTGACTCTGGCGTCGGCGATGATGGCACCATAACGGCCTATGTTGATGGCTACCAGATAGGCACGGCGATTGCCACGCTTGACCAGGGGGCGATTGTCCATGCACGCATGGGCGCGATTGGGATAGACGCAGGCACCACAGCCGGGCATCTCTTGTTTGATTGTGTCGTGTTTGATGATACGCGGGTCGGCCTCCTGGGCAATCGGTTTGCCAGAACCCGCCGTGTGACGAAGAGCGGTCATCTGGCGCTTGGACCTGGCAGGCTCAGTGACCTCACACTGTTTGGCTCGAATGTGAATAATACCGTGACGCTGTGGGATACCGATAGGGCTGATCTCACCGACCAGTCACGGATTATTACCGGACCCCTCCAGGGTTCCGGAGCGGTCTCGACGTATCTGAATCTCAGGAAGCCGTACTATTTTACTCGTGGCGTGTATGCTGAGTTGGGCGGAACGAATCCACGCTGTAACGTCACCATCGAAGAATCGCTGGATATGTCGTGGGGCGATATTAAGACGCTCGGCAATGCGAGGGTATGATGGATCGCGAGGCGCTCAAGAAGCAGCTGCGCATCGATGAAGGCGACAAGCTCACCGTCTATGTAGATAGCAAGGGCTACCCTACGGCGGGCGTTGGCCATCTGCTCTCATCGAGCAATGACTTTGGCTTGGGAGATCGCGTCACGCGAGAGCAAGTTGAGCGCTGGCTGGCGGAAGATATTGAGCAAGCGCTCATAGATTGTACGCGTCTCTGGTCTGGGTTCTGGGCCTACCCTGAGACAGTACAACAGGTCCTCGCCAATATGAGTTTCAACCTGGGTTACAGGAAGCTGGCGAAGTTTACGGACCTCAGGGCTGCGGTCACACGGGAAGACTGGGCAATGGCAGCAATAGAGATGGAAGACAGCCTGTGGTACCGTGAAGTGAAGAACAGAAGTAAGCGACTCGTGCAGCGTATGCGAGCGGTAGCGATGTCGAAACACAGTGAGGCGTAGCGAGGAAACCATGCAAGAATATGGGGGATGGCCGCAGTCACCAGGAGCGCATACGCATGTAGCGCAGGAGATGAAGCACGAGGCATTCCAGCAATGGCAGGCAGGGCAGAAACCGGAAGCCCAGACTGGAAATACGCCAAAAACGCCGATGCAAGAAGCCGTTGATGGTGTTTCTCGGCGTCTAGTATTGGCACAACAGCTGATAGGCGAGCTTGGGGGCAAGTTACAGCCAGTGCTCTGTGAGAGGCCATCAGCACCATTCGATACTGGGCCGCTCCAGAATCCCGATTGCTCAATGACGGCAGCCTTTGTGCATGTCGCTAGTATGCTGAATGAACTGAACAACACAGTCCGCGATATGCTTGACCGCCTGGCACTGTAGGAGTTTTCGTGAGCACCTATGCTGATCTTGTGGCGCGGATTGTGCCGAACTTACGCGCGGTGATGCAGACCGCAGGGACAGCTACGCCGATTGATGAGGGCAGAATCGAGCAATGTCTGATCGAGGTGCTCGGGGAAATGGTGGACACCGCAGACCTGGATGCCCTGGTGGTGTTTGACGTGCCGCTGTTTGTCACGGCGCCAGGGAGTCGCACCTATCCGTTGCCGCTCGACTTTGGGCGCTTGCTGACGTACCAGGAGCCGCGCCAAACGGGGATACGCTGTAACGATGGTACCACAGAATATGAGCTGTTTGCTGAGCCCATTGTAGCCGATTTCGTGCAAGGGAAATCGCTCAATAATGGGCGTCCTGCCCGGTTTATCCTGACCACTGGCGGTATGACGCTTGATCCGCCCCCTGATGCCAATGGCTCCGTGGGCAGCTACACGATACGGGGCACGTATCTACTCAAGCTCGACTTTAACACGTTCGACTACAGCGCCGAAGTGTTGTTTCCGTTTCCGCAATCGCTGCAAGATGCCACGCAGGCACGGTATCTGGGACAGGACACCACGAAAGCCAAGATTCCGTTGCTCAATGGCAATGCACGGGAGCATCAGCAATTGCAGTGGCAGTATCACCCAACGCGGTACCGTACCTGGCGGCGTCGAGGGAGGCGGTAGCCTGTGGCCATCTCGGTGCTCATTAATAAGACATTGACGGCGCAAGCGACCGTTCCCAGTACGCAGCAACGGCTTGGCGTGGCTGAGGGGCTGTATAACAATGATCACTTTACGCTGGTCGTGAAAGTCGGAGGGCTCCCCAGTGGCGTTACGGTGGCGAAAGCCTATTTGACCGTGAAACAGCTCCCCACAGATGCGGATCCTGGCATTGTCCAGAAAGCGATCACCAGCGCTGCAGTCACAGGCACGGGGCAAATCACTGATACCGGCAGTAGTAGCAGTATGGCGTCTCTGCAATTCGATCTGGTCCCCGCTGACACGATCCTGCTCACTGCGCTGTCGCAGTATGCGTGGGATGTGCAGTGGATTGACCAGCAGGGTCTTGTACATACGGCGATTGGGGACAGCACGTTGATTGCGGGACAGGGTGTCACCGCAGCGGTTTCTTAGAGGCACGCATGACCGGTTTTGAGCTGATCGAGTTAATGCAACAGCGGTTAGGGGATAGCGGATCAAGAGTATATTATACCGAATCGATCTGCTTACGGTTTTTGAACTTCGCGCAAGCCTTCCTTGCAACACTGCCTCAATTTACGATACGAGCGCGTACGGCGACGACGATTACTGGGCTGAGCTGTTTTGTCGATTTGCGCACTGTCATACCACGGCATCTGGCACTCACGCGAGTCATGCTCGGCAATGTCGTGACCCAGCAAGAGAGCCTGGCGTATGGCGTGACGCGGCGACTCCATCGCATTACTTTGGATGCGCTGGCCGCGCGGCGGAACTGGATCGCGGCGCTCGGGGTGCCACGGCTCTATTGCCTGCATGGCGCCACGCTTCTTGGTGTCTACCCACGGCCTACAGCTGATACCGTGATTACCCTGGTGGCGCGCACGTTGCCAGCCCCGTATACGGCGGGGACACTGGGGCAGGAATGTGAGCATCAGTCCAGTACGCATAGCCAGATAGCCGATGTGTCTACTGGACTGATCCTGCTACGGGAAGGCACAATCGAAGGGAGTAAGGGCGTGGGGATGTTGGCGCAAGTGCTCCCAGCGCAGATGCTGGAAGGACTCGCCAAATCGATTAGCGGGCTGAAGAAAGCCGCCGTTGACCGTAAGCAGGCAGAGGCGGGCGCGGTGGTGCAGACGGTGTAGGGGGCAAGCATGAAACACAAGAAGGTTACATCCAGCACTATTCAGGACTTTGAGTATCATCCAGAGACGAAGAGCCTGGATATTACGTTTAAGTCTGGCGATACCTACACGTATAGTGATGTGCCGCCAGAACGCTATCTGGATCTCTGCTCGGCAGAGTCGCATGGGAAAGCCTTTCATGCGAGTATCAAAGGGCAATTTCCTACACGAAAACATGAGCCAAAGGACTAGCACTATGGCATACGAAGAAGCGGTGTTTGTCGTCAACAGTCTCCAGAAACAGCTCTCTGGCCTGGCGCGTGGTATTGTGACCGCGCTGGCGGATAGTAAGATTTCTGCCTACGAAGGCATGGCTGTTGGCATGCAGGGTATGCAAGTGGCGACATCGATTATGACGCTGATGAAAGATGCGCCACCGGAGATACGTCAAGATATCCTGTATGTGCTGGAGCATGGCGAGATGACGGTTCCCGTGTAGCCAGGAGCCAGGGAGGCAGCGTATGGGCCGCGTCCTGGAGTTTCGGCAGAAAGAAGAGACAAAAGAACAGTTACGCGGGCCTGCGCGCTGCCTGGGCTGTGGGCATACGTGGGAAGCAGTGTCACCAGTAGGCGTGTATACCGATCTGGAATGCCCAAACTGTTCTACAGATAAGGGTATACGCGAAGGATTGATGGCGCCAGGAACACGATTTGTCTGCAACTGCGGCAACGATGTCTACTATATCCTGCCAGATGGCTGTCTGTGCATCCAGTGCGGCGTCCTGGCAAAGGGGTTTTGATGAAGGTAACGAAGATTACGCAAGCAGAATATGAGAAGCTGAAGACGCTTGTCTATCATACCGTGCCGCAGCATATCATGGAAGACATGGCCGCGCTGCGAGTCCAGTATGTCCATTTGGCGTTGTCGGTGCTGCGTAATAAAAACAGCTCGCGCTCTCAATCGCTGGCGTTGACGCATCTGGAAGAATCACAGTTTCGGGCGATTCAGGGCTTAGCGATGCAAGGCGTACCGCAGTTGCCACCAGACTTTGAGGTGGAGTAATAGAAACGCGTATATACATACAGGAGTATAGGCTATGAAGAAGTGGATACTAGGTGGTGTAGGAGCGCTGGTGCTTGGAATTGCGGCGCTCGTGTCTTCACACACGTCGGGCGATACCAAAAGTGTACAGTTTATTGATGGGTCAACCCTCAAATGCGAAGTAGGCTATTTCGGCGCGGGAGGCTGGGGTGGCCTGATGTGCTATGCCGCCAACTATCTCGGTCTGGGAACGACGAACGGTGTCGCGCTCAACGTCTTAACGAACAATTTGACACGGCTTCAGATCGGCGCAGCGGGTGAGCAGACGTTCTACAGTGGCAATTATCCTGAGATGAAGCGCGAAGGGCATTCCCTCGCGAAATCGCTCACTGACAACACGGCGACGAATATGTTTGCCCTGGCCTTGGCGAGCAATACCAGTGCGGCCATCAGAATCCCGTATGGGATTGTCGTGACGGATGCTACGGATATGCAGCACTATACCGGGATCGTCACCTGCCGTGGGACGAACAAAGCCGCAGCATTTACGGTCTCCTGTACCAACGTGGCTGATGGCTCTGGGACATATGCCACGAGCGGGACATTGACGCCAACCTGGGCGATCAGTAGTGCCAATCCAGCGCAAATTACGCTGACCAGTGATTCAAGTCTCACGCCTACCAGTACGATGGTGTATTACGGGTATCATAATCTCGGTGCGCAGGATCTGACTGTAAATTAAGGAGCGTCTGATGTATGCCTGGCTTCTGGCAAGTGTTATGGTACTCAGCCTGGAAGTCCAGGCAGGGACGATCTCTCTGGCCTGGGATGATTACCACGCGCAATATATTGGCGGGCAGGATCAGCACCGTTTCTTCGTGCTGTCCCGGAGTGATAATGGGGGGCCCTTTTCGCAGATCAAGATTATTCTGGACTTTGACCAGAATGTCTCCACGTATGACGATACAACCGTAGGTGATCTTGCGGCCAATGATTATTGTTACACACTCCGTGCTGGGATCGAGGTATTTTTTGCCAGAGACGCGGTTATGCCTGTGTCTGTCGTGTATGTCGATAGCCAGGAAGATGGAAGTCCAGCCATTGCGGCGTTTGATGGATCGCTTGCCACGTTTTGGCATACGGAATGGATTGCGAATCCCCCTCCTGGGTACCCGCATGAACTCCAGCTCGATCTTGGCTCGACACGCACACTGGAGCTGATTGAGTATTACCCGAGAGCGGACGGAACCCCGAACGGTACGATTCTCGACTACACGTTCTATCTGAGCGACAGTACGGCGTCTTGGGGCAGTCCTATCGCATCTGGCACGTTTCCGGCCAATGTCTCGCCGAAATTTCTGACGATTCCGCAAGCGAGTGGAAGGTATCTGCGCCTGGTCGCAGGGTCGGAGATCAACGGGAATCCGTGGGCCAGCATAGCGGAACTGAAGTTGTTTACAAATGTTGTGCCAGCTGTGCAGTTCCCTGATCACTTAAGTGAGGCAAGTAATATCGCGTGCCATGTCCATACCCCACCGACTACGCCAGTGTTTTATAGCCAGGGCAGTATTCCGTTACCGTTCCAGGCTGATTTTTTGACAGGGGAATCCCAGGAGTCGATTCGGAAGCATCTCGGGGAAGGGCTATGATCGATCCCGCTGAATTGGTGATCCGATGCCAACAGTGGCTCATGGATGAGCATGACGAAGCGGATGAAGCGTTGTTTCCGCCAGCCTATACCACGGCACAAGTACGTACGCAGCTCGCTATCGAAGCCTCCAGGCTTGCTAACCAGCGCATACTTGGAACTGTCGTCGTGGCACAAGCCGTTGTCGACGTGCACGCGTATCCTTTGGATGCGATGGGGATACGCATAGCGGGAGGGTTTGCCAGTGGGGGAAGCGTCTTCACCATCAGTCATGCGAGTTTGAACTTTGTGACGCTTGGGGTCATCGTAGGGGATAGGGTCAGAGATTTGACCGATGGCAGTACCGCGATTGTGACAGGGGTTGCTACGGGGACATTGACCGCCGATGCAGGCTTTCTGGGCGGTGTCACCAATCTGCCCGTGTCGGGAAATCTGTTTGTGGTGGAGCATCCCCTTGACGCGAACAGAGTTGTTGAAGTGGCCCAGGTCTACTATAGCGGCGTCAAGCTCGTCGAGACGACGGAGAGCGAGCTGGATGTGAGGCGGCCTGGCTGGGAAACCTGGAGCGGGGAGCCGCGCTACTGGCTGGCAGATGGTGACAAAGTGATCAGTACGATCAGGGTAGTGCCATCGCCAACACGAAGCGGGAGCACGGCGCCCGTGTTTCCGATGAATCCGTTTATCCTGGACTGGCATGATAATCTCATGATCTTTCTCTTTGAAGATGCGCAAGACGCGGGCCATGTAGATACGGGATTGCTTGACCGGTATGAAGATATGCTCGTGTATACCACCGTAGGCAGTTTGGCGGGAAGACAGGGGGAATACGAGAATGGATCTCTGGCGCAGATCATGCCACAGCTTGCGGCGCTCTGGGCGATGGGGTTACAGGGAGGCGCAGTATAGATGATGACCCCAAAAAAATTTGATATCCCAGCGTCGTTCTGGTTGCATGGGCAACAGTTTCATGTCTCGATGGTGCCTGACCTGATAGAGACGAAGGATTGCGTAGGTGAGGCACTGTATCGGTGCAATGCGATTCGCTTGCAAAGCCATACGGTCAGTGTCAATCGCCCTGTTTCCCATATTGAGGTCACGTTTCTGCACGAGCTGATGCACTGTATTTTTGAAGCGCTTGGCGAAGACGAGTTGCGACAGAATGCGCTGCTGGTCAATGGGATTGCGTTGCTCCTTCATCAGGCCCTGGTTACCGCAGATGGGAGTGCCTAATGCCACGACCTCTACGGCAGACCGGCGAAGCCTATCAGCTGCGCGGTGTTCCGAGTGAGCAGAGCTTGCAGGCAACGGACTTTGCTGACATGGCGCGGAAGATGGTCCAGGCACTTGGGGCACTCGTCCAGGAACAGAATGCGCTTTTAGCGAGGCTTACGACGCGCCTAGACCGGCTGGAAGGACTAAACGGCACACCAGTCTTCTATAGCGCGGTCAACGCCAATGGCATGCAAGTCACGAATCTGGGTGATCCGGTGGATGACCGAGACGCGATGATTAAAGCCTTGGCGCTTGCCATGGATCGCAGCACCGGCCAGTTTGACGCACAAGGCGTGCGGATTACGAACGGCGCTGAGGGGATCGACATCCAGGATTTCGTTACCGTCTCTCAGCTCCAACAGAATCAGGAGGCGAATGCCCTGATCACAGGTGAATCTTTTGTGGTGATTGGGGCCAGCGGTCTGTTGACGGCTGAGCGCGTCCTGACAGGTGAAGCTACGGTCATTACGATAAACGATGCCGGAGCAGGCAGTACGGTCACTATCGAAGTCACGGCGGCAGGGATTACGCATGCGAAAATCCAGAATAGTGCGGCGGTCTCGGTACTGGGACGCTCGGCAAACAGCGCTGGCGTCAAAGCAGATATCGCAGCAGCGGCCAACGGGAACGTGTTGCGGCGTGCCGCCAATGTAGTAGGCTTTGGGCAAGTCGATCTGGCAGACGGCACGAACGCGGTAACAGGGACGCTCGGGACAGGCAACGGAGGCAGGGGAGCTACGACCGGGCCCGCTGGGGCGTATACCGTGGCGAATCCGACAACGGATAGGGCGCTCGATGTCACGGGGGATACGCTCGCCCAAGGACTGGCTGTCTTAGGCACTTTAATTGCGGATCTGCAAGCCTGGGGAGCGATTACCTAGTGTCAACCAGAGAAATTCACGACAACTTTGTGCGTGGGAGCGTACTCATTGGGTCCGTAGATACGATCCCAGAGAACGCGTTGCGCTTCATGCAAAACGCACGTCTTGACGGCATACGTGGCACGATAGGCGCCAGACCAGGGATTACCAAGAAATCTGCTGGGGAGATCACGTCATCCGCCATCATGATTCATAAGCGCTTTGACAGTGCGGGGGATAGTGCGTACGAGCAAACGCAGCTGGCGCAGCTCTGGCTGCGTAGTACCTTGTGGGCCGGCGGGATTCTTCTGGGGAGTACTGGGACTACGCAACAACTCGCAGTCGCCAATATGGTTGATGGCCTCAGTAACGTCTGGGCGCATTTTGTCAATGGCTCTATTCGGACAAAGAGTAACGGGTCCGTCTATTCGATTTGGGGGATTGCGCCTCCGGCGAATCCGCCATCATCCGTAGCGCTGTCGAGCGATCTCTCGACGTTGATTGATGCGATGAATAACGCGGCAAGTTGGACAGGAGCCGGGCTCTCGGCTGGGCCGACCAACGAAGCCAATATTACGCAAGGCGGCGGAAGTGTTACTTTCACCATTGCAGCCAACAGTATCGGGAGTATTGGACAAGGCGGGTTTGCTCTGAACCTGGATACGCTCGCGGGCGGCGATGCCACGGTGAAAGATGATGATTACATCCATCTGTGGCTGCGTTGCGATCGGCCTGACCGGGTCAAGTATGTCCAGATGGATTTTGATCTCGACACGACGACGCTGGCGAATGCGTTCAGGACGAACTATTATTCAGTCCGTTTGCCTGGGCTGTCTCGGCTTAACCAGGGCCGTGACCAGTGGAGCAAGCTCCAGGTGCGGAAAAGCGAGTTCCAGCGTTTTGGGCCGAGTACCGATGACTGGGGCGATGTCAAAAGCGTACGCTTGAGCGCGATGACCAATACCGATGGCGCGGTGCAATTCTATGCCGATGACTGGAAACTTCGCGGGGGCACGGACATTGAAGGGGTCGTCGAATACGCGGTGGCCTATCGCGCTCTTGTGCCAGGCGGGCGCGGGAATCCGGCATTGGATGCTGAGAGCTTTGTGCGGTACACGACGAAGTTGGCCGTGGACCGGAGTCGGGTGACGATCACCACAGCGAATATTGCGCAAGGCGGGGTGGATCATCCTGGCGATCCACAGATAGACCTCATGATTATTTACCGGCGCATCGATGGCGGTAACTCGGTCAATATTGATGAGATTCTCGACAATGCAGCCGCGTATGTGGATAGCGTCTCGGTGGCGGGGACACTGCTCAATGAAGTGCTGGAAGATACCCCAGATTCGCCAGGCAGTGAAGCGGAAAACGATCTTCCACCACTCGGGGACTATCTGTTTGGGCCTGGGGCGCTCAACAGACTGTTTATGCTCCAGGGAAAGAACCGGTGCTATGTGAGTAAGGCCTGGCAACGCAATGAGCACAGAGCGGAGAATTGGCCTCCGCTCGATTTCTTCTTAGTGGGTGATGGGAGCCAGCAGGCGCTGTCAGGAGTTGTGTCTGACACGCAGATTCTGATCTGTACGAATGCGGAAACGTACCAGGTGTTTGGCAGTAGTGATGATACGTTTTTGCCGGTTCCTGTCCCCAATAGTCGGGGTATTGTCGGGCGGAATGCCATGGACGATGGCGATGGCCGGGTGTTTATTTTTGCGCCCGACGGATTGGTCGAGCAAATAGGGAATCAGCAACTTCTGGTCGTCGATATAGGGGAAACGTTAGCGAGTGCAGATATTGATTTGAATACTGATCCTACGGCGCTCGCATCCATCTGGCTGCGCTGGCATGCCGACACGCATGATCCGTATGTGTCGATCCTCATTCCGGTGGGCTCCGCAACGACACCGACCCATAGGCTTGTGGTGAAGAAGAACCGAGAGACCGGCCACTATACTGATGTGATTCTCGATAGCAGTAGCTTCACCATCACGTGCCTCTTTGCCGACGATGCAGGCAACGCGCTCTACGGTGGCGCCAGCAATGGCGAGATTTATCAGTTAGAAGATCACACCGTTTTTTCAGATGCGGGTAGCGCTGTCTCTGGACTGGTGAGAACCAAAGCCTATCATCAGAATGCCCCACATCGTGACAAAGTGTATCATCAGACAATTGTTGAAGCGAATACCGGAAGTCAAACGCTCACGGTGGCCCCGCTCTACGATAAAGAAGCATCAGTAGAAGCCGCAGAAACGATGAACACAGCAACTGGGATAGGGACCGGGCTGTTCACCCCCGATACTCCCATGAATTTTCACCGGGATATCTCGCTCAAATTCTCGTGGAGTGCGACTGCGCAGCTACTGATCTATCGGTTCGGGTGGTACTACGAGGTTCAACCGGAAGCGCTGAGTTTCTGGGATTCCGGCGTGATCCTGTTTCCGGTGATTGAAGCACTGAAACGGTTTGACTTTGATATTAACGCACCGGCGCTTGTCGTGCTTCAACCGTGGTATGATGGGGCAGCCGGGGCACCGCTCACGGTGCTGCCGACCGTGGGCAGGATGTATGCGTTTCCATTTGTGCCCCCGAACATTAAGACGCGCACACTCAGGGTCACTTTGGTGAGCACAGGCGCGTTTCGGCTCTATAGCTTTGCGGTCAGGAACAAAAGCTTAGGATCAATTGTGGGCTATACCGAATCCACGATAATCAAGGGAGCGACGGCATGACTTCGCTGGGCTCGAATCTGCCCTATCCCATGAATAACGCGATCATGGATGTGCTGAACTGGGAAGACCCAGGCGGCTATCAGTGGCAGAATGGCGTTATGGGTGGCAATTACGAGCGCCCAACATTGCCGCCGCTCGCCAATAATGCGACGTGGGCAGATCGGGAGCTGTATAGGAGACTGCAAGAAATTGTTGACGTGGGAGCCCGTGG
>ERZ1292637.1099-Hain-H14-01um-R3-1099-length-12358-cov-13_pt1 | contig 12358 bp, 16 predicted proteins | sample MGYA00564405_ERZ1292637 | MGnify/ENA primary metagenome ERZ1292637 (study PRJEB36523, sample SAMEA6512645) | groundwater metagenome | collected 2019-01-09 | study: AquaDiva: Metagenomics assemblies of 32 groundwater samples | reverse complement strand
TGCGACGACAACCCGGCGATCAGCCTGGGGCAGTATCACCCCACCACACTCCTCTGTGCCGCGTGCCTCGAGGGCGAGCCAGTGCCGGAGTGGGACAATGAGGAGAATCCCTACGACCACGACAGCAGCTACAACGGCTGTGCGCCCGACTGCCCGGCCTGTAGGTGGGACAAGGATCACGTGCAGCCACAGGATCACAACTGGTGCGATCACGGCCATGTGGTCGACAAGGTGCGGCTGCTGCCCACTGGGGGAGGGGGGAACATCTATGTATGCCATCGTCACTACGTGGCAGAGCTGCGGTATCGTCGGGTGATGGAGCACGAGCACGGCGGCGAGTGGGAGTATCCCTCGTGGAACAGCCTGACCCCCGACACAGGAGTATAGCACCATGGCAACATCGTTGACCCTCACGCCGCAACGCACCCTTGCCCAGGAGGCTCTGACGCTGAGCAGTGGCACTATGGCCACACTGACGGGCTATACGACCTACGATGCCCTGGACGCGGTGCAGGCCGCGTTTATCGCTTGGTGCACACGCTACCCGCACTACGCCACCTGGCAAATCGCCTGGGCAGCGTTTCAGGCGAGCCGCGCACCACAGGCCGCAGCACCACGGAAGCCAGTTCAACAGCAGTTCGAGTTCGGGTTATTCACCTAAAACACTGTGGTGCTTGCCGACAGCGACCGCACCCCGGCAAAGGAGAGTCACATGAGTACCATCCATCCACGTAATCTTGCAACTCTGCGGCGCGTATTTGGTTTAGACGGCGCCGCGCTGGAATGCAGGGTAGCTCTCGCCAACGCCGAACTTGATTGGCTCGCAACATTTACGGACATGCGCCGCAGTCTTGCGTAGTGCCTCGCTGTCCCCGAATGGGATAAGCACGGACCACATGTGAGCGGACCCGCCCGTGGTCGCATCACAATACGTTGAAGTGAGAGTTGTGGCAGGATGCCTGGGAAGTCTTTTGGACGCAGTATGGGCGCATACCAATCAGAGATATTGCCGAGTATTGGCCTTTTTTGTGCTTGTCCTGTTTATCGGTGTACTGGCGAGCTGGTAGGAGGAAAGGCAACATCGCGCAGGTGACCTAGACACACACAGACGCGGGGGGATGCCCCCCGCGTAGGGAGAATCCGACATGAACCTGACAATAACCGACACGGAAGAAATGTTGAAGCGGTATGTCATAGACGGGAAAAGTATCCTTATCATTACCAGAATTGTTATAGCCGAACCCGCAGAAATATGTCTGAGCGAGATCGAAGACGAAGTGCAACGTTGTGCTGTGTATAACCGTGGCGACTGGGAAATACAGGACCATCCTGTGTTGGGTGATTTGATGGCTACTGACAAGACAGCCCTTGCCAGCGATATTGCCCAATGGCTGAATGAACACGGCGTATCAGTGACTGATATGGTAATACGAGCTTACGAGATAGGAGAAGACACCGTATGACCAAATCAGGTCTGAATCACCAGATTCAATGGCAGATTGTGGAGATTGTCCAGCGTTATGCCGCCCAGGGCAGGCTGTGCGGCATCGCCCAGATTTACACGAGCCTCTACCCTGGCCACGTCTATGATCCTCAACTGAGTTCCGTGCGCGTTACCCTCTCCTGGCTGGTACGGCAAGGGATGCTGCGCAGGCAGCGCCACGGGCGGGCATCGTCATTTTATCCGGTCAGTACCAGGGCAGATCACGATGAGGATGCCCACCTGATCGTTACGACCCTCGAAGAGGAGAGAAAAAGGCTTGGGTGGGTTGGCCCAATCTCCTCTCACAAGACCAGTACCAGGGAGGCCCGTGATGCGAGAACCTAAAAGGACACCGATCGACAGCGCAGAACCCTTTCGCAAGGGCACAGGATACCCCAATGCCTCAATATACGTGTTCCCCTTTACGGCAATTGACCAGCCGGGTTCGCACAGCCTGGGGCGGATCGAGTGGTGGCTTGAGCCTCTTCGGGGTCGGAAACTCAGGGGCCACTACGCCATCTGTGGGCTGTACCTCTGGGCACGACAAACCAGAGACCCGCGCTATGCTGGGAAACTATTGCATATTCCGTGCCATGCAGCGATGCTTGGGGCAGCTGTAGGCCTACAGCGAGAGGGACTGCTCAACTATGCATGGACTGCTAGATTTTGTGAGGAACATGGGGTCTTCTGTTTTGGTGCATATCCCGGCGACACACACATCGCTCTCGAAATAGATGTGTCCCTCTCCATGAAGATCACGGCACGGTTTATGCCAGTGCAGGAGAATGGTCTATGATCCAAACGATCCTCTACAGTCTCGGAGGTGGTCTGTGTGGCGCGCTGCTTGTCCTGGCTTGCCAACGGTGGCAGGCCCGAGACCGCCTCCACGACATGCCTATCTATGTCTGGCCCGTACCAGGGCAGTCGCGGCAGGAGCAGCGTGCTGACTGTGGAGCCATGGCTGTCTATGCCGACCAGGTACGGCAGGAGGACAGTACCACCAGATTTGTCGTGCAATGGGACAGTGGGTTAGGGAGAGAGTTTCCAACGGTGGGGAGGAATTAAGAGGACACAACAAAGAAAAGGGGAGTGGGGGATTAACCCGCCACGCCGCCCTTGACCTGCAAGGTTGGCACGACGATGCGTGGTCCATCTTTGACCTCCCTCTCTTGCGCCAACGTATTGAGCGCCGCCATCCCCCCTTGCAGACACATCTGGGCGATGACGCGCCAGGTCTGCGGGCCTAGCGCGATGTTGCTGCCCAGCTGGACCTGCCCGTTGACCAGGGTAAGGATAACCTGGGGTGGTGGGGCCATGGACGGCATGGAAGCGGGCTTGAGAAATGTAGGCTGTTGAGGCATTATGAAGACCTTTCTAGGGAGAACATATGTTTTACTGCAAAAAGTGTGCGAATACACACCGATGGCCTGAAAGCATGACAACATCGGTGGGACCATGCGAAGTCTGTGGGCATCGTATCCGTTGTTTTGATGTCCCTTCGTCATCCCTCCCTCCAGAATCAGGCGAGGGGAAAACGCAGGGGCTCTACAATCTCCACACCGCCCACAACCCGCTTTTGTCCTGCCCGTATTGCGGAAACTGTCGCTTAGAGATGACCTTTGGGCTCTCTAAGGGTGTCCATGTCCCCGAGGAAGTTCCGCCCATCCCTGACTATTTTATTGTGTGCAAAGCATGTGGCGCCCACGGGCCACATTGCGGTGATCGTCTCTTGGCCCATCATGCCTGGCAGCAGCGGGCCAATCCCTGGGAGATACTCAGGGAGAAAACGTACCGATACCGATAAGGAGTTCTTTTATGTCGTATCTCTATGCGGACGACGAATTTACTCTACCAGACGACTTCGAAGAGGTCAAGACCGGCCTGGTATGGCTGGCAGAACAGTTCTTGCCGGTCGGCGTCGCTTACCAGATCTGGTATGACCCGAATGTGACCAGGGCGTATGGCCGTGTAAAGTCCATGTCGCTCCAGACACTCCTACCCTCTGAAACGGCTGAGGTGGAAGAACATCGTCCGCCTCGCTGGTATGCCATGATTGGGCTGTATCATGTCCTGACCCGCGTGGCGACAGGCGAGCTACCGGATCTCCCGGAGCACTGGAGAGCACGCAAACAACTGCGGTACGAATATGCCCAGAAAGAACACCAGGCCATTGAGACATTCAGAAAGGAGACGCCATGCACATGAAGGCATGGACGCCTGGCGAGACAGGGAGCCGCAAGAGGCCCCAAGACACAAGCGACCCCCTGTTCTTGGCCTTGTTCCTGGCCATGTTCGCTCGTGCCTGCGCCCATGATGTCGTAACCAGCGACGGTCCCATGTACGATCACAGGGACGATCCCGTCTATGCGGCAGCCCAGCGGTGGCTGCTCGCACAGGGGGTGCTGAGACCCCAACAATGTCTCATGGCGTAGGCATATCTGGCCCGTGTCCAGAGGTTGAAACCCCAAAAGTGGTGGTGGATACGTTGGCAAACAAACACAGGGAAAATACGAAGGAGACGCTATGCAAGTCCAGGCCCGTGTTGTGAATCCCGATGAGGTTCTCGTTGCCATGACTATCGAGATGCCGCTGCGATCCTGGAAAGCGATCAGACAGGTTCTCGCGCTTAGTACCTGGCAACGCAGCGACACTGATAGCGTTGTCGGGAAGATTATCGAGAGCCTGGATGAGGCAACCACACGGATAGAAAACGCGATTACTCTTAAGACAGAGGAGACCACATGAGCTCTAAAAAAGCACCACAATCCTACACCAGATTCATTCCGCAGGCCATCATTGTCCCGCCTGGGACGTGGCATACCGTGTACTACGACGAGGAAAAAAAAGAACATTTTGTGTCCCGTGTTGACCTTCTGGCTCTGGTGCAGGAAAAGACCTACCATATTCACACCACCACTCCCATCAAGGACAGCGAGGATGATTGGGATATTGCTGGTCTGGAATACACACTAGGCGATGGGTGGGTTGTTGCAAACGAGAGTCACAATTACTGTGGTTTACTGCCCCCCGAGATGACATTACTTGATTGGGAGCGCCAGGGCGATTGCCACCATTGAGACAGAGGAGACACCATGACAAGAACTCTCAACAAGGGCGTTTGTTTCTCTGGCGATAGATCACAACGAAAGGCATAAGTATTCCCATGGAACCTGATACGACCCTCCCTGTTGGCAAAGTTACCTTTACTCCATACGAGCACGACGAAGCGGCCTATGCGCGCTTCGTGTTGGCGAAAAACGCGACTGCTATCCTGGCAGAACCGAAACCCTTCGTGCTTGACGACAGATCGTCTCACATGCTAGCGCGACAGCAAGCCCTGCTTACCATCGTGGCAGTCGTCAAACGCCTGGTGGAGACCGCCACCTTCACGCTGTCGGCAGAGGATTTCTTCACACTCGAACAGGCGCTGAACGCATATGAGACGTCACAGTAGCAAAGGAGAGTGTATGCACCGCCTTCTCGCCGCTGTCTTACTCCTGCTGACCCTGGCCGGCTCTGCGCTGGCCTACACCTGTACCACGCAGACCGTCTGGCAGAACGGCCGGTTGTACTGGTGCCAGACGTGTTGCACCAGTTGGGGTTCCTGCCACACCGACTGCTACTAAAGGAGCGAACCCATGGAGCACCCCTGGATAGAGACCTGGTTGCAGCGCGAGAATGATGAGCTGCTCTACGCTGCGGATGCCATAGAGGCCCAAGTGGCCCTGGGAGACCCTCGAGACTTTCCCACGTTTCGTGCCCGCCTTCTCCTAGAGGTTGAGTCCTTCCGTGATGACACACGTCAGTATAGTGAGGAAGACATTCTCTCCTGGGTCGCATCAGCGTTTGTCCCTACCACGTAGACCGAATAGGCTTCTGCAATGCCTTAAGCGTGTCCCCGAGGATCATGATGCATGCCCACGAGACGCCCGATGTGGCTCCACAGACCCCTCCCGCCAAAGAACGGCTGGCGTCCCTCGTACCAGGGTTGCCGCTCGTGGGCATGCCCTCACGCTACTCGTCTCGCTTTCGACTGTGCCGCTTGCTCGGGATCACCCATATGAAAGATACGCCGTTCTGCTGGGGTGGTGCAAGAGCCCACGATATAGTACCCATACTTATCTCGCGGGGTATCTCGTGGGGGCGGAAACGCTTCGACAGTCCTCTCTGGCCACAGAGAGAAACTGCGAAACGTCTGGGGCAGCGAAAACCAGCGCATGTCCCACTCACCCGGCGTTATTTCTTTGAGGAGCAGGAGGTATCGTGTCCCTGTGGGCAGGTACGCTTCAGCTGTCTGCGTCAAACATTTTCGCGCACGGAGAAAGGGCATATCTTCCCACACCAGCATGGCCGTGCCACGCGGTTTCTCGCCAGGGAAAAGCAAGACCTCATCGGTAATCTCTTGCAAAAGCATTTCCATAGTTTAATCTCCCGCCTCCTGTGCTTCTCTAAACCGCGCCCGCCGTTCCTGAATGGTTTCTCCCCTGCCGAACACCTCTCGTCCCGCCCGCCTCGTGGCCTGACGAAAGGCTTGCTTGAGCCTAGCCAGTTGTTTATCCTGCGGCAGCTGCTCGAAGAACGGCAACACGACTAGGCGCTCAATGGTCTCATGTGCAAGGTCTCCCCGGCGCTGGGCGTAGGCATCGTACTCCTCATCCTCAATCCGCCGCCCCACCACCGTCTCGAGCTGCCGCCTGAGTGGTCTGCCAGGTCGGTACTGGAGTCGGTCGTAGACAGCCTCGACCGGGTCTTCTGTGGCGACTGTACGGCGAATCGGCGAGAGCAATGCTCCGACAGGCCCCAGGATGGGCCGTTCACTCACCACGGGCTGTCCATGCACATCATAGCGCACCCGGACGCCCGCTGCCGCACCAGGGATACTCCGCAGGTACTGCTCGCCAACACTCTCCCGTTGCCGCATCAACACTACCCCTGGCTCCGTGCCGAGCCACCCTGATGCTTCGAGGGTTTTATGCATGTTACGGAGCAACCCCGACAACGGCAGTGTCGCAGACACCAGTTGCTGGGTCAAGCCGGTCGCAAAACCCTGGCTGGTACGGGAGGTTGACTCAAAAAAGTTGGCCAGACCGGAGAAGTACGAACTATCCAGGAAGAAACGCGTAAAGTTGAAGGCAATGCCTGCCGCCACGGCTGATGCATCCTCCATGGACGCATAGTCGAGCTTCAAGCCCTGTTTCAGACGATTCTCTCGCATAGTCTGGATGGCGGCAAGCCCGCTCGTGAGGGCGCCAAAGGGGATGCTCAGGAAGGGCTCCAGACGCCGATACTCTACCCAACTGTTCCCTATGCGGATCGCAAAGGGGAGTTTCCCCTGGCGTTCCCAGGCCTGCCGCTCTTGCGGTTCCGTGGGGAGCGGGCCAGTCAGTAGGTCGCGGTCCCAGAGCATGGCTGCCATGCTGGCGAGCATGAGTCCCACAATCTGTTTGGCTGCCACTTCGACCGCCTTTGGTTCTCCCTTGCTAAAATCGGCCAGCCAGCCGCGAAAGTTGCCAGCAAACCCCGTGGCATCGGTGTACCCGGCTTCCCGATACCCCACCACGAGCCCTAGGCCTGGCACCAACTCCGCCCCGCGCGCCAGCAAGCGGTCTGGCGTATTCGCAAACGGCGTCAGCAGCCGGAAAAAGGCGCCAAAGGGTTGCGGCACGCGACGAACACTCAGGATAGCCCGCGCGAGCGCCCCGGCTGGGTCGTTGAATGTATCGCTCTGAGCAGCGGCTTTGGCCGCCGCCTCTATCGCAGGGTACTGCATCAGATGCGTCGTGACGTGTTCGACAAAATTGTCAACTTGTTCACGATTTTGTAGTCCCAAACGCTGGATGCCTTCCCGGGTAGCAAGCTTGGCGACTTCCCCCTGAAACGCCAGGTTGGTGGCCACGGCATCGGTGGCCATCATGACCCGGCTGGCCGCACCGACAAACGGTGCCAGACGGCGCATCACTGGCCCCCAGCGATTCGGCGTACCATCTGGGCTTTGCAGCGGCGCTCGCGCAAAGGCTTCTGCGCCGGTCAGATCGAATTGGCGGCTCCGGGTCATGGCGAGGCCCTGGGCGAGGGCGCCAGGCGGGGTGGCCAGTTGTCCTGCGCCCCCTATGGCTCTCGGGAAGGGTGATTTCCACCAGTACCAGGCATCCTTGTACTGCTGCCCGGCATTCTTCCAAGTCGCGTTAAAGTCCGCAAAGACCTCCCGCATATAGCGCTGCCGTTCTTGTCCAGAAAAGCCGCTGATCATCCAGTCGAGCCCCACGGCCGTTGGACCCACAACAAACTTTTGAAACGTGATGTGCGCCAGGGTGCCGAAAGTATTGACATTGAGCGTGGGCAACCCGGAGAGCAGCGAGCCGTAGTAGAGTTCCCAGTAGTAATCCAGCAAGGCAGGGTCTTCTGTCTTCTCCATAATATCGAAGATGGCATTGATATCGCCACTCCGCAATGCGGCAAGATATCTGTCAGTGGCCTGCTGGTTTTCTTCGCTCGTCAGGGCGGCCCCTTTGGCCTTTTCAAGGCGTGTGAGATAGTCAGCCAAGCGCACCGTGCCCATCTCTCGCAAACTCCGCTGCATACGTAGGCCCCGCCCATATTGTGAGGCTGTCGGAATGCTCAGATCGAACTTGACGACACGGTCTACAGCGTCTTGATGGTCCTCTTGTGTCATGTCCCCTGCGCTCAGGCTGGCATCGGCATGATGCAGCATGGCCTCGTTCCACTTGGCAAGCGCCACCTGGACATGGGGCGCAGGGATGACGTCAGGATTGGTGCGAATATCCGTCAACAGCCTTGAAAACTCTCCTGGCACAGTCAACCATCGCAGCATGGCGTTCTGACTCATCTCAGCCATCTGTGGCACTGTAATCTTGAGCTTCCGAAACGTCGCAGGATGCAACGCTTGCTGTGTCGGCTGCGAGATATTGCCAAGCACGGCTCCAACCTGATATGCCAGAAAGGCTTTGTTGGCCTGCGCCACCGTCACGCCTTCTATCGTCGTAGGGACGGTTAAGACGGCAGGTTCACGCGGCGGTGTCGGCAGCGTCGGAGCCTCTTCCGCGATGCCTTCTGCCCCTCGCAATCCTGGCGGAAATGTCGCAAGCTGACTGAAGACGGGCACAATTTGCTCGGGCGAAAAGACGACCCAGACCTTTCCATCTCGCTCCCCCTCGTGATACAATCCATCGTAGCCAAGGTCTTGCAATGCCTGCGTGACGCCTGCCTGTCCAAGATCATCCCCGTTTTCACGCTGCCCATACCGCGCAAACGCCCGATACGCATCAAGGCCTAGGACGTTTTGCGTCACCATGGCCCGCTCAAGGCGTTCCATCGCATAGTCCCCTGTCCCGTCACCAAAGCGTTGGTCAATGGCAGCGCGAAGCTGTGCTATTGCGGACTCATTGATGTCTTGGGTCATGTCGAAAGGCCTGGTGATGTTGAGGTAGACCGGACGCACGTTTGGTCCTTGTTCTGTCGCTGCCTTATACTCGACATCCTGCTGGCGTCGTTTCGGCTGGTTTTCCTGCCGTTCGGCATACCGTGACGCCACCTGCGGGTTTTCGGCAAAGAAAAACCCATCAAACATCTGCCCTGCGCCACTCCCCTTCTTGGCTGGATCAAACTGCGCAAACATCTGAGCCGTCCCATGGAAAACTGGCTTCAACATCCCCTCATCGTTGAGCACTTTGCTCTGCTCAAACCCTGCCACCTGCCCTAGTGGTGGCTCTTCCACCTGCTCCCCTGCTGCCCGGATCAGCTCCATCCTCTGGGCTAGGCGTGGAGGGATGGCTGCTTCCGGCATGGCTTCCGCAAAACTAATCTCGACGCCCTGCGGCAACACGCCGACATGATCGCGCAACGCCCCGCTCCGAAAGAGCATCTCTGCCGATACGCCCACGGCGGGGTTTATCCCGTTGTAGTAGGTCGTCGCCAGGACAGCGCCAAACTCCCGCTTGACTTCCCGCAGATACGCTTCCACGTGATCAAACCCCTGGAGAAACGCAGCTTCTGGCACCAGGAGCACCCCGCGCACCCTGTTACTCTCTTCTGACGGATGCTTATTGAGGAGCATGACCGTCACAAAGGTGGGCTTGGCGAGGGCACGGCCCACATTGGCGGCGTCGGCCGTCGTACGGATGGGAATCTGCGTCAACGATACCCCCAAACTGGGCTGCAAAAAGGGGTCTGGCCCTTCCGTAGGCAGGTCCTCGATGCTCACCTGGCCATCTGGCGTGATGTGGGCATAACGTCCAGAGTCAATGACCGTGTGGCCCTGGAAGCCAGGAATAGCGGCGGCGATACGCTGCGTGAAGCGTCTATCGGCTTCTGACGGCGTAGGGTTGCCCGAGGGGTGGTTATGCAGTGCCCGCAAGGTCGATGCCCCGGTTTCCCGCATGAGCTGTGTGAGGTCTTTCAGCCATCGGGCCATGGCTCCAGGCGTCACCGGCGCACCCGCCTCTTTGACGAACGGCGCGGCACTGCCTGGCAGCCTGGAACCTACCTCGACAACGCGCAGCACATTCCCCTGCGCATCACCGAGCATCCAGTGGAGATGCTCTTCCTGGGGATCGCGCACGAGAGCCCCCAGCACCGCCGTGTCATAACTCCCCTCCCGCCCTGTCCGGATCGTCTGCCCCACAAACGCTACACTGCCAGTCGTGCGCAGGCCCTCAATGACGGGGTTGGGAGGGATAGCCCGCGCGATCTCGATGGCGCCTTCACGCCGCCGCACGCCAGGTATGGTGATGCGCTTTCCCGGTTGAGGCTGATAGGCGATACTGATAATGCTCTCGCCCGCTGCAATGTGCTGGAGCCGCGTGGGAATGGTGGCAGCCTGGCGGCGCGTCTCCGGGGTCGCATCCGCGCGGTCGCCACCGGGAGTGGGCAGTGCTACGGCAGGCTCAAAGAGTCCTCCAGGTGCGTACTGGGCATAATACGGCTTGCCCGTTCTGAGCCGCGCCTCAAGGAGGGTCTTGAGATCATCTTCCCCCATCTCTGCAAGGAGAAAGCCCTGGTCTTTGAGATCGTTCAGGAGGTCTGGGAGTGGCGTCCCGCTGGCGTTATTAATCAGCCCTGTCACATCGCCACGCCCGCCATTGCGTATACCTGCGATATCGGTTAACTCTCGGGCAATGGCACTGCCGGTCACCGCCATGCCTCGTCGTCCCTGCCTGTCCTCACCACGGATCACATCGAGAATGTCTGGGCCACGGTCTTCTTGGTGTAACAGGGCTTCCTGCTGCTCTTCTGGCGTGACTGGCCGTTCGCCAAGTGGCAACTCCTGTTCCTGCTCAAACATGCCTGTCGGAGGCGCTTGCGGAACCGTAGGACGTAACCGCGTCCGTGTTTCTGCTTCGACACGTTCCCGCTCAAGACGTGCCTGTGTCGCTGCGCCTTGTTGTTCGACTTCTTGCGAGAGTTCTTCTAAGGTCGTCGGGCGCGGTGGTGCCATACTCGCAGGGCTCTCTGCCTGCAATCTTTGTATGGCCTCGCGTTCTGCCGCATGGACATCTTCCACATTCGCCCGCGCCGCGTCCATTTGCCGTATGAGCGCCGACAAACGTGGATCATTGGGGTTCGCATTGACCATCGTTTCGTAGTCGGCATTGAGTCGCTGGGCAACCGCCTCTGTGGCCGCAATCGTTGCGTGGAGTTGCTGAAATTCTGCCTCAGTAGGCGCGCGTTCTGCTGGCAACAAGGCATTGATAGCGCGAGCGGCGGCTGATTGGGGAGATGCCACGGGGGCTGCTGCATTTGCCTCCTGCGCTGGGGCTGCACCTTCGAGCTGTGCCCGTGGACGAACCTGCTCAATGGGAAACGTGCTGAGTCCGCGCCCATCCTCACGCTCCACGGCCACCGTGCTCCCATCCTGGGAGATGTTCCGCACTGTCCCTGGCAGCGTGCGCCCTTCGGGCAAGAGCACATCAACCGGCATGCCGATGGCGACAGGCTCTTGTTGGGGAGAGGGCTCAGGGATGGCGGCGCTCTCTGCCTGCACTGGTACCACTCCAGGTGGCTGTGCCTGCTGGGACGTTGAGTGTAAAGGGGCATTATTTATGGCTGTTTCTAAGACAGCGATGTCCACTACAGGATATTTTCTTTGCAAAGCCCTTAAGGCGAGCCCATTCATGACACCATACGATTGTGTGAGCGAGAAGGCATCCTGTTCAATCGCTTGCATTGAGATGATTTCTGCTGGGACTCCTGGTGCTGCGCCTTGGGGCTGCGCCCGTGGAGCCATGGCTTCTGTCGCTGGCCGCCCCCCGACCGCCAGTCGTATCGCATCTTCGATGGACGCCGGCTGTTGCGCCATAGCAGCCTGGGCCATCGTCGGGATGTCTCGCGCAGGATAGCCTAAGCCCCGGAGCGCGCCTACGAGGTCCGTGTACAGGGCTTGCTGGTCGGGCGAAAGAGGCACGGCGGCGGGCGCTACCTGGGATGATGGGAGACCTTCTGGTGGTGGTTGCGGCGTAGGAGGAGCAGATGCTTGTGGTGGCGGCTCTCGCATGGCCTCTGGCTCAAAAGTTGCCGTCTCGCCGGTGAGAGGATACACGACAACCCCAGCACCAGCCGGAGCGGGAGCAAGCGGCGCAATCGCGGTCCCTTCCCCTGTCAACGGGTTGACACCAGTCGTCGTTGTCACATCGGTACGACGTGGCGCACCAGGAATACCAGGGGGGCGCGGTTGTTGAGCGGGTGATGAAGCCACGACAGGCGCGGTAGGCGGCGTGGGCGCTGGTGTCGTGGCTGCCTGAATATCGCTTGCCTGTTGTCCCCCAGGCGTGGTCTGTGTGGCCTGTCGCCCGCGCAACATCCGGGATCCTGCTGCCCCGCCTGCCGCAAAGAAGGGGCCAGCCAGCAGCGCAATCTTGG
>ERZ1292637.1094-Hain-H14-01um-R3-1094-length-12449-cov-4_pt1 | contig 12449 bp, 14 predicted proteins | sample MGYA00564405_ERZ1292637 | MGnify/ENA primary metagenome ERZ1292637 (study PRJEB36523, sample SAMEA6512645) | groundwater metagenome | collected 2019-01-09 | study: AquaDiva: Metagenomics assemblies of 32 groundwater samples | reverse complement strand
TGCCGGCACCCCCGCCGGCGCCTCCGCCCTCGGAACTGTGGGGGGTGCCGCGGCGCTGGATCGAGGAGTCTGGCGACGGTGCCGGGCCGGGGTGACATCGAGCGGCCTGCTGCTCGGTGGGTGCGGCTCTTCCAGGATAGCAAGCGTGCCTTGCTCCTCCGCCACCTTAGAATGCGTGGTCAGAGTTACGCGGTCTTGCACTACTTGGAGACGGTTAGCGGTTGGGACAACAGCATCCCGAGCACGGCGGAGGTAGCGGAAGCCATAAATTGGCGTCAGCCCAATGTGTCACGGGCCTACCGCGAGTTATTGGACGGCGAGTTTATCTTGAAGAGAGGGACGCGGTACTACCTCTCGCCGCTGGTAGCCTGGAAGGGCACGCAGAAGGCGTATGATGCGTTCTGCCGGGAGCTGTTCGCTGACCAGGGGCCGCCCAGGCTCGCGCTGCGGTAGGGGGATGATGGCGCTATGCGCTGGATCGAGGCGTGCCGCGGCGGTGACCAGGACCGAGGCGTATACCAGGAGCACGCGCACGACGGCGGTCGAGCCGATGACGCGGCGCTACGGACGCTGCGCCGCCTGCGGCCGGGAGCTGCGGCTGAACGGGACGCTGCTGCCCCCGCACAACGCAACCCCCGGCCGGCCGCTGTGGTACGAGGGTGAGCGGAGCAACGTGCAGTTCTTTGCACACTGGCCCGTAAAATGAGAGTGCCCGGCCCTGCTTGGGGCAGGCCGGGCGTGGCACATCGCAAAGGAGGTTACGACATGCAGAGACATTCTAACAGGCCCGGAGCTGGCGACAAAGCGCAGCAGCTCCGGGCGCTACGCGAGGCGGAGTACGAGCGCCGGCAAGTCGCACAGCAGGCTGCGGAGGCTCCCCGACCGCCTATTGATGCCGCAGCAAGCGCCGAACGCGCGAGCGTCCTACTTGCTGTGGTGCGGGGGCACCGCGACTCAGCACTGTTGTTCGCCGCTGCACTCGCCGAAATCCGGGACGACCAGCTCTTCCTGCATCTCGGCTACAAGAGCTTCTCGGCGTTCCTTGCCAAAGAGGCTCCAGTCTCTCGCGGACGTGCGTACCAAATGATCACAGAGGTCAAGGAGTGGGTGTCTTCCGACCAAAAGTTGTCTAGCATGCTAGACAACTCCACGCCTGAGCAAAGTACTAAAGTACCGACCTCCGTGCCTAGCGGTCGCGAGCTACTCCGCCGCAGCTCGGCCCGGAAGAAGTCCGGCCTCGAGGCCGAGGATGAGCCTGCGGCGCCGGTGCGGAGCTACACGCCTCCCTCGCAGGCGCAGGACGTTGCTGCTGCGGTCGTCGTGGCACCAACGCTAAGGTCACAGCGGATGATGCGCGCTCTCCTATTCCAGCTCCAGAACCCGGCAGCGCAGGCCGGCATCGTGGCGCTGGCCATCGACCCCGAGGCGCAGGCCGCCTACGGCCGGCAGCTCTCCGAGACGCTGGGCGCGCTGGGACAGTTGTGGAACGTGCTGAATGCCGGGACCCCGGACCGTGCCGACGCCGATTGGGTGTCGTAGATGGTGGAAGGCAACGACCCATGACAACCACTACGGCGCGCTGGCCACGTCTGGCGCTGGATAGGCTGCCGGAGTTGACCCGCTACCACGACAGTGGGTGCGACCTGCATTCGGCCTGCCTCACTTGCCCGCTGCCCCGCTGCCAGTACGACGAGCCCGAAGCCACGAAGCCCGGGCGCACCACGGCTCAGCAGCTCCGCAACGACGAGGTGCTGGCGGTCTTTCAGCGGGAGCGGCTCTCGACGCAGGAGATAGCCCGGCGCTTCAACGTCAGTAAGCGGACGGTACGACGGATACTCCTCCAGAGCCAACGGGAGGCACACGTATGACAGCCGTACCGCAGGCCCGCGAGCGCATCCCGGTCACGTTCGAGGACGTGTTCCAGGCCAAGCCGAAGCAACGCCTGCTGGCCGAGGCCATGTGGCGGGGCACGTTGACCGGGGACCCCGAATACCTGCTGTGGGGCGGGAGCGCGGGACCCGGGAAGCTCCTGAGCCTCGATGAGCCGATCCCGACTCCGACCGGCTGGAAGCGCAACGGCGACCTCCAAGCGGGAGACGTGATCTTTGACGAGCACGGGAAGCCCTGCAACGTGACCTATGCCTTCGATATTGAGGAGCATCCCGTCGTCTACCGTCTGACGTTCGACGACGGCAGTACAATGGATGCCGGCGCCGACCATCAGTGGCTCACCTACGATGCTGCGGAGTTGTCGGCGCTCACTACTAAGACGCCTGAATGGCGAGCCGCCAGGCGGGAGCGGCGTCCCTCGCGGGCTCTGGGCACGAGCAGCGAGTCCTTCGTTGCAATGATGGCGGTGCGTAACCAGACGATGGTTCACGTGCTCCGAGAGACACCGCAGGGCTCGATACGCACCACGGCTGAGATAGCTGCCACGCTCCGAACGCCGCGCGGCAGGGCGAATCATGCGATTCCGGTAGCCGCCGCGCTGCAATGCCCTCCCGTCGATCTACCCCTGGACCCCTATCTCCTCGGGGTCTGGCTAGGCGACGGCACGTCCTCGACAGGCACCATCACGACGATGGACATCGAGACGGTCTGGTCATTCCACGGAGCGGGCTTCGTGCTAGGAGCGGTTCAGCATGCGCCTGGCAACAAGGCAAGTGTCTACCGCTTCGCCGGGCTCACGCGCATCCTGCGACAGATGGGAGTGCTGAAGAACAAGCACATTCCCCAGCAGTACCTCCGGGCTTCCTATGCCCAACGCCTGGCCCTGCTCCGGGGGCTCATGGACACTGACGGGACCTGCGGCGTCAGAGGCGACGCCAGCTTCGGCAATACCAACAAGGCCATTATTGACGGCGTGTACGAGTTGGTGGTGAGCCTCGGCTGGAAAGCCTATCTCGCCGAAGGTCGGGCGAAACTGAACGGGAAGGACTATGGACCCAAGTGGGACGTATCCTTTGCTGCGACCGAGAAGGTCTTCCTCCTGCACCGGAAGGCAGTCCGCCAGAAGATCGCCAGCCGTAGGACCACCCGCTTCCGCTACGTGACCGACTGCGTCGAGGTCGAGTCAAAGCCGATGCGCTGCATCTCGGTCGATAGCCCGTCGCGGCTCTTCCTCGCCGGGCTACAGATGGTGCCTACGCACAACTCCTGGGCCCTGCGCTGGTGTGCCGTGCTCTTCCTCATCTGGTGCTACACCGTGCTCAAGTTGCAGAACGTCCGGGTCGGCCTGTTCTGCGTCGACTACCCCCAACTCAAGGACCGGCACGTCAACCACATCGAGGCGTGGCCCGAGTGGTTGGGGACGTACAACGACAGCGACCACGATTTCACGCTGCACGAGCATTGGGGCGGCGGCATCTTGAGCCTGCGGAACCTGGACAAGCCCGAGAAATACGCTAGTGCCGAGTTCGCGGCGCTGTTCATCGACGAGCTCACCGAGCTGGACCGGGAGACCTTCGAGGAGCTTCGGACCCGCAAGCGGTGGCCCGGCGTCCCGTACTCGCCGGTCGTATGCACGTGCAACCCTCGGCATCGGGGCCTGTACTGGGTGCGCAAGCTGTGGATCGAGCGGGACTTCTCCAATGACGGGGACGCCGGGCTGCGGACGCACAGCTTCTGGTTCATGCAGGCGCTGCCCAAAGACAACGACTCTCTGCCACCCTCCTATTACGACACCCTGCGCTCCCTGGGGCCGCTGTTGCAACGCCAGCTCCTCCGGGGTGACTGGTACGTCTCAATCGACCAGGCGTTCCCGCAGTTCAGCCGCTGGAAGCGCCACGCCCGGACCGGCGCCCTGCTCCAGGACGAGGACGGGGCGTTCATCCCCTGGCACGTCATCCCGACAACGGAGGTCCCCGAGACCTGGAAGCGGGTAGCGGCGCATGACTGGGGCTCGGACTCGCCGGGGCATCACCTGTGGGCGGCTATCGACCCCAGGGGTGGGATCGTGGTATACCGGGAGTGGCGGTTCCGGGGCCTGGACCCGCAGGACATCGCGGCCGGGGTGCTGTTCCACCAAGGCGATGACCGGGTGACAGCGACCTACGCGGACCCGAGCATCTGGGCCGAGACCCGCAGGGCCATCCTGAGCGCAGACCAGATTCTCGCGCTGGCCGAGGCCGGGAAGCTCAGGCTGTCGAAGTACGAACAGTACCGGGAGGCCGGGTTGCACGTCGTGAAGGCCAACAACCCCCGCGTGGCGGGTAAGCTGCGGCTCGACACGGCGCTCAAGGACCGGGGTGACGGGGTGCCCTTCCTGCGGATCATGGACTGCTGCCCGGTGCTGATCGACCAGATGGCGAACATCACCAAAGACCCCGATCACACGGAGGACGTGCTGTCGGAGTACCTGCCCAGCGATGACCTCCGGGACGATGCCTACGACGCGTTGCGGTATCTCATGATGGGGGTGCCGTCGCTGGTGCTGAAGGAGATCAAGAGTCGGGAGCAAGAGGAGACGGATCCTCGGGGCAGGCTGGCCCGGCGCCGTGCTGCGGGCGGGTGGAACTACTAAGTTAAGGGAGGGTGAACATGAGCCCCTGGCTGGACGTCGGCGCCTACGTGCTCTATCATGGCGTCCTGATGAAGATCGTCGGGCTCGCGGACGGCCTAAGCGTCATCATGACGCCTGTCGCGCAGGCCGACTTTCCGCGCTGTGAACACTGCGGGGCCGTTCAGCCGCCGCCTCAGGTTCACTTACGATGGGATAGCGCCTTGTTCCAGGATGGCGTGACGGGCGTCCCGACGGTGCAATGGAGCCAGCCATGACGACGACGGACCCCGACCTCGGGATCTGTCTGCTCTGGTAGGACGGGCCAAGGAGAGAGCGGCTATGACCTCATCGTATCCCGTCGTCGGCGAGCGCGACGAGCGGCCCACCAAGCTCTACATCGAGCAGCTCATCATGCGGGCCGGTGGCACCATCGACAAGGTGCCCTACTACGCCACGGCTGTCGTCACCAGCACCACCGAGCCCGGGCAGTCCATCGGCGCCAGCGTCGGCGGGCAGTGGGGCGCCTTCCAGTCCAGGGTCGCCCGGGAGATGCGATACATGCGCCGGGAGTTTGCCGACGAGGTACGCGGCGACGTCCGCAACGTCAACTTCCCCGATAACTGGGTTGTCCGGGTGCCGTCGACCGGGCCCGACAAGATGATGCAGGCGATCTCGAACATCTTCGTCGGCGACCCGGCGCTGAGGGCCGAGATGCCCTCGGGCGCCCGCGGTGGCAACGAGGCGGAGCACGCGCACGTCCAGAACATAATCACCCGCTTCCTGAACAATCTCTCTGAGTCGGAAGAGCGCATGGGGGAACAGAGCCCCCTAGCGCAGATCAAGATGAACGCGGTCCCGCATGGGCTCTCCGTCCGTTCGCTCACCGTTGACCATGCCTGGCTGCGGCAGTGGGAGAAGACCCCTGACCGAGACCAAGGAGAGTCTGAGCAGGACTACGCCATGCGCTGCGACGTCTGGAACAGCGAACGACGCCACACCTCGCCTTTCAAGCCTGGGTCGATAGCGCCGCTCAACATCGTCTATGACCGGGCGGAGCGTCCGATGACGTGGTGCGTCATCCGTGACCCCATCGACCCCTGGGACGCCAAGCAGCAGTACCCCGCATGGACGGGTGGCGTCTACATTAGGGAGCCGCAGCCGGGCGTGGCGTACCTCTGCCGCACGCGGTTCTGGTCCAAGCACTGGACGGCCTGCTACATCGACGGTAAGCCGGCCCTCGGGCCAGACGACGGTTCTCCTGATGGCGATGGCATTGCCGAGAACCCCTACGGCCTCATCCCGGTCTGGCCCGCCGCTGGCGGTCATGGCGGGCAGGACCCGGCAGCGCGGCCGGAGTGGGAGCTACGTGGTGCACTGGCCGATCATCTCGATCTGCTGCTCGAAGACGCCTGGTGCGAAAACCTGGAGCAAATCTATCTCAAGCGGCTCACGTATGGCCCAAAAATCGCCGTGTCCGGCATCACCGACGAGACGGAGAAGGCCGACGTTGAGGCTGAGCTTACGTCCGGCCCGGACCATGTGGCCTTCCTGCCATCGGCGGAGAACCGACCTTTCCCGCTGCCGGCCGAACCCATACCACCGTGGCTCGTGGCTCGCCGTGAGCGTCTCGATGATCGCATCGACCGGGCGCTGGGCTACGATGTCCGGTCGGGCGCCGGGACGCCAAGCGAGTCCGGCGCCCGGACCAGGATCCGGCTCACGCAGTCGGAGAAGCAGTACAATGATGCCGTCCTGCACATCCAGCAGGCCGAGGAAGCGTACTACACCGCCGTCCTGCGCATCGCGAAGTACGTGCTCCGCTGCCCTCTGGATGTCAACATGGCGACAGCGGGTGAGCCGGCACAGTGGGAGACCCTGACGCCCGAGATGATCCCGGCCAACATCAAGGTCGTCTGCCTGCTCACCGGGGAGTCTGAGGAAGACAAGGCGCGCAAGCAGGAACTCCTGATGGCGCGGCTCACGTCAGACCCTCCCACCATCAATCTCAAGGGCTTCCTTTCGGAGATCGGCGTGAAGGACCCGGACGGCGTGATAGCGGCCATCTCGGGCGACCGCATCTACTTCGCCGCAGTCGAGCCGCTGATGATCAAGATCATGCAGGAGGGTGCCACGGCCATCGTCGTGCAGGCCCTGGCGGCGACGGGGGTCTACAATACCCCCGAGGAACTCTGGGCGGCTTACACCGCGCTTCTTCAGCAGCTTGTTCCCGCGGGCCACCAGATGCCCGGTGGCACAGTAGGAGGCCCGCCCCTCGAGGGAGACCCGGAGCTGGTCGGTGCAGGCCGGCGCAATGGCCTGGAGGTCACGCCCAACGGGGCTGCGCTCGGCGGGACGCCCTACCAGAATGCTGAGTCCGGCATCTCGGACAACCCGCAGCTCATGCGGCCGGGGAGTCCCGAGGCCAGCCGGCAGACGAACCGGCTCCAGCAGCGCATCCGCCGCGGTCGATATGGATCGGAGGGACCGTGAACAGGAGGCACACCTTGGCCGTAGCTACGCCTCAAGCATGCTTCCGCATCCGTGGTCACGAGCTCTGGCTTGACCGTGATCTTCCAGGTCAGCCGCCGAGACTCATCTATCGCTGTGTCGTCTGTGGCATGCGGGTCGGGTATCTCGTCGGGTACCCGCATCCGGTCCGGGCACTGCGGAAGGCGCTCAAGCTCACCGGGGCTTCTGGGTGGGTGGTTCATGGGTGCAGCAAGGGGTAGCAGATGCCCGGCTTTGACCATCAGACGGTTGCGCAAGAAGCTCTGCGGCTGGCAGAAGCCCGGTTCCGGGCCGACCTGATGGCGCTGGCGAAGGCGCAGCCGGGCGTCGTGAGGCGTGGCGCCCGGGCGCTCCTGGAGCCCAAGCTGACCGGCCGTGCCGGGACTGCGCTGCGGCGGGGGCTCAACGATCTGGCGTCCAGGGACGAGTCGGCGTATTATGAGGCCATCAGTGAACTCGTTGGGCGCACATCGCTCCAAGAGACGGTCAAGCTCTTGGGCGCGGCCAGGCCTGAGCGGGCTCCCTATGTTCACTAGGGGAGGCAGTCAAATGGTCCAAGAGTACAAGCGCCCTATGACTTTGCGGGAGATCATTTCGACGCTGGATGTCTTCTGCGCCCGCTGTGGCGCGACTGCTGAGGAGGTCCACGGTGCCCACTATCGCTGAAATCCTCCGCGGCGGCCTCACCGAGGCCGCGAGCCCGCTCGCCGCGCAGGTGAGCAACCGCGGCGGCATGGCGAGCATGCTCGGCCAGGACGTGCAGGGCATGAACCGCGACCAGCTCGTAGGCTACGCAAGGCAGGCGGCGGAGCGGCGTGGTCTTGATCCTGACCTGTTCGTTCGACAGATCAATCAGGAGAGCGGCTTCAACCCCACGGCGTCCAACCCGTCCGGTGCCTCCGGCATCGCGCAGATCATTCCTCGGTGGCATCCTGGGGTGAATGTATGGGACCCCATCGCAAGCCTTGACTATGCTGCCGATCTCATGGCACGCCACCTGGAGACCTACGGGGGCGACATGGTGAAGGCGCTGGTGGCCTACAACGGCGGCGGTCGAGCTGTGGCTGCGTGGGAGACCGGCGCGCCGTATCCGGAGTCGCAGAAGTACATCACTGGCATCCTGGGCGATGTTGGCGGTGGTGCGGACCGCGGGCTTGCCGGGGGGCCGGAGGGCGACCCCGAAGAGGGCGACCCCGAAGAGGGCGACTACCCGCCCGGCGCCGTTGATGCTCCGGTGGGTGGGGGCCCGCCGCAGTTCGCCGGAGGCACACCTGGTAGTCCAACGCCTGCGCCAGCCGCGGGTGGGCCGCATACTGAAGTTGGCGGTCCCACCAACCGCACCCGCAGCGTCGCGCTTGGTGACGCGGGCCGCGTGCAGGATCAGGTCTGGAATCCCCGTGGCCTCAAGGACCCCGATGGTAACGTCATCGGCGGCAAATGGGACAACGTGGGACAGCCCTACTACCCGCGCGACCGGGCTAACACTGGGACGGACGCTGCAAACCGCAACGCGGCGTCAACGGAGCGCAGCCTCCAGTACGAGATCGAGCAGGACAAGCTCACTCGGGAGCGACAGGAGGCACTCGACAAAGCTGCAGTCGCCCGCGACCAGCGCAACTACGAGGCAGAGCAATACTGGAAAGAGATCGCTAGGAAGCGGGACGAGCAGCTTGACGCTGTCAACCGGGCCAACGTCATGGGCTTCACCGACTCCGGCGAGCCGACACTGAGCACTGGAGAGGCCATCGGTCGCATCCGTGGCCAGAGCACCCTTGCTCGGGAGCTCGGCGAAGCAGGGTCCCGGCGAGCCGACGTAGCCACCAATCTAAGCCGGCAGCAGCAATCCTACAACCAGTACGCCGACGAGCGGGACTTTGCGTACAAGTATTCCCAACGGCCCGAGAGCGAGCTGGCCTGGGGCTTCATCTCGGCGGGCGTGGCGCCTCCGCCCGGCACGACACTGGCCGAGACGGTCGAACGGCTCAGGGCCGAGAAGCCCCTTGGCGTAGACGAATACTTGGACCGCGAGCGCAGGGGTGGCGCTTCGGCAACCGTAGCTGCGGGAGCACAGCCGCAGCCGAGCGCGCTTGGCACCGACGTAACAGCGGCCGCAGGTCCTGGGGAACTCGGGCTTGCTGCAGGCCGGGGCGCGGGCGCCGGAGCGGGCCACCCTACAGCTACCACTGGTGCTCCGCCTCCTGGCTATCGGAACCCTCTTGACGTTATGGCCGAGCGGAATGCAGAACTTGGAAGGTCGGTGGCGCCATTTGCGCAAGCACATCCGGAGTTGGAAGAAACACTTCGTCAATGGCGGCGTGATAGGCAAGCGAACGGGCAGAACCCTAACGACGGGAACGCCTTCCGGCAGCACCTCATTGCGTCAGGAATGCCCGACCCTGGGCAGTGGCTGAGCGATGTGCCGCAGGTACTCAATGGCCTGCAAGGGGCCTTTATACCGCCAGAGCGATGGGACAGGAAAGCTGCGCCCTATGTGCCAAAGAGTCCAGATGAAAGGAACCTGACCCCCGAAGAGGGGAAACGGTTGGAGGATTATCAGGACAGGAGCCTCAACTTCGGCAGTGGCGTAACTGGGATGACTCAGGAAGAGCTGGATGACTACGAGCAGTTGTCGGGGCGTGCGAACACCACGTGGCAAACTGGCCCCAACGGTCCGGTGCCGAACAGGGGTGGGTTTCAGCTAGCTAACGTGCGAGGTCGGCCGCAAGCCGTGCCTTCCGTAGCGCCACAGCCAGGGGCAAGTCTACAGTCCGCGGTGACCGCTGCGGGAGAAGGTGCGGGAGCACAGCCGGCTCCGGCGGTGCCGACGCGCGGAAACCCATACGCGCTGGCCCGGCGCTATGAGGTACCTTCACAGTTGACTGACGCCGACTACGCTCCTGATGATCCTCGCTCGCCAAGCGCGAAGGCGAGGGCGGCGGTGGCATGGGACGAGGAGGTGAAGGCGGCAGAGGCGGCAGAGGCGAAAGGCATCACCCCCTGGTGGCCCGCGAATGGATACTCTCTCCGGGGTGAGCCTTTGGGGGCGAGCGGCTTCCAGGCCCAGGCTGACAGGCCCTCTGCGATGTTCAGGACTCTCGGGACAGGGGACAGGATCAATCCACAGACTGGCGGGACGAATGACGTGTTCCGCGTATCTAGCCAAGAGGACCGTGACCGCGTAGCTTATCCTGGAGGGGTGGTACAGGAGAACGTCTTCGGGAGGCCCATGCAGACAGCGCCCTACGGTCAGTCGAGAACCAATCCGGGCTTTGGTATCATCGGGCGCTCGACTATCAACAACCAGCCGGGGAACGCCGGAAGCCTGACTGGAGCGGTCAATGCTGCCACTGGCGGAGGAGGCGTGGCCCCGACGCGGCCCCGGCTGCCAACCTACGCCGGGCTCGTGGGGACCGGGCTTGTTCGTCCTCGGGTCCGCAGGGTGCTTGGCGAGCCCGAGGCGCAGGGTGATAACAGGCTCTCCGTGGCGTCCGGCCAGGCGCCCTACGCTATCCGGCCGATGGGTGGCCTTCGGTTCGCCTCAGCCCAGGGGCTTAGCTCACTGAGCCCTTCTGACCGGTCGTCGCTAAGTGGCGCGGTAAGCATGACTGGCACCGGCGCCGAGGACTACTTTGATACGATTACACGCCGGATCCGCGGCGCAGCGTAAAGGAGGTATCCCATGCCCGAGAACGGACGTAGCAGTCCCCTCGAAGACCTGCTGAGGTTCATGCCAGAAGCCATGCCGGACCTCAGCAAGATGCTCAAGACGTATACGTGTGGCCGTGGGCACACCTACCAGGCTGAAGGTCCCTTCAAGGCGCTACTCCAGATCCTGCCGAATGGTCAGCGGGTGGTCAGTGGCGCGTGCTGCCCCTACTGCTATGGCCAGGACATCGCCAAGAAGTACCCGACCTGGGAGGTCGGTTCCCCGCGTGCGCTGACGTCTGTAGACGCAGGGCCGAAGGAGGGGCAGGATGCCGCTGATACACAACTCGTCGAAGTCGGCGCTCCGGCAGAACATCGCACGCCTCGTGAAAGAAAACAAGCCGGAGAAGCAGGCGGTGGCGATAGGATACTCCATCCAGCGGCGTTCGCGGGCACGCAAGCTGAATCACCGGCTTCGTAAGGCTTCGTAGACCTACCGCGCTAAGGAAGTGCTCCGTGGACCTGATTCACCACCTACATGACATCCACGCCTTTTGGCAGCGACAGCCGCCTGGCACCTTCCCCTATCTCTCGCCCACGTTACTGACGGATGCCCTCCTGCGCTCGCATGAGGCTCCGCCTCAATCGATCTGGTGCATTACGTTCGCTCCAAACTTCCACCACGGCCAGCGTTCTGTCCCAGACGAAGGGATACTCACCTATTCCAGTATTGAGGACGAGCTGAAGCGCATCTTCCGCTAGACCATCTTCTTCCAGGCACTCATCGTGAAACTCGCTCTCGGAGGGCGCCGGTGGCGGATCGACCTGCTACGAGCCTACTTGACGAAGTAAGCAACGCCAGCTTGCTCCCGCAGGGCACACTGTCCCGGCGCGACCGCAACCGGCTGCGCGCCGGACAGCTTGCGTTTGCAGTAGATGAGGCCCTTCAACCAATCCCCGAGTTCGAGCTGGACGGCGGCAGCCCCCCCCTCACACCGCAGCCTGATTTCGCAGCAGACGATGGTCTGTTCAACTACACCCCCGCGCCGCGTCGTCGCTCACTTCTGGCCGACGAGATGTCTCCCACGCCCACGCCTACACAGCCTGAGCCTGAGCCAACGACGCAAGAGCTCGTCGACCAGGGCCTCGCCCGGGTCCAGGAGCGTGGCGGCGGCCTGGTACAGCGCATTGGCTCCGCTGTGGCCCGTGGTGTCTCAGACCTTGGCGCCGGAATCGTCGGTGGCCTCTCGGACATCGAGAGCGCCGCTGCGCCCATCCGTGCCGCCGTCTCCGGCATCCCCGTCGAGTACCCCCAGGACTTCGCGGCTGGTGATTTCACCCGCAAACAGACGACGCTCGGCGCAGAAGTGGGGCAGTTCCTTGGCGGCGGCGGGCCGCCGAAGCCGACGCGGGCTCCTGGGCCTGCTACGTTCGGTGAGTCGATGGGCCGCGGTGTTGATGTGCTCCAGCAGCTTGGCTACGGACTTGCAGAATGGGCAGGAGAGACCACCGGCCGTCCGGGCTTGGCGGAGTTCGGTCGCACCGGACGTGAGGCTCAGGAGGCTGAGATTCTGGCAGGCCCGCCGCGTACCAGGCGGTCACCTGCTGAACGCGCGCGGCACGGTTCTTCGGCAGCCCGCCGCCGCTGACGACGCGCACCATCGGGTTGTCCGGGAACGCGCTGGTCTTGAAGCGGTGCACCGACGGAGCGCCCGAGCGCGAAAAGTCAGGGATGATCTGTTCCTCGGAGATGTACTGCTTCGCCAGCTCCAGCAGCATCGCGAAGCCGCGCGCG
>ERZ1292637.1093-Hain-H14-01um-R3-1093-length-12453-cov-4_pt1 | contig 12453 bp, 9 predicted proteins | sample MGYA00564405_ERZ1292637 | MGnify/ENA primary metagenome ERZ1292637 (study PRJEB36523, sample SAMEA6512645) | groundwater metagenome | collected 2019-01-09 | study: AquaDiva: Metagenomics assemblies of 32 groundwater samples | reverse complement strand
AAGCTGGAGGAGATTGGTGAAGCGGAAAAAAAATTTACTACTCTTTCCACCTTGCTGCTGGAAGTAGAAGATAAAAAGAAAATTATTGATAACGAAATTCAAAAGTTGTTAGAAACTCGTTCATTGAGGAATAACGAAACCGTTGTTGCGACAAAAGAATCTACAAAAGCAAAAGAAGATTTGGAAAAAGTAAGAACAGAAATTCAAGTAGTCGGAAAGAATAAAATTGCTCTTGATGTTTCTATCGAAAAAAATCTTAAAAAACTTGAAGAGTTGAACGAGATTATTTCCGTGTTGCAATCAAGCAACAAAGAAGGCCTTGATCTCACTGCTTCCTTTGAAGGTGAACGTCAGCGTCTAAAAAATAAGGAAGAAAAGCTTGAAGCGATGAGGCATGATCTTATAATTTACGGGAAACGCTTGCAGGTTGAAAGAGAAAAAGTCGGCATAACAACACCGATGATTTTACCGATAGACATAGAAAAATAATATGGGGATGTACGAAAATTTTACTCCCATCATCAATCGTGATCAAATCACGTCGACTGAACTCATATCGGTTCAGGAGCTTGCTGCTCTGGCAAACTCTACTTCTTTGCAAGTGATTCGGAAAACTGCCGGAGCGTTTGTGAACGCAACTCCGGAGTGGGGCGTTGTATCCGGGGGTACGGGTCTTGTAACTCTTACGCCGTATGTGCTTGTTGCCGGCGGAGTAACGGCAACCGGTGCGTTGCAGCAACTCTCTGGATCAGGATCCATAGGGCAGATATTAAAATCAAATGGATCGAATACTCTTCCAACGTGGCAGAACGAAGGTAGTAGCGGTACGGTTACGAGCGTTTCTGTCATTACCGCGAACGGGGTTTCAGGAACAGTTGCTAACGCAACCACAACGCCAGAAATTACTTTATCGTTGGGCGTCATTACGCCGACAACGGTTAATGGTCTTACCATCTCAACCTCTACCGGAACGCTTACCATTACAAATGGTAAAACGCTTTCGGTTTCAAATACTTTGACGCTTACAGGAACCGATGCTAGTTCTGTTGCTTTTGGCGGAGGCGGAACCGTCGCCTATACAGCGAACAATCTTTCTGTCTTTGCTGCCACAACTTCTTTGCAACTTTTAGGAGTGATTTCAGATGAAACTGGTAGCGGCTCTTTGGTGTTTGCCACTTCCCCAACTCTCGTAACTCCTTTACTCGGCACTCCGACTTCAGGCGTACTAACAAATTGTACAGGGCTTGTGTTGACATCTGGGGTGACCGGAGTTTTACCCGTAGCCAATGGGGGAACTAACGCCAGCTCTGCCAGTATTACAGCTTTCAATAATATTACTGGATTTACGGCTGCGGGAGCGACTGGTACGACTTCTACAAATTTAGTGTTCTCTACCTCGCCAACACTTGTAACGCCTACGCTCGGTGTTGCGTCAGCTACTTCTCTCGCAACTTCTGCGGCCTCGCCATTACTTTTAACTAATGGACAGCTTGTTACCATAGCGCTGACTTCTCAAACTGTGGGCGCGACTACTTTGACGATTCCTGATTTCGCCAACGTAGTTGATGAGTTCGTTTTCAAAACAAAAGCGGTTACGATGAGCAATAAAACTTTTGTTGCTCCGGTTTTAGGCGCGGCAACGGCAACTTCAATTAACGGTCTTATCATTACAACTTCTACCGGAACGTTTACTCTTACGAACGCTAAAACACTTTCGGTTTCAAATACGTTGACGCTTGCTGGTACTGACAGTACCACGATGACGTTTCCGTCTACTTCCGCAACGATTGCGCGAACTGATGCAGCACAGACATTTACCGGAGTGAATACGTTTACTTCGCCGAAAATTATCACTGATGTTTCAGACACGAATGGCAATGAAGTTTTCAAGATCACGGCTACCGCATCGGCAGTAAATGAAATCACGATTGTGAATGCGGCAACGGGAACAACGGGACCGCAGATTATAGCTTCGGGCGAAACGAACGTCGATCTTCGTCTAACGGCTAAAGGAACTGGCGCGGTTCACATTACAACCGGAAGCTATGGCGATTTAACGGCCGATACCGATGGAGCGACGATTACATTCAACCTTGCTACTTCGAACATTCATACAGTAACTCTTGGCGGCAACAGAACGCTTGCTCTTTCGAATGAACATGTTGGTCAATGTTTCATGCTCCGTCTCAAACAAGATGGCACAGGTACCAGAACGGTTACATGGTTTAGTACGATTCTTTGGCCCGCCGGCACTGTACCAACTTTGACTACTACGATAAATAAAGCTGATGTATTTGGTTTTGTTGTAACTTCTGCGGGCAACTATGACGGATTCATTATTGGGCAAAATCTATAATATGAGAAACGCTAAAGGGCAATTTGTTAGGGGGGAAATAAGAACAAAACTTTGTGAAATTTGTTATTCTTTCTTTGAAAGAAATCATAAATATTCTATTAAACAATGGAATGAATCGAGGGCATGTAGCCGTAAGTGTTCTGGAATAATTCATAGCAAGGAATATACACCGACAGAAAAGACGAGAGAAAAAATTAGGCAAGTAAAGTTGGGAAAAAATAATGGCCTAATAGGTGAAAATCATCCAAACTGGAAAGGTGGAATTACCCTTATTAGAAAAAAGTTGTATTTTAGTAAAGAATACAAAAATTGGAGAAAGGCGGTTTTTGAACGAGATCACTACACTTGTCAGGAATGCGGTGGCACTAAAATTGAATTGAACGCAGACCATATAAAACCTTGGGCGTTTTTTCCAGAACTTCGTTTTGAGCTATCAAACGGAAGGACGTTGTGTGTGCCTTGCCATAGGAAAACAGATACTTGGGGAAATAGAAAGTGGGCTGGCGGATCAGCGCCGACTTTAACTACAACTGCAAGTAAGGCGGATATGCTCGGTTTTGTTGTCACTTCGGCCGCAAATTATGACGGTTTCGTAGTTGGGGCGAATATATAAGTATGATCAATGAATTGCTCGAAAATAAAACAGCGCGAGAACGTGCGAACATTAAGGCCACAGAATTGGCCAAACTTAATTTTGTTGGTGAACATATAAATGAATTATATGGAATAAAGGTAGAAATTCAGAGTCTTGAAAAGATTGAAGATGGGATTGAGATATTTGCACGCGCGTGGAAGGGCGGAAAACAACTTGGGTTTGGCAGAGACGGCACAGTAGATTTGGAGCGATTTCACATCATTAACCCACCAATTTTAGTACCTGATGTTAACGGAATAATTATTAGAAGCTACACGGATGATAAAGGTAATGTTAAAACAAGAAAACTTAGAGAAGATCCTTTACAAGCAACCAGAACATCGTTAATACAAACAATTAAACTTGTTGGCAAAGAAGATACCCAGATTGTTCCGGGAAGCGTCGGCAATACCACCACCACTGTTTATCCAGACGCTGACCCAGAAACAACGAGTGTTGACGGACGAGCCCTTCGAAATGTCGCATCAGAGACATTCGCCACGATTAGGGCAGGTGCCGGCAATGATTCGAGTGATGTAGCTGTCGACACAAATAGCGCATATTTGAGTGCGTCAGGAACGACAGACCAATATGCGATTCTTATAAGAGGAATATTCTTATTTGACACCTCCTCTATTCCTGATACTGACTCTATAGATTCCGCAACCTTTTCTGTCTGGGGTACGTCCAAAACTAATGGCTTTACGACGATAGATAATACTTTGCATCTTTGTGCCTCAACTCCCGCATCAAATACGGCGATTGTCAATGCTGACTATGGACAGTTGGGTACAACCAGTTTTGGTTCTGTTACTTTCGCAAATTTTGACGGAACCAACACCGTTTATACCAATGTTACTGTTAACGCCACTGGATTAAGTGATATTTCAAAAACTGGCATTACGAAATTTGGTGTTAGAACAGGAACAGATATTACAAATACTGCGCCAACATGGGTAAGTGCCGCCATCTTGACATTTCAAATGATTCATGCTGATACTGCTGGAACGACGAGCGATCCAAAGCTAGTTGTTGTTCATACGGCGGCGGTTGTTAAGCAACCAGCGTTTCTTCTTAACTTCATGTAAAAAAACGATCGAGTGGTCGAACGATCAAAATTAAAAAACGATAATTCATTAACTTAATAAATATATGTCATCAGGTAAACCAGATTGGTCAAAATTACACGAGATGGGCAAGCTGCCGAAGTCAGCTCGCGGAAATGTTCCGATGCTTGCTCAACTTGATGCGGTTGAAAAGCGTCTTGAAGAAGTTAAGAAAGGAGTCTGCGACGATTGTCGCGTGAAGTTGTTTCCTGAACGGGAAAAGAATCAAAAAACACAAGAAGAAGTGCAAGTAAAATGCGGAGTGGAAGGTTGCGATTTTGTCGGCAGAGGAAAGTCGGAGGCACTCGCAAACAATGGTTTGCGTTTGCACGGTAAGACTCACATGCCTAAAGCATAATAAAAACGAAGGCATACTTTTATGCCAGTGCGAAGAATTTACGCAGATATAAAAGAATTACTTGACGGAGCAGAAACTCTGGTTCTTGATGCTGACGCAACAGCCGGCGATTCTACTATCACGGTGAAATCGATCATCGGAGCCGCGGTTAATAATATCTTGTTCTTTAGAGAACCAGGTAATGAACACGCAGAGATTATTGCTACTCATAACGCTTCTGCTCCGTCAGGTAACACGGTAACTTTAACGACAACGCTTGTTGAATCACATCCTGCGGGTACAACGGTGTACATCATCAGAGCTAATCAGGTCCGTTTTTATAGCTCCGCAGCGACGGCCGATGCAAATTCTGACGATTCCACGCTCACGGCTCTTGCCGCAGCGCAGGCGATTGATCCGACGCTGGTGCGGAATTTCTACGATGACACTACTCAAACTTCCGGGTTCTATTACTATCGGTTCATCGATAGCGTGAACTCGGTCAATTTGTTGTATTCGGATCCGATTCCATGGGGTCAGGCACGCGTGCAATTTGCGGAAAATAAAGTGGGATACCTTCTAGAATTTGTTCGTCGAAAGCTTGATCATGAGTGGGATGATCGTTTCTCTAAACAAACAGCGATGGACGAGATCAATGCCTGCCTCCGTTATATGCAGGGGAAACTCAAGCACTGGAGCAAATATTTTGTTCCTGATTATGTCTTAGGTCAAACGTCGCGCGGTGTCTTTGATTATGCAACGCCAACCGATATTTACGACAACGAAACAAATAAGTCAGTGCTTCAGGTGAGAATCGGAACGGCTCTTACTCCGTTAATTCCTCTTGATGAAAAAGAGTTCGATGCACAGATGCAGGAGGTTGCTCATACAGAAGTGCGTACCCTCGCCGTTGTCGGTGGAACAACACTTGATATCGACAACTCCTATGATTTTGATGCTACCGGCTCGGTGAATGTTTTTACCAGCAATGCTGTTGACGCCATCACTTATACAGGCGTCACTCGTTCGGCAACAGCCGGCGTTCTTACTGGCATATCAGCTACAGGTGCCGGAGCGATTGGAGCTGCGCATGCTGTTGATACGAATGTGTGGCAGAACGAGGTTGAGGGTCAGTCGCGGTATTTCAATGTTCGGAACGGCAGGTTGAGGATTTATCCTCTACCGGATTCAACGTGGATCAACAAAAATGTCTTTCTTGATTACAACGAGGAAGCGACAGCAGTTGATTCAGAATCCGACACGATTGATGCTCCGCGCTATGATGCGGTTAAGCACTGGCTTCTGTGGCAGGGTAAAAATTACTGGCGTAATAACGGCAAGCTCGATCTGAAGGATGGCGACTTCTTAATGTTCGGAGATATTGTGAAGGCGGCGATTCGAACGGAAGTTTCTGGACAGAAGTTCAAGATGACTCCGAAAATTAACCAGATAAATTATCGGACGCGACCGCGTGGAAAGTTCGAAAACACATAGCTCTATGGCACGCCTAAAAGAAACAGTTAAATGGAGAGACGTCTCGGCCGGGAATATCCAGAAGGTATCCTCTGATATTACTATTCCGAACTCGGTGCCATTCTCCATGAACATGCTTTTTGACCGTGTGCTTGGAGAAGCTGTTTCGCGTGAAGGCACGGGTCTTGTCGGAACGGTTGCCGGCGTTACCAACTGTCTTGGTTTGTTTCAGCACCTTGATTCCACATCCGCAAACAATGTTCTTTTTGCCGCCTTCGGCACCAATATTTACAACGGCGTTACTGGAGCTTCTTCCTTGACGACTCTAACTGCGGCTAGCGCCGACTTCGCCACCTTTCTCAATACGACCTTGATGTTGAACGGCAACCAAGCTCGCTCATATACGTCTGCTGGCTGGGTTTCAACAGGAGGAAATTTGGGCGTCAATGGCGTGCCGGCCGGGGCAAAGTTCCCGATTGAGTTTAAGGATCGTATGTATGCCGCAGTTACGGATCGTCTCTATTACACAAATACTCCCACAGGCGGAGCGGTATCGTGGACCGCCTCTGGATCCGGTTCTTTGCAAGTAGAGCAGGAGGATGGCGGTGGAACGTTACAGGGACTCAACAAGGTGCCGGGCTATATCCTTATATATAAGCAGCGATCCTTGAAGCGTTGGAACTTCGATTCATCGTTTCCTGAAGACCTGATCAACATCGGAACGCAGTCGCACAAGAGCGTCGTGCGCGCCCGAGGTAAAAATTACTTCTTCTACGGCCCGAACGGTTTTTATGAGACACAAGGAGGTTATCCGAAGCTGATCTCGCGTCCGGTGCAGCGTATCGTTGATGCCATTGCTAGTTCGTTTTATGCGAGCGTCAACGGCTGGAGCGACAATGATAATATCTACTGGTCTGTCGGCGATATTACAGTTGATTTTGATCGCGGTTTCACGGAGACATATAACAACGTTGTCCTTCGCTTTACGATTGATACGCAACAGTGGGCACCTCTTCAATATGCTCATGAGTTCCGTGCCATGAACCAGTACATAAGCGGTAACGATACTCTGATCGTGGGAGGTGATACGGGCGGTCAGGTGCTACAACTTAATACTGGAAACAGTGATTATAACAATCAGCCGATCAAATATATTCTTCAATCGCCGGAGTTTGATTTTAAGAATAGAGAATACTTCAAAACAATCAACGAAAAAATCTTTGTTCATTCTGATCGGGCGCAAGGCGCGGAATTACAGAGCCGACTTGATTACGGAAACTGGGAAAGCATTGGGAATGTGAAAGATATTGTTACTGAAGTGCAAATTAAAAGGTCATTACGCGCGCGAGTGTTCGAGTTTCGTTTAGTTAATTCCACTACGGGAGAACAGGTAAAATTGCGCGGGCTTGATTTCCCTAATGTGGACGTAGAAGAAGCATAAATATATGTCGATACTTACATCATCGGATCCAAAATACAACGTGCTTGATTTGGGATTTGATAGAAGTTTGGTCAAAATAAATAAACCAGACAATGTAGATATAGTCTTTACGCCAGAAATGCGTAGCAGTTTTTCTGAAGGAATTGTTCCAAAAACAATTACTTCAGGAAAAGTTCCTGCGATTCTTGACGTTAACGGTTTACTGACAGTAGGAGGTATAATTTATAGTAAACAATATGTTTATACGAATTTTGAGAGTGCTGATGGGTGGACTGGTGGCGCAAATTTAGACGCTAGATTGGGCGGCTCAGCAATACACGTTCCTAATGTTTCTGGTTCGAAAGAAGAAATTAATGCTGAGATTTTTGGAGGAGGTGGAGTATTTTATACGACAAAAAATCCCGGATTTCAATGTGGTTTAGAATGTAGCGCAACAACAAATCAAACAATTTATTTTGGAGTTGGAGATTTAAATATAGGTGATGGCACAGAGAACGGTTTTGGTTTTAAGATAGCAAATGGAACACTCTACGCCTTACATACGGAAAGTGATGGCGTTACGTCAACTGAACGTTTAGATGAAATTACCGGCATAACTTTGACTGACTCAAATAATTATAAAGCACTTTATATAAGCAATAGCAAAATAGAATTTTATGTTAATAATATTTTAATGTTGACGCAAACAACAAATCTTCTTGTTTCTGGTAATGACGACGATCCCGTTTTGATGAGTTTTTCAGTGAAGACATTAGAGAATGCTGCGAAAGCTATATATCTTAGATATGCATTATTCTTTCAAGATTTTTAAATAAAAACTATATGCCAGCCGTACCATCAAATATCTATTTTACAGGATCACGCGAACAAGGAGAAACGCAAGCGCAATTTCTACAAAGAGTCCGAACTGGAAATCGGGCTGGTTTAGGAATGATTGTCGGAGGAGTGTTTCATGGCATTTCAGATATTCAGGAATTTTTTAATCGGTACGGAAACGATGCTTTGAATCAAGTGGAGCCTATGCCAAGCGGAACATCCGCTACTTCTGGCGGAAATATGCCTCTCGCGCAACTTTTGACCTTTGGTCAGAGCGCGCCGGGAGCTTTTGATACCGAATTTCAAGGTAGACAAGCTCCCGCACCAGTCCCCGCATCAGTAATTACTCAGCATCCTTCCGCTCCGGCCGGTTGGGGCGTTGATCCTGCTACGGGCCGATTGGTCAGAATCACGACTGCTCCGCCCACAGGACAACCTGCGCTTCCGGTAGAACCGGGGGAATATGACGCGGTAGTCAAAAGATATACTGATTCAGGAATGTCCTTGTCCGAAGCGCAGAAGCGCGTCAATGATCTGTTTGCCGGCCGGCCGGGATTCGTGCCACCTGTGGCTGGCGCTGCTCCTGCTCCTTCGCCATCGGGTACTGCCACAGTTGCTCCCGCAACGACTACGGTTGATTTGACTAAAGCCGTAACCGCCGCGTTCAAAGATACGGATGCCTATAAAGCGCTCTCGCAAGAAGCAAAGGACTTCGTGGACATTGCTTACAATCTCATTGAAGTCGGCGGCGAAGAGGAGGCGCGGATGTTTACGAACGCTATTGCGCAAGCGCAAGCCGTGGCCGATCCTTATTTTAAGACGCAGCTTGCGCTTGCAAAGGCAGAAGTTTTTAGCGCAGTAGCGGAAAAGAACTTTGATTACGAGACGAGAAAAGAAGTCATTGAACGAGCGCGAGGTGAATTGATGGAAGATATTGCCAGCAATAAAGAGTTTCTTTCGCTGGAACAACAGGCGGAGATTGGGAGACAGGTCAAAGAATACGATCTTGACTTGCTCGCAATCGCTGATCAGGCGGCCGAGAAAGGCCTTACCTTCGCGACAGGCGCTCGCTCGCGCGCTCTGGCGGAAGAACGCCGGGGAGAACAATATCAGGATGTCGTTCAGTCAGGAAAGCGCAGATATAACTTACAAGTGAAGGAGCTGGAGTTGAAGGCCGCGCGCGGTGATGTGGACGCGCAGAAGGAACTGGAAGCGTTAAAGACTAAGAGGGGCTTCTCGCTGCAGCAGATCGGTCGGGCCGCGGAAGAAGTTCTCGGTTCTGCTAACGTCCCCGCCATCGATGGCTTTGCGCCTACCGGTGGCGCGCTCGGGAAGATTGAAGAAGAAAAGCGCCGGGCGGTGACGTCGGACGTAGCCGGCTTTATGACCCTACAGAAAGGATTTATCTAAACCTATGCCTACCCTAACTATCAAATCAGGAGACAGTCTTTCAAAGATCGCGGCTGCTAACGGCACATCCGTAGAGGCGCTCATGAGCGCGAACAAGGGTAATCCTGCCGTGAAGAGCGCGAACCTTATTATAGCTGGTGGGTCGCTGAATCTGCCGGAGAAGGTTGCCGTGCCGCCAGAGGGTCCGGCAGCCGGTACAGGCGTGCCTGCCGGCGGTCTTGATGCGGCATCAGCTGTTCAAGGAGCCGGTGCCAAGTCCGTTGGCGACCTAGGCAACCTGCGTATTGCCTTGCGTTCGGCCTTGAACGAAGCGGCGCGGAAGAGAATTGAGAACAGCTATAAACAGGTAGCTCCCCTCTCTACGGGTGTTCCAGGAACGATTGGGTCAGTCGTTGACATGATTAGAGCTGGAGTTAAACCGGCTGTAGAGACGACGTTTAGCGACATCACCGGTGCTTTCAGGGAGGCGACTGAGGCTAAGCAGAATGAGATGGATAGGATCAACGAGCTTCGTCTGGAGTTCGGGTCCGCAGTTCCTTCAAGCATCACCGATCTTAAGATTGCGCTTGACCTTGTCGCGCCGCTTGTAGATCAAGAACGGCGATCGAAGCTCGCTAAGATGGCTTCGGATCAGGTTGAGGATAATGATATTGAATCGTGGGCGGAGAGTATTGCAAAAGGTGAGTTTTCCATTGCCAACGTTCCGTCAAAGATTCGTAACGCTGTTAAAGTAAGGGCTGATAAAATCAAGTTGAAGTTGGAAGACGAAGCGAAGCAAGAATACAAAGATCGCATTGCTTTTCGCCTTGAAAAGAAAACATCGGACTTTGAGGTAGAGCGTGGCCTTGTATTAAGCGATGACAATCTTGCCGTTACGGAACAACGGGAAGTGTTGGATTATATTGATACGCTTGAACAATCGCAGAAGGCAGCGAAAGCTGCAGGAGGTAAAAAGGGATTCTTCAATTTTTTCACTCCATCGGCGGCGGCAGAACGAGCGCAAGAAGCGCGTGAAGCGTTAGAAAGAAGATAACTATGCCGTTTCTTCAAGCTGTAAAAAATCCACGAAGTGGATCCGGCGGAGGATTCCTTGAGGCGCTTGATAGTGACGCGACAAGCCAGCCGAAGGGTTTTTATGCCGCCATCAACAGTTCGCGTAAGGATAGCGCAGACCTCGAATCTGTCGATGGCCTGCTTAAGCTTGCGCAACAGAAAGGACTTCTTGGTGAGGCTAGAGATGTTGCTGACGAGGATAAGCTTTCATTCTTGCAACGTCTTTCTTCTGGACTTGGTGCGTTGAATCCGGCAGAGGCCGTTGCGCGCGATTATGAAGGCACGCAGAATTTTCTTGTTGCCTATCCCACTACCGTATTGCAGGGCATTGCCTCAGCATTGACTGGTAACGACTACGGAGAACAGACAAAAAAGCGTTACTTCGGCGAACTGTTGAAGGATATGGGCATAGAGAACAAATATGCCCAGTTCGGGCTGGGATTGGTTGGAGACGTGCTTCTGGATCCCTCAACCTATGTGGGGGGTACTCTCGTTCGTCTAGGCGCTAAGGGCGTTGGTGCAGTGGCTAAGACGGGAGTCAAGGGACTGGCAAAGGTATCCCCGGAGGCGGCAGAGCATCTCTTAACCGCGGGCAAGGCGCTGAAGGACGCTGGTGGAGAACTTTTCGTGTTTGGTTATGGAGCGTCAAAAGTAACAAAGGCAGGCGAAGCGAAAGGACTTGCCGAGGGATTGCTTGAGTTTGAAGGTAAGAAGATGAACGTAGAGAAGGGATTGGCGATATCTAACGCAAAACGACATGGATCCGATGTCTTAACCGATTCTCAATGGGAGGAATTTTTAGGATACATCTTCAAGGGTAAAAGCGCGGAGTTTAATTATTTTGATACGGTTACGGATGACATGCTTGAGGCGTTCAATAAAAAGTTTCCGAACGCTCGTTTCCCCTTAAAAAGCATGGACGTGATGAAGTCGGAGTTGACAGAGAAATTCGGACGAGAAGCAACGGACATTGAAGTCCGGTCCGCTATCAGAACACAGGCGATCAATCGACTGGAAAGCGTAGCAACTACAATTCCTCAAAAGATCGGACGCCTGCAGGCGCTCCGCGATAAGCTAGCGCAACCGTTTATCGCTAACGATCTTATCGGATTGAAATCCACCGTATCTGAACTTCGTAAAGAACTGGCAGAGCTTGTTCCGTCTGTGACGAAGAAAGTGCCGAAGGGTAAGCCGTTCATGGCCACGGAGGAAGAGATGAACGCCGCGCTCATGAACGCTCTCGGATCAAAGAAAGATGAGTATACGAAGATGATTCTTGATCTCGAAGCGCGGATCGCCGGAATTGAATCGGGCATCATCGAACCGGCTACAAAGATGATCACCAAAGAAATCGCTGACAAGAGTGCCCGATTTACTGTTGAAGAAATCTTGCAACAAGTGATGCGTGCGCTTGATCCGAAATTAACGATCAAAGATAAGATTGTTCAAATAACTAATCAGATTACGCAACTCACGAACGACATGTCCTTGAAGCAGCATCTGCTCGAAGGCGTACTTGCCGGTAAACAGATTGCCAAAGAACGAATTGCCAAGGCGTTTAAGACAGGAGATTTTTCTACACTTGATGAAGAAATTGTTGTCGCACTAAGTCCGGCATTGCGCCGTCATGGTTTTCATCAAGTTCTTACCCAAGGAATGAAGCCCTTATATAAAGAAGGAAAACCGGTTTTTGATGAAGCCGGTGAACAGGTTATGGTTAAAGGAGATAAATGGATAAAAACAAAATTTACCACAGATAAAGAAGTTCAGTTTGCTATAGAAAAAAACTTAAATCGATACCGGCAAGTAGCTTATGAAGCTGGCATC
>ERZ1292637.1092-Hain-H14-01um-R3-1092-length-12463-cov-4_pt1 | contig 12463 bp, 14 predicted proteins | sample MGYA00564405_ERZ1292637 | MGnify/ENA primary metagenome ERZ1292637 (study PRJEB36523, sample SAMEA6512645) | groundwater metagenome | collected 2019-01-09 | study: AquaDiva: Metagenomics assemblies of 32 groundwater samples | reverse complement strand
ATACAAACTCCATTTTCACCAGGATCACCTTTGATATTTTCCCCATTAATGACCTTTACATTGCCTGCATTAAATATCTTGCCGTCAAGCATTGTAATAACAAGATGCCCGTCTGTAACTTCTGCTTTATCAATGCTATTGAAAATCTTATTAATAATTACTTGGGAGGGTTTTTGCTCGACGGCTTTCATGCGGCTTTCTAATTGTGTAAGCCGTTTTATAAATTTCATGAATACCTGAAGCTGGGTGTTCATTCACCCCCCGGTACAATCATTCCTTGGGATATTGCAGCTTGTTCACTTAATACTGATAATTGATTGGGCGCGCTTAATTGCCCAAAGTAATTATTTTCAATCCTTGCCCATACATAAAGTGGGTTGTTATCCAGTAAATAATAAGTATAACTTGTAATAGTCGGGTCAAGCACCTGCGTGAAGGCCGTAGCCTCTGCATTAAACCCATCAAATTCGTTTGCTAATAATTTTAGGAATCCATTCATACTAATACTATTCCCCATTTTCTTGATAAATAACGTTCTACTTGGGCTTTTTCTGCATTTGTCAAAGAGCGATTGTACATAATTAATTCACTCTCTGCGCCTGTCAGAAATGATTGTGCGGCGCCATTAGAGCCTATATAAGCTGTATTTGCTGTGACAGGATAGGTACCACTAGCATTAGTAGTTTCTGCACTTCCATTAACCGAAATCCCTTGAGTGGTGCCAGATATTCTGCCCGCAATAATTTGATAGTTAGTATTAGTAACGCCAGTTTTAGCTATAGCAACGCCTGCACTATTGAAGTAATTAACACTTCCCGAAACACTTCCAAAATTAAGAGCGTTATTAACAGTCACACCCGCTTCAATAAGGGAATATATATAGTTAGTTGTTCCAGCTTCTGTATTCCTTTTAGCCACAGAAAAAACTGTATTATTTGCTGTAGGAAGAGTAAGAATCGCCGCGGGAAGCTCTAAATTATCCCCACCATCAAAAGTTGCGCTAGCTTTTCCATTCTGTTGGTTAGCTGCCCAGGTTGGTCTTGCGGTAGAAGTGGCCTGAACTACTGTATCATTACCATTACCTGATCTATCAAGAGCCTGGGTTATTGCAGTAGATGAAAGTGTTAAATACTTTGAATCAGAAAAGTCATACCAAGCCATGCAGCCCGATAGCTGCCCTGGATTGAAATTCATTTGTGACCCAAAGAAAAAGAACATTATGCCAAATCCTTAAATATTAAGGTAATTGCAGCGGCCTCATTCTGGTCTAAATCTACTTTCATGTAGCTATATAAAAGCGCACTAACAGCAGGTGGAATCTGGAATATTCCCAAGGATGTAGCGCCAATAGTAAATGTTATGGCGTTTCCTGCCGTACCATAAATACCAAGTGGATCTTTAAGGGTTAGGAAAGTACCCCCCGTTTTCTCGGAATGTAAAATAGTAAAAGTTGTACTTGTCACCTCAATAGGTATTGCAACCCCTACAAGCGTAAATCCAGATGGTATTTGTATCTCGTTAGAAAGCCCGGTTGCCGCAGCCGTCCCAACTGTTCTTATTTCTTGTCCTGTCATTTATTTCTTCTCCTAATATGAAATATACCAATAAACACCGAATGATTTCTGCACTACACTTGCAGCGTTCATCGTTAAAGCGCCGCTAGCATGGTCGTGTGTTGCGCCACTACCAAAACTATTAACAAGTGACGGGGCTGCATCCGGCGCATCTGCACGGCCTAAATTTGCACCACCACCTGCCGAATCACCAAAAGAGTTGGCAGTCGCTAGATTTGCATTAGCCTGAGTGCCAGCCTTAACCTTAATAGTTGGTGACACAACCGGAAGTTGTGCGATACTAAGGGCAACCGCGCTAGTATTGGCTATTGAACCCGTTGCTGTAACGGTACTGGCACCAGCCTTGGCACCAGATGCCGTAATAGAGCCAGCCCCCGACACACCTAAAGCTACATAATCCCGGTAATCTGGTATTGTAATTGTTTTATTAGCTGCAAAATCTGCGGCTGCGGACGCCCCACGGCCTGTGGATACAGGCGCTACGGAATCGGAGTAATTAGTCCACAAATATGAATATACCCTGGAATATATAGTGCTACTGTAAGTACCCCCTGAAGTCATGGCGATAGTGCTACCAGTCATAGGGAGTCTACCCCATGGCGCAGTTGCTTGCGCACTAATCATAATATCAATAGGAGGGGTAGGATTTATTAGTTGAAAACTTGTGCCATCATAAATAATTCTATAAATACTATCCGCGATTAATTCGCTACCTGCTAATGGATAATTAGGAGGTATTACAATTGCTTTAGTTCCCAAGTTGGAGAAATTAATTGTAGTTGGCCCCGTATTGGTCGCATTGATTTTTACACTAAATGCTTGTCCTGCTGCATATGCTGTAATGGCAGGTGCAGGCATAGCGATATAAGTATTAGCACTACCTGTTGTAACCACATATTCGCTTATAGAGCCATTGGAAAATGAACTAACATTATCAACCGGGTAATTAGCTTGCTGCACATTATTACTATCAAGTAAATTAATGCGGTAATTACCATCTAACCATATATCAGCACTGCCTGAAGCATCAAGAATAACCGGGTTAGTATTAGCGCTCATAGGATTGCCTGAAAAATCCATATAGGAAGTTTTAGGCGTATTAGTCCCACTCTCATAAGTCCAGACCTTACCACCAGCAAGACCAGCACCACCTGATATTGTAAAGAACCGCGCAACAGGGATGATTAAAGGGGATGTTGTCATTGTTTAACTCCTACCTCAGAATTTACTATTTGCTGAGTCATGGCTTTATCAGTGCCTTTCTTAAGGCTTCTAATAATCGCCATTGCTTCTTTTGGAGGGAGTTGTCCTAACTCTTTAGGAATGCCACCTGCTTCTATAATCCGCAGTGCATTTTCAGCTTTGCCGCGACTAAGATATTTGTTTAATTGACGAGCAATAGTGCCCCCACCTACTAATGCTGCACCTACGGGAGTTCCAAGACCCACGCCAGCAATGCCACCACCAATAAATGGTAAAAGCATATTATTAGGATCAATACCGAAGCGCCCAAAACCTTTTAATATTTTCTCTGGGGAAGTTGCTTTTGCAGCAGAACGCAAAGCGGTTATTTCATCGTCATTAAAACGACGTATTTTTCTTTCATTATTAAGAAGGGAATTTATACTGCTTTTTATTTTATTAGGGTCGCCATCGGCTTTTTGAATAATATTACTTAATGTATCAAATTTAAGATATTTCTTATATTCGCTGCGTCCTTTATTTAAAGCTTCAACCGCTTTAATATCGCCCGAAACTAAATCTTTCTTTGTGAGATTGTCTACTGCATCATCTATAGCATCAACTACACGTCCCGCAACGTGCATATCTTCACCAGATGCACTTACACGGGTAAATAACCTGCGAAATTGGTCTAATTCTTCAAGGTCAAGCTTGCCTTTTTTGGTAGATTTTTTTAAATCATAAAGGATTGATAGTGTTTGTCTATGTAATTCAGAATTTAATTTTATATTGGAAAGCTCATCATCGATACCAGATGCAAGCTGCTTATTGGCCTGTTTATTAAGAACGACCCCAGCATCGCGCATTTCTTTATATGCGGCAGATGAAACGCCTTTTAATTCGTTAGCTGTTTTTTCTAATTGTTCGGTATTTCTTGCAGAGTAGCCTGTTAAAGCATTCTGGGTGCCTTTTTTTAACGAATTAATTCCAGCACTTGCAATAGGAAGGGCGGCCCCAACAGCGCCACCAGTAATAGCACCTTGCCCGGCACCTTCGAGCCTTCTACCTTCTTCTGCGGCTCCCGATCCATACAATGCCCCAGAAGTGGCACCTGAAAGCATACCTTTAGCAGTACGCGCTGCGAAGTTGCCACTCCCAACGCGAGAAGCAATTTGTTTTCCGATTGCGGTTTCTGCGCCTGCTGCACCTGTTAAACCTATTCCTGCTAAACCACCAGACCCATAGCTGATAGGGTTAGCTTCTTCTGCTTTTTTATTAGCTTCTCTGGATGCAACTGCTGCATCTGTAGATGATATAGGGGAAAGCATGTTATCCCCGTATATTGTTTTTTCAATACCACGGGACGCATCCCGTGTCAATGAGCGTAGTTTCCCATAGGCTTCGTCGCCATACCCCATAGTGGCAGTTTGCCCTGCACCACGCGCCGCCGCTTCTACCCTATTTATGGCTTCAGGGCGCATATTTGTGAGTATTTCTTTTGCAGAAGTTGGAAAATTTTTAACTTTTGCAGGGTTTACACCCGCTATTTTCATCAAATCAGCATCAGAATAATTACTATAATCATCTTCTTGTTTAACTGTCCTATCTATAGGATTGACTTTACTAGGAATTACGCCTGCCATCTCTAATAAATCAGCATCTGAATATTGCTCATAACCTTTCATAGTTTATGCCCCCTTGCTCTTAATATTTCGAGGGCTTTACTTTTAGTAAGTTTAGGAGGTGCATTATTAACATTATTTGTATTTTCTTCTGGGCCACTTTGCGCAACACCTTGATATTTTTCTTGTAATTCTCGCATGGTTTGAAGGGCTGCAAGCCTGTCTTCATAAGGAACATCAGGATTCCCTACATCGCCAGCAGCCTGTTTATACATAGCAGTATCTTTATCAGATTGCGGGCCTTCCATTCTTGGCACACCAGAAGTTAAGGCGGCAGCAAGAACGTTCAATTTCCTATCTGCTTTACTAGCTTCAGTGCTAACACCAGCGATGCCTGCAACACCGCGCATAGCACGACTTGCAAGACCACTAGTTGCTTGTGGAAGTAATTTCTCGGCTTCTGCTATAAGCATTAAATTATTAGGTGCATTAAGTTCTCTTTTGGTTTTTGCACCCTCGGTTTCACCTCTGATTTTTCCACTAGCACCTGCTGCCGCTTCCGCTTCTTTAGTACTTGCAGTAGCCTCATTATACCCCGGCGCAGTCTCCATTTTTCCTGTAGATGCGTTGGGTATTAATCCTTTTCCGGCATTTTTTTGGAACATGTAATTTTGATCAAAATTAGGATTGCCAAATTGCCGTGTATAAGCTCCTTGTGTGCCCCCTTGCTCTTGGAATATCAATTGTTGACGCTTTAAACCTGCCAAGCTTGTATCTATATAATTTTTATAAATAGGTATGCTATTTGGATCATATTGTTGTGGTATTTCCTGTTCGCTTCCAATGCCGGATTGGATAGCTATTTGACGTGCTTTATCCCAGGTTGCCTGATCTTTTACAGAGCCTAATAATTGGCCTAACATACCTAATTTTTTACCAGCTACATCTATTTCCGCATCTTGCGCACCAGCCTGCAATTTTCTTCGCTCTAAAGGTGCATTCTGTATTTTCTGCCCACCTTCAAAGCCCTGCTGGAACTGTCCTACAGGATCGGATGGCTGGTAGTTAATTCCAAGTGGTATACGGGAATCTACAGGCATTATTAGAACCCTCCTTGCGGTGCAAAGCCTGAAGCAAAGCCAGCAATACGCCCACCTTTATTCTCTAAATCATTAAGGCCAGTAACCCACGCCTGCCCTTGGCCTATAGTGCCAGCAGCACGGGCATTGCCAGCACCCACTGTATTTTCATTAATTTGATTTACTGCATTCTGGCCTGCGCTATTTAATTGCGATTGGGTATTGGCACCAGATGATGCAATTCCTGCGGCTGCATTCTGGCCTGAATTTGCAACGCTCGTTAACCTGGAATATAAATCAGATTGGTTTTGCCTATACCTATCGTAAGCATTACCATATTCTTTTGATGCAGATTCCTGGTTATAATCAGTTAAGCCCTTTACAGCCCCACCACTGAAGTACTTACCTTTTGCGGACGTTACCCTATCTAGCGCCTTTTGACCCTCTGCAAGCCTGAAAGCATAGCCAGGGTCGGCCTCATAATCTGCCATAGTGAAAGATTTAGCGAGACTACCAGCATCCCCGGTACCAGTCCCGCCAAGTCCCAAAGAATAGCCAAGTTGGTTATTTGCTGCTGTTCCAGTATTTAAAAATGGCTGGTAATCCGTTCGTGTTTCTGCTTTTTGTTTAAGTAAATCATCGCGGGTTAAATCATATTGCGCCTGTTGTTTTGCGCTTGCATCCGCAGCGGAGGCCGCTTGCTGGCTAGCAGCTTTTTTTGCGGCATTGCCACCTACTACTGCTTTTATAATTGATGATGCCATTTATAACCTCTTTATAAATGTTTTTTCAGACGGGGCATAACCACTACGGGCGTAATAAGTATCAAGCGCAGGGAGTGCTTCTACTGATCCCATTGCCATGGTACGAGCGCCAAACTTACGCGCTTCTTCTTCTAATTTTGCTTTTAGTTTATTGCCTATGCCCTTGCGCTTGTCTGGCTGCACATACATAAAGAATTCTTGGGCGGTTAAGATATTGGTATTGTACCAAAGGGGATATAGTACAGCGGAGGCCATACCTACGGATCGCCCTTCTTGTTTTGCCATGTAAACAAAAGCAGCTTCATTTTCTATTAAGTCTGTAAGGACTAGGGATGCAGAAATATCATCCCATTGATATAACTCATGCCATTGCGCCTCGTAAAAGAAGGCACGCCCCATATTAACTAGGTCTGCTAAGTCATTGATTGTGGCTTTAATAATTTCTGTCATCACGAATAAAAAAGCTTGTTTTTATCCGCGTGACCGCTATCTGGAGTAGCGTAACGCTGGAAGGTGATAATTCCAGATATATTAATTATATATTACAGTTAATTTATGTCAATTAATCAATGTCCAATCCGCAGAAGTTGATGTACCAGTTGATATATACACATCAGCTAAAAAAGTATCCACATACATATCCCCAACTTTACGGGGTGTAGATGTGGGCGCTATTATTCCTTGTGAGATAGTGGGTGCAAGCCCAAGCAATCTAAACACGCTATTAAACCAGTTTAGCCATACCGGGTTTGCAGGCTTATCTGTGAGTGTTGCAGTTGGTGGTGGTGGTACTAAATTACGCATATCCTTTACTTACCTTTTGATGTGCTGCAATCATATAGACCGGAACATTCGCAATAATTGATATTTCCCATATCCTAAACCTGGAACGCCCTAAAGACCCAGGCCATCTTACCCTAGTATAATATTGCCCTATTTCTCCAATTGGCACGGAAATCTCAGTACTCCAACTATGCCCTCCATCATCAGACCATCTTAAATTTGCAACTGGATTTGTATTGGCGGTATTAGCATCATCAATCAGCCCTACCCCAGTTTGCATATCAATTTGGAATTCTGAAAAGTATAAAAATTCAAGGTCATCAGTAAAATACGGCATACTCCTAACCCTTTTGATTAAGGTACCGTTATCATCATTATAGGTTAAATTTTGCTCATATATTATGCCGTCCTGGTAATCTGAAACCAGATGTTTACCAAAAATATACATATGAAAATCTGGTCTATCGCGCTCATATAAGCCAGACGATGTGTTCCACCGGGCGCGCTCATGCCATTGCTGCTCGGTTACGTCATAAACAAGGCTAGAAGGCGCACCTGGCACATTCCACACTATAAAATAATGCCCATCTTCCTGGTATGAGTAAGAAGTTGCCCCAGATGTATTATATTTACTTAAATAATATTCTATTGGGGTTGTAGATATCCGTTTTGGATTATACCCCTCCGCCATCCACACGACATTAGCACCTGATTTATCCGTGCCTATCCAAAATATTGTATTTGCGGCCTGCTGTACTGAAAATGGCGCATTAGTGCCATATTCTATAAATACACCCTGTACCCTTTCAAAGGGGTCTGGGCTGGCACCAGTATTATATATAACCTCTATAGTGTCACCACCTATTAAAAATACCTGCCTATGCACGGTGACTACAGCAACCAGATTATCAGGGGAGCCTTCAGCATTAGCAGTGTTACCAGGAGGCCAATTGCCGCCATTATATATATCAGACCATTGATAAATGCCCGAGCCGGGTACATTCACAAGAAAATACCCATCGATAAAGCATACGGTAACACCACCGCCAAAATCTGAAGTTATTTGTGCATAATTATTATCAGCAAGCGTAAGCAGCCAGCCCCCGGTTACAGTGCCATCTACAATTATTAATTCTATGCCGTTATCTGCCATTGATACATTGCCAGTAAATGTAAGGAGCGCGCCCCTTTCGATATAAGTACCATCAGAGAATATTTCATATAAAGTATCATAGGCCACGGCAAAAGCCCGGCTTGGCGTCCTGTATTCCCCTCTTATTGGTTGTTTAGGTAGGTTAGCAAAAGCCGTCCTTCCAGGTGTAGGACACATTAGCCATTCAGCTTTGCTGGTGCCAACTTCAGAGCGCGCGGGATATAGGTTTATTGCTCTTTGAGCATCAAAGTTTGTGCTTCTGTAAACATAACTAGGGCCACAAAAAGGTATTTTCATTTAATACCCCGTGAGTACGTGTGGCGAAATCGGATATGTATTGCTTGTGGAACTATTAACCAGTACCGAATCAAAGCCCAGTATTGGCACATCGATATTTAATTTCTTAAGTTTTAATTTAGATTCATCTGCCCATAATTGTATTTCAGGAGGTACCGGGCGCGAGAATGCACGGCAACAACGCACCGCAAGATTAGATTCAATATAATCCTCATAACCAGGAGGCAATATCACACTATCAGCAAGAGTAGTAAAAGCCGTTAGTGGCTTCCAACTCCATATTACCGCGCGGTATGATGTTTGCGCAGGCACAGGCCAAAAAGTAATAGAGCTAGTCGGCATTCCTGAATTATACCAGGCGCTTAGAGCGATAGTTGCAGTTATTGGTTTAGATAGTATATCCGCATATTGTGCGTAGGAAAGCATGGCAACAGGCAAATCATTGCCGTTAGTATCACGCATGTATATTTCAGTAATATCTATAGGGCGGGTAGTGTTAAAATCACCACCCACCCCTATAGTATAAACTTGCTGCCCAGATACCAAATTAAAGACTTCCTGGACATTATTATAGATCATCAAGTCTTCAGTAGAATCGGCATCTAGCATACGGTTAAGCAAACGAAAAGCCTTCTGCGCATCGCTGGCATTAGGCGTTTCATTCGATGACAATATGCCTGCATCCTGCATAGAGTCTGTTATGATCTCTAATACAGTTGCCATTACGCAATCCTTACAAATTCCATTGAAGCGCCCAATAATGCGATAGTATCAGAAGCATTAGAGGTATTTTGTGCCATTTGCAGGTCGATAGTACCGCCAGTTGCAACAACCATAGTTCCAGTTAATTCAGTGTATATTACCACTGCGGCCTGTGTGAATAGGTCGGTCTGGGTAGTGGTTGTAGTGGTGTGCTGAACGGCAACAGCAGCAGATGTAAAACCCCTACCTGTAGCCTCAATTGAAGTCAGCGCTGTAGTAGTATAATTGAACGCATACTTAATACCGCCCGTACCACTTGCAACCGTACTAGGAAGCTTGCATACAAACGCATAAGTACCCGGAACTACAACTTGTGATAATCCCGTTACGTTAGCATATGCAGCAGAGGCATTTTTAGTTACAGGCGCAGTACATCTACTAATATCCGCATAAAATAGATTAGCCCCTGTAGTTGTAGCAAGTACACCCGTTACGGCTGGTATTGTAGTTGTAAAGTTAGAGGCACCAGCATTGGCAGATGTAAAAGTCTGCACACCAGTTGAGGAGCCTAGTAGTTTAAGTAAGCTATTGGTAAAAGTCGTAGAACCTAAAACAACTTGGGTACCAGCAGTCATTAAGAAACTAGCACTAGCCCCAGCATCAGGAATAGTATAAGTCCTTGCTGCTGCCTGCAAAGCATTAGTAATTGTAGTAATAGTATTACCTGTGCTAGCAGTCGGCCTTATAACTATGCCGCCTGTCTGGGTGGTTCCCGCAGTTACATATAGAGCAAGTTTAGTTTCCCATGTTGTACCATCTATAGCTGTGAAAGTAATTTCACTGCCTACTGGAACATCTATGGAAAGATTAGCAGCCAGCGCATTTATTGCATCCCCAGTAGTAGGGAATACTGATAAAGTAGCTGCGCCTATATTTTTAACTGTCTGTACTTTTCCTGTTGCTGCTGCTGCTAGCTTCACGCTATCAAAAGCAGTTGCACAAGTAGTAACCAAGCAGTATTGCCCTACAAGTTGCGTTGCACTGGTTTGACCGCCTGTTGCAAATGCAGTAATAGGAGTTTGCACATCAATCATCACCGGCTCGGTAAGAGTCAAAGTTTCGGCTGTCAAAGTAGTAAAGTTACCCGGTTTCGGCACATCTTCACCGATTGTAGTATTTTCAACAATTACACCGCCTGGATTGGCCTTATCTGTACCATATCCAACTAGTGTATCCGTCTGTGTATTATATCCGCCTGCTGGCATAAATCCCCCTTAAGAAATTCTTGTTACTTTGAAGTAACCATTTACATAAATACTGGTTGTATCGGCATGGGCGGCATTCTGTGCAAATTGCGCAGTTAATGTTCCCGGTGTTGCTACAACGATTGTTCCACGCAGTGTTGCGTAAGTGAAAACAGTAGTAGCCGCCGCAACAGCATTACCTTTGGTGGTCGTAACAGTATTTGCGTTCTGGGTAGTTGTGTCCCATTGTGCACCTGCATACGAAATAGTAGTTGCGGTAGAAGTCCCACCGATGGCAAGTTTTAGGCCACCATTAGTTGTTGCAACCCCAGGCAAATACGCTTCAAAGGCGTAAGAAGCCCCAGCTTCAACATCTACAGACAGACCTGTAATATTAGTTAGGGTGGTACCAGTTGTAGACGTTACCGCGTTAATCTGGGCTGTAACCCTCTTGCACATGGTATCGACTGAAAATTTAGTAGTTTGCATCCCACCAGGAAGTGCCAAAGCTGGCCCCGATCCTGAAATGGTAGATGTTTGTGTATTAACAGCACTTGGCATTGTAAATTCTCCTTTAAATAGGGTGGGTACAAAATGCACCCACCCTCAAAATTAACCAGCGATACGGCAAGCAAGCTCAGGACGGAGCGTTGCCCATCCACCGAGCAAATCCAGCCTTGAGATTCGCCTATCGTTTACAACGTCATATGCACTGATAAGCCTTATAGACATTCCGAGCTTTTCAGATGTTGCGCGGGAATTTTCCACTCCAGGCATATCTGGCAACATTACGGTTGCAAAAGTGAAAGCGTCTTTGCAGAAAGCCAGGTTTTGAGGAGTAGGAGTGGCAGACGCACCAAATACACCAACAGCCGCAGTTGCAGCCACAGTATCACTTGAACTTGTTACAGTCGCAAATGGGGTAGGAGTAAGGGTGGTATTGAAAACTATAGCAGGGCTAATATTAATAGTCATAGCGCCACCACCATTTGCTGTGCAAAGGGAAGTTACAACAAACTGTCTTAGCTGGCCTGTAGACTGATAGTTCTGTGGATTTACTGCAAATACACCATTAGTAGTAGTTGTACCAAAAGTTACAACATCGCCAATGTTAAGTATATCGCCTGAAGTCCAACCACCAGTTACAACAGCAGTACCAGAGGACACAACAGTTGTAACAGTTACCGCACCAGCACCTATGTTTGCGGCGTAGGTACCAATAGTATGTACTGCAATGTTCTGATCCATATAGAAATCAAAACCAAGGGCAGTACCCATCGAGCCTTTCAAATACTGGTCTGAAATCTGCTTAGTAGGATTAAAGAGTGCAACAAGTGCATTTACTATTGCGGCCTGTGCAGCAGGATTAAGGCATAGTGACCTCTCGCCCATTGGCGCAGCTTCATTATCAAGCTTAACACCAGCAGATAGCACAAGGGCAGAAGTTGCAGGCACAGCCCCAGGAGTACCTACAGTATTGTAGATATTTATGTACTGCTGCAATCCATCATAGTCGATCATGTTTGCCATTTGTGCAACGGCAGGCTGGATAAACCTTGAAGAGAATTCATCAATGGAAAGTTTCAAATCCGCAGATGTGAAAGACATATCCACGCCATACTGCGTAGATAATGTTAGTGGCACAGAGCTTTCAGTTGAGCCTTGCACGCTAAGCGTTGGTGTCCTACGTCCTATATATCTTACAGGCTTGCGGATGTTTAAAGTATCACCGATTTTTGCACCAGTCATGCCAAACTGTTTGTCGTATTGGCGGTTGACCCTGCGAGTGAAAGTAAGTTCGTTTTCTAGCACTGGAAGTGCTTCATTGGTTATCATGCCAATGGTGAGTAATGTATTGGTACTAGTCATTTTATAGACCCTCTATTTGTGAAATTTGCTAAAAGCAAATCACCAAATGAGCCTATTTCTTGTATAGATGGGGGTACCTTTGCGCGATGTAGCTATCTGTATCTAAATTATCAAGCTTCACAGCGGTTTTAGCCGTCCCTTTTACTGGTGAAATAGGTTCCGATGATTTACTAACCTTATTCACCGAGGGCTTT
>ERZ1292637.1090-Hain-H14-01um-R3-1090-length-12494-cov-4_pt1 | contig 12494 bp, 6 predicted proteins | sample MGYA00564405_ERZ1292637 | MGnify/ENA primary metagenome ERZ1292637 (study PRJEB36523, sample SAMEA6512645) | groundwater metagenome | collected 2019-01-09 | study: AquaDiva: Metagenomics assemblies of 32 groundwater samples | reverse complement strand
TGAGCGGATTTACGATGCCTTCTACGTCCGGGGCGCTGACGATTATTACGAGCTCGCGCCACGGGAACCTGGGGACGTTGACAGGCTTTCAACCGATCGGGCGGAGCCGCAATCTTACTACCTGACCACAGCATTCTCGAGCGCATCAGCACTGCCTTACTTTGGATTCGACCCGATTCCTCCGACGACGACAGCCACTTATCCCTATGTTCTGTTCCATACCTCAGAAGCAACCGTTCTTGTCGCTGGCGATAGCCTGCCGACAACGCTCCTGAACTTCAACTGCTACGTTTTCGACGTAGCTTTCGAATGGGCCTGCAGAAACCATAAGCAGGACGTCGCTTATTACATGAAACTGCGGGACGACGCTCTTCGTGAGAACGTGAATCACGTGCAGAATTTGATCCCTAGCAAGCCCCCTTCAATCACGGCGGGGTATCTGACTCGACGTGGGAGGACGATCTAAGGGGGCGGCGAACTGGCTGCACTGCACTGGTAACGGTGGCCTTACGGTGCGATGGAGACGAGCCCCTTTAGGTTTTCGTGATAGAATAACAGGGGAAGTGAATCATGCGCAACCTATTGAAAGATTGTTATAACCTAATTATCAGGCGAAAGCGAAAAGCCTCTGGGCTTCTGATAATTAACGATGGTTATGACAATCTCGGACCCGAGACGAAGGATGACGGGGCGGTGATGGGGGGCGAGCTTCAGGGCTACGCCGAACAGACATCTCGGCCCCCCGACGTGTTGGTACTCTCTAGTTTAATGCAGTCTATAGAAGAGGCGACGTACAGCCCCTCCGAACTCGATGCTATGTGTGAGGCGGCGAGGGTGAGGCTTGAACGAGCTAGGATCGGATTTGAGTTGGCCCAAACTGAACGCATGCAGGCATTTGATGAGCTAATGCTTTTGACGGAGAGGATCCTCCAGGCAGAGATGCGTCAGGCTACTCGCTGAGCAGTTTGCTCAGCTTCTTGACTTCCTCTTTCCAGAATGCGATAGAGTCTTTCTTCGCCTCAATCCAGTCCATCGCCGTGTCGCGCTGAGATTCCCAGTGCTTCAATTCTTGTGCCGCCATTTCAAGATTGCGGTTTGCATGCATGATGTTCTGATTGATGATAAAGTGCTTATCCATTCCGCTATTCTTTCATTTTTCCACAATAGACCCGTCACAGCAGCCTCAGTTCGGATTGTTATAACCTGGATTATCAGACGGACCTAGACCGCTGATTTTAGAGCTGAGCGGGGCTGTAGGGGTGCTTCTGATAATACTTCCCAAGAGGTTATGAGCAATCCGCCATCACCTGCTAAATCCAAACGACGCCGAAGGCGGCGAGTTCTTCCTGCTACAATGGAGACAGGATGGCAGACAGACTCCTGACAGTTTACGATCCGCTCTACGCGCCGGCAAGGACGCTTGCTTCTGCTCGCAGTAGCCTTCAATCTCCACCTGGGTCTGGCATCTTTCCAAGCATCAGCAACCTGCGATGGGGCGATGACGGCATACTCACCGTTCGTTCTGGCACAAGCAAACTCACGAGCGCCCCGATACAGACTTCCGACAGCGGCACATCAACCGGGAGCAACACGACATCGACGCTCCGGGATACGGGCAAGTCCTGGACGACCAACATTTTCGCTGGCGCGGCGGTCATCATTGACGGCGGTACGGGATCGGGGCAGACCAGTTTCATTGTCAGCAACACAGCAACCATCCTTACCGTTTCGCCTGTCTGGACTACGACTCCTGATGCTACGAGCACATACAAGATTGCGGCGGAGCCTCGCGGGTTCAAGGCCGTCACCTGGCAAGGGCTTAACGGGAAACTCCTGCTCGCGGCAAAGGATTGGGTGACCTACAAGACCTCGGTCTATCTAACGGGCGACCCGACAAGTTTCGGGACGACGATCACTCCTTCAAGCGGTCGGTATGGTGACACACGTTTTGCCTCTGACGGTAGCGGACATGACTACCCGATTCGCTTTGCGATACTGTCTGATAGGTTCACGGGCAAGGACGTTCTTGTTATGGAGAACGGGTACGACAACCCGAGGGTCTACACCAATCAAGACACTGGAACGTCCACCGGGGGTAACACGGCGTCTACCCTGAACGACACCGGTAAGGCATGGACAACCAACGCATACCGTGGGTTATACGTCACGATCACGTCGGGGCTCGGCTCGGGTCAAACCGCCCTAATTGCTTCGAATACCGCTACTGTGCTAACTATCAGCACCACCTGGACTACCACACCAGATAGCACGAGCAAGTACGAAGTATGGAGCTGCGCGATCAACCGTGCGATCTCCCAGCCAGCACCTAAGCAACTATGTGTCAGCCGCATTAAAGCGAATGGGTCAATGGCTCTTGCGGAAGGATCCCCGACTAAAACGGGCACCGGGACGAATTGGGATTGGACAACGGTCGGCTCTGGGACATCCTGTTACTGGTTGATTGCAAGCACCGCAACGACAGGGTTGTCTGGGGCTATCTATTACACGGCCGGTACCCCCATCATCTTCATCACGGATCCTGCCCACCTGATCGTCACCGTGCAGGCTTCAACCGCGATGATAAATGATTGGCTCGCCAATTTCAAGATTGAGGTGTACGGGACGGCAACCGCCGCATGGTATACCGTTCACGATCCACTCGCTTCGGCGGCCTTCGGGAGTACGCCATTGCAGGTACTCGGAGACCTGACCCTTGCTATAACTCATGTGTTATTTCCTTTGGATTACCTGACCGTGACTGCGGAAACAACGATCGAACGGCTCAGGCTTACACCAATCGGATCGTCGGCCCCTGCGCTCGGCGCGAATCTCAGCATGAAGATTTACGGGGTGAACGCTTCAGGCCCGTGGCCAGGTGCCACGAATTGGAAAGTCGGAGATGTCAATTCAGCATCGAAGGCTGAAGGCCCGGGACTCAAGCTACTCAAAGGTTCCCGCCCATTGTCTTACGACGGGATGTCTACCGCTCTGGGCACTGCACAGTGGCCACTCTCTGACCAAATCTCGTACAATGTTGATCTTGAATCAAGCCAGCAGACACAAGCTGATGCTGACCTAGGCGTGGACATCAGGCGGGCTTACGCCCAACTTACAGGTGAGGAAAATCCTTATACTGGTGAGCCTATGTACTCGTATGTCCAGTCGTTCACTATCGCAACATGGAGTGGTGCGGCTTGGACTAGGGCGTCAGCTCTCGGAAACACGGGACTCTACAGGCAGGCCATTACCGCAATCCCCACCGCTCGGCTACTGTGGCTACCAAGTCCGGATGATTTCATCCAGCCAATCCCAATCGCTAAGTCAGCCATTGTTGGTGCGGCATCTCGGCTTCTGGTTGGAGCTCGGCACGAAGCGCAAGACAGCTTCCCGCGAGCGGCGGTTGGCGAAGGCGGCAATGGTCTTTGCTTCCGGTTTGCTTCCGCGCCTAACCTAGACAATCCCGTGACTTCTTATGAAGATCGCATCCCTACCGAAAACATCCAGGCGTTCACGCCGTCAGCAGCCAGCACGTTTGCCTCGCCCACGATCTATGCGTTCACTGACTCGTCGGTATTCCTTGCCGATGTATCGCTGATCGGCACCCCGGCGTTCCTCCGCCGCATTTCCAGCAATGGACTCCTCGCCGCCGATAGCGTCGCTGAATACGCAGGCACGATCTATTATCTGGACACGAACCTGCGAGTACAGCGGCTCGGCGGCTATAAGTCGGACCCTATTTCGCTCGGGCTGATCGATGATAAACTCAACGGGATTCCTAACACACGGTCCATGCGAGCGGCAGGCTTTTATAGCAAGGACCGGTTCTACCTGCCATATACGCCGTCTGGCGGTACGCGCAATACTCGAATTCTTGTTTGGAGTGAGAGGGCCCAAGGGTGGGAGTCTGATGATGCACTTCCCGCGCCAATGTCCGCTGAATTCGTCGTGATTCAAAGGGATGGCAACATCGGCACATATCAGGCCATAGCAGCGCCCAAGGTGCTCATGCTCTCCCAGGACATGAACATCTACCAGTTCGAAACGGGGACGACTGACCTCACGGCAAATATCGCCATTGCGCTAACGACAGGTGAGTTGCAAGGCTCCGTAGTTGACGGCTACCAGCGCACAATAGCCTACGACAAGATCCATTTCCTGACCGATGCCGTTGCCGCTACGCTAACAGTGACCTACACGTACAAGATTGATGGCGGGACAGGGACAATTTCGGTGATTTTGTCGAACTCGAGCGCCTTTGATTGGGTGGTGTCTGCGAAGCCGACCGTGCAGGCTGGCAAGCAGGGAACCGGGGTAGCCGGGAGCATTGGCATCACAGGGACGATCGCAGGCGCAACGCGAATCTTTGGGATACGGGCTGAGGTCATCGAATCGGATCGTGTTGCGCGGACTAGCGCATAGCCCATCTCCCGTGGTCGGGGATTAGGTCATATTTAAGTGTACGAGGATGGTGGAGGCGGGGGTAATTGAAACCCCTTCCAAAGCTCTCGATTCCTTCGATTTCCACAAGGTTCTCTGGCTGGCTACCAGCGAGCGGTCTTCCGGGCGAGTCCATTTCTCCAGTCGCGCACCTTCGGGTGGACAAGTCCCAACCGGGCACCGAGTCGCAGATTGTTTACGCTCACCTTCGCCCCGCGACCGGGCTAGAGATTTTGCGGCCACCTACTACTAGGCAGCGAGAGCGAGATTTTCGCCGTTTGATTGTCGATCCGTTTTAAGGTGTCCAAGGATCATCCACCCCTTGCAATCGAAAGTCGAACAAGCCCTGTCGAACCCGTTCGCCCCCATGTGCAACCATTATACATCGTAAATAAGGAGAGACTTTTCCGAAGGAATCCTCCCATTCCGTCGAATAGCCGTGTAAAATGTCGCTAGAGCGCGAAAACGAGCGAAAAGGGTGTGCTAGATGGGGTTCTTAGATTTTATCACCAAACCGATCCAGTCCTTGCTCACGCCGAGTGGTACCAACGCCCGGTTGTCTCAGGAATCCAAGCAGGTTAAACTTGGCAACGACGCCGCCGCGCTTTGGGATCAACTATTACCGAATCTCAAGAGCCAATTTTCGTTTATGGCGAACTTGGAGCCTTTTCGTCAGAGCCTCGTCAACCGGATACTCAACCTTTCCAATCCCGCAAGTTACCAACATATGGCGGCATCGGTCGGCAATAAGGCCCGCGCCAAAGGACTCGCCAACGCCAATTACGCGGCTGGGCTTTACGGCCAAGACAGCGGCATAGCCAAGGGCGCGGCAATTCGCGGGATTAACATGGGGACGCAGGCGGAGAACGATTTCCTCACCGAACTCTTTAACCCTCAACACCAAGTCGCGCTTGCAGGACAAGGGCTGAACGCTATCAACAATTCCGCCCCCGCGCTCGGACCCGCGGGATCACTCTTTGGAATGGTGCAGGGGCAAAAGCCGGTGACGGTCGGCCCAGGTTTTCTTGATTACGCGGCCTCTTTCCTCGGCGGTCAGCCTGCTGGTAGAGGCACAAGTGCGCCGCCGACGCTTCCACCTGGCGCTGCTGGGTGGGGGAACCCGCAAGGGGTGTATGGTCCGCCCACGCCTTCAGGCTATCCCTTTGATTCCATGAGGTTGTGGAAATAATGGGCGTACCATTCAATCTCGCCGGGATAGCTAAGACGAAGCCGCCGACCGCGCCAACTGAAAAGGATGCGCATTCGCCACTACTGGCGAGTTTGCTGAGTCATGTTGGGGCAAAGGATCTTGCTCATGTCGGTGCGGCTACACTCGCTCATGCTCTCGGAGGCGGATTCGCACCTACCGCTGGTGATAATTATGCAAGTGACCAAAACGCTGGGCCATTGGCTGAGCCGCCATACGTTCCGTGGGCGGCTCCATTTTCGCCGCCGTCTGGTGCTGCGCCAAATATCTTTGCAACCCCTCGTGACCCATCGCTTGCGCCGTCTGCCTCCACGGGTGCAGCCGCCCAAGTCGCCCAATCGCCGTACTCAATGGAGGAAATCCAGGGGCACTTGACGAACGCCGCGACCCATGAGCAATCCGCAAATGAACTTGCGGTTCCAGTGCGACGGAGCGGTATGCGCCCTGGCAATGCCGCACTTATGGCGGTCCTCGCCGGTCTTGCGCAAAAGTTCAGCGGCAAATTTTCGAACGCTGGCGCGAACATTGTTCGAAGCGCGGAAGAATCGACTGCAGCGCGGCACGGCGAGGAGTTCGCCAACAGCATGAATCAGGTAGTCGCCCAACAACGAGAATTCATGGCCCGCGCCAACGCCGAGCGTGAGCAAGCCGCAATGAAGACCAGGTTTAACGAGCAACTGAGGGTCAGCAACGATAAGGCTCTTGAACGTCAGGGTCGGCTCGACCTTGTTGACAGGCGCGGTGTGGTTGATCTTGCCAAAGCAAGGCTTACCCATGATAGCAGGGTTGACGTGGCGCTGCTAAACGCGATGAGAACAGCGGGTCCGGGGGCAAGGGCAGGTCTCCTTTTCCGCACCGGCAAGTTCGACCCGAACAACGAAGACGATCGCGCACTTGGGATGGCTTTGGACGCACTGCAACCGTTTGAGATCAAGGCACTCGAAGAGGGTAAGTTGACTGCGGCTCGGGCGACGACAGAGGATGCTACACGGGGCGGGAAGGTTTCCAATCTTGAGGCTAGCACGGCGCTGAAGGATGCTCAGGCCGCTAGGTTGGCAGAGGTCACGAAGCATTGGGGTCAGGACCTGCAGAACAAATGGGCGCGTTGGCGCGATCTGACATCCATTGGGCGGCAGAACGCCGCGACTAGCGGACGGAACGCTGCAACGCATGAGCGCAACGCCGATACGAGGATGATGGAGCTCGAAAGCGAGTTGACCGCCATTGACGCCAAAAGTATGTTGGAGGGGATGGAGTTGATGGTGAAACCAGCCATCGAAGCTGTTAAAGGGCTAAGTTATGCGCTGGGCGACCCGAAGTTAAAGGACGACCAACTGGCCACAATTAGAAGCGAAATTGAGAAGTACCAAACGAATATCAAGGAAATCGCCGGGGAACAGGCGCAACTAATGAGTTTGCCCAAAAGAGTCGCCGCGCGTGAAATTCGGAACCCTAAAATCCGGGAGGTTTACCTTCGCGCGAAGAAAGCCCTCGCAGAAAAGAGGAAGCCCGAACTGGTACGCGCCTTGTTTGCCGCTGAAACAAAAAGGATAATCGGCCGGCAGCTCGATTACGACTTGATGGACGAAGGACTCCAGGCGATTTCTCCTTAATGAACTATCATGTACCAAGCAGCCAACCCATTCGATTCGCTGCCGTACATGGATGGGTCTAAGGCTAGGTCTGCGCCGGGGACAAGCAACAACCCATTCGATTCGTTGCCGTATGCTGATGGGGATGTGCCCGCGCTCACGGGCGCAATCACCAAAAAAGGCACCGTGCGCGGGAATCCGAAACTGCCGAAGGGCGAGATCAAGCCTTTCGACGCGCTGGGTGCGAATGTGAGTTTGCGCGCGGAGTATGGGGGGCTAGGCGAGGGGTTGAAGCAATCGCAGGCGGCGACATCTCAATTTATTCAAGGGCGGAAAGCTGCCGACATGGACGCATGGCGCAATGCCAACGACAACCCGAACGGTCCTGCCGCGATGCGGGCGCTCCTTGGCTTTCCTGTCGACACAGGCCCGACTATCCTCTTGCCGAAGGATCGTAAGGATACAGAACTTGGGAAGCGTGTACCGAGCCGCCAGCAAGAAGAAGATGCGCAGGTTGTTGCGGCGAGAATGGCGACCCCGCCTGGGGCTACGCCATACGGACAGTTCAGCGATGCGCCCGATGGACTCACAATAAAGGAAGCAGTATCTACGGTAATCGAGCAGTGGCGGCAAATTGGAGGCGATCTTGGGCTGAAACTCTCGCACTTACTCAACAGGGCGGGGATCGTTACCGATTTCGGTCAATTCGCAGCGGCCGGCAAAGCCGCAGGCACACTTGTATCTGGTGTGGGCACATTTCCGGCATTGATCGCCGGGAGCTCGCCCGAAGAGTTGATGCAACTGCCAGCGCAGATTGTCGAATCCTTTGATCCCCGCACGGTGGACTGGAACGACACCGAGCAGGTGCTACTGTATCTTGCCAATATCGGGCTCACTGCAACTGGGGCGAAGTTTATAAAGGGCGCGGCTAAATTGCATCTGAACGCTCGGGCCAAGGTTCTCAAATCCTTTGAAAAGGCAGGGCAAACGCTTACGCCGGAACACGTCGCCGCGATCGAAAAGGCAATGAGCACACCGGAGATGTTGAGCGCGCAGCCTCTTGAGCCACCCGTTCCAGTCAGCGCAGCGCCACCTAGGGCACCAGAGCCAAGTCCTCTACCGCCCGAGCCTGCGACTCCGCCTGCTATTGCGCCCGCCGATAAACCAACGTACAGTCTCACGATGGACGAGAACGATAAGTTCCGACCCGTGGACGCGCAGGGGCGCATGGGACCCGAATTCGACAATCCCATTGAAGCTCAGGATTACATTAGCGGGAATCCATCGGAAGCAGATTTTCTCCCGAAGGCAAAACCCACGGGGACGAGCGTGCCACCTGTTCAGCCGTCTACGGCTCCACCGAGAAACCCGGCAGGCGTCTACACAGCCAACGAACAACTCGGGGTCAGTCCTCAGGGATTCCCGATTTACGCTCGGCGCGTCAATCCCGCCGACATCGGTGTTCACCCGATCATGCAGCATAAGGGTAGTTCGTCGGGGATTGATGATTTCGTGAACATGATTGATCGCGCGAAAGTTGTTGGCATTAAAACCTTCGACCAGGCGGCTCCAGATATGACCGCGTGGATGGACAAGGATAGCAGGCTATGGGCCATGAACGGGCACCATCGCCGGTTCATCGGCATCAACACGAATACGCCAGACATCGGCATCAAGTACTTCAAGGAAATTGATGGGGTAACGATCCGTCAGGCTCGCGGACTTGGCGCGATACAGAATATCCTCGACAACCAAGGTAGCTCTCTCGACGCGGCGGCAGCGGCCCGTGACCTGGATATTACGATTGACGCATTAGAGAATTACGGGGTCAATATCAAGAAGGGAATGGGCAGGGAGATAAAGGGGCTCAATGCACTTTCTGACCCCGCCTTTGATTTTGTTCGCCAGCAGAGAGTTCACGAAAAGGTCGCGGTGGCAATCGGGGACGCAAACCTCCCGGCAGACCGCCAACTTGCGGCAATGAAAGACGCGGAGCGCGTCCACCTCAAGACTTATGCAGAAGGTGCTCAACTAGCCGAACGTGCGCGACACGGCAAGATGCGCGCCCCTGCCCAGGGCGCTCAAGGGAAGATTATCTTCGAGGGCGAAGATGGAGAGGTCTTACACCTTGCCGAAGAATCAATGATTGCGGCAGGACTCGAATCAAGGCTGAATCAGAACCGCACGTTGCTTCGTAGATACCTAAAGGGACGCCCTGTTGAGGGCACAACCATCAATAAGCAAGGGCAACTTGACGCCGCGTTTGTTCAAGAGATTGCCAAGCAAGTCATTAACTCCGACCATGACGTGGCCACCACCATTGCGGCCGAGGCAGACAAATATGCAGCCAATCCAACCCCCACCCAACTTTCAAGAGCCATCGACACCATTGAGCCCATCGCTGAACGAGCCGCCGAGCGACGCATTGACGAACTCGGCTTCCGGCGATCCCGTGGCGCATCTGCGGAAAACCCCGTTGTTGCAAGTAGAGAAGGACCAAATGGGAGCGATGTTGCAAACCCTGAAATCGGCGCAGGACGGCAGCCTGAAGTTCCAGCCGCGCCAAGGGTGGTACCGACCGAACCCGACTTCCAACTCACGTCCCCCGAGCCTGTAGGAGGGGTTGTACAGCGAGCCGAACCCGCCCCGGTCCCCGATGTCGCAAACGTCGCTTCCGTCTCGCCCGTGGACGTCCCGCGCGATATGTCCGAAGTCCTTGCCAGGGCAGGCATCTTTGTTAAGCAGGATACCGTCAATGGCAAAACTGTTTGGCGCGTATCAGGGCGCACGTTTGACATTAAGGATCTACTGAAGGAGAAATTCAATGCAAGATGGTACGCACCAGGAAACTCTTGGACAATATGGGGCGATAACAACCCCGCAGACGCGCTCGCCCGAGCAATCGATGGAGGAACTGGAAGCGATGTACGAGCAGGTGCCGCAGGTGCAGTCGATTCTGGGGGAGCTACAAAAGAACCCGGCGCTCGCGGAAGAAATGATGGCGGCGATGCTGAGAGAATATCCGGACTCAGACGATGGCTCGACGCCACTCCCGACACTCGTCCAACTAGCGATTTGGCTCTCCGAGAAGTCGGACAGACAACAAGGGCGCTTATCAGCGCTGGCATTAAGCACGGTATCCCCGAGCGAGTAATTGCTAATCAGATTGAAGATGTCGGGCGAGCGATTTACGCCTACGAGAACGGGAAGAAGGTCTTTCTCATTACGAATGAGCCAGGGACGGGCAAGACGTTCATGCTCGGCGGGATCATCCGAGAGTTAGCGCAACGCGGCGAAATGGATGTGACCTATGTTACACAAAGTCAAGATTTGATTGCGCAGATCAAAAACGACCTAAAATCCTACGGCATTGACCATGTAAAGTTCCGCACCTACAGCGACATGAGCACTCACGGGGCTGGCGGAGATCGCGGTGGCATCTTGCTATTCGATGAAACACACAACGCGAAGAACCTGGACGCCAAAGCTGGGGCTGCGGCGAAGAAGATGATCGCGGACGCCAAAATGACCGTAATGGCGTCTGCCACGCCCTACGAAGACCCGACCCAGGCGGCATTCCTTGGCGCGACGGGCATATTCGATAACATTGATAACCCGAAAGGTTGGGCAATCGATTTAGACGCCCACGGGCAGTGGAGCCGTGCCTATGGCGCGGGAACTCAGTTTGTCGGTAAAGACAAGTACGGCGATCCTACCTACATCCTTAAATGGCCGAGTGGCAATACGGAGAGCGCCCACAGCGCACGGTCTTGGCTGGAGCGAGAAGGGGTGCTGTCCTACCGTAAGATGGAACTTGACCCATCGATGGTTGAATCGGAGCACGTGCGAGTGCAGGCTCCAGACGAATACAAGAATATCTATGACCGTGTTCTGCAGGCTTACGATGACGCCATGGGCGATGCGGAAGATGGTGGCGGGCGCAAAAGCGGCATCATCGCTGCGCATCAGATCAATACCGTTAAGCGCATACTTGAGGCCGCAAAGGTCCATTCCGGCATTGACCAGGCGAAGCAATGGCTCGGCAAGGTTGACGAGAACGGCAACCCTTACAATGTCGTGCTCTTTGTCGAAACTAAATCCGACCGCAGTATCGGCAAGTTTCGACAAAGCGGCGATGCCAGGGGGAAACTCTACGACTATCCTGAAATGCAAGAAATGATGGATGCCTGGGAAGCTAGTAAGATGCCGGGGGAACGTCCAGACCCGCCGCCATTTCATCCCGACATCGTGAAGATTGCGGCGGCGATGCACGACAACAAGGTCCGATACGAGTTGCCTTCGGTTGAACAGGAGATTGTACAAGCTCTCGGCGGAAAAGACAAGGTCGGGGTGTATACCGGGAACGCTACGCAGTCGGCGGCATCGGCGGACAAGGTGGCATTCCTTGCCGGGAAGAAGCGGGTGCTGGTAGCGACGATGGCTAAGGGCGGAACAGGTCTTTCGCTCCATGACACAGTCGGTAATCGACCAACCGTGCAGCTTAACATTAACCTCCCGTGGTCTGCTACAAAGGTGGACCAGGTCGCAGGGCGGGTTGCGCGCTACGGCCTGAAGTCCAAAGCATTGATTAGGTGGTTGTTTGCCCCGAACCTGGGAATCGAGAATGCGTTGGCGACGAGAGTTGGCAACCGCATGTTGGATCTTGGAGCCAGCGTCAAGGGCATTGACTCTGTAGCGGGAGCGTCCATGAAAGACCTGGACACCCTGAGCGCATCCAGGAGCGTCAAGCAACTGCAAGACGCCGAAGCTCTTCCGCTCCGATCGCGCACGGCTGACGATTTCCAACTCACCGCGCCAGAACCGGCCAGAGCCCCAACGCAGGAATCGCTAGTGGATGTCCCTCAAGACATCGGCATTGGAAGCCTCGATTAACCCGTACCCCAGTGGATTAAGCAGAAGGTCGAGGGGCCGACGACACCAAGCATGGAGCCGGAGATGGCGGGGCAGGGCGGGCTAGACTTTGGCGCTTCGAATACGGTGTTCACGAAGACGCCTGAGCAAATTCTCAAAGACCTCGGGAAATTGAGTAGCAACCCGTTCGTTGACCCCAAGATGTATCAGGCGATGTATGAGCTTGGCGGCTACTATTTCGAAGGTGGCATCCGTGAGTTCGGGGCCTGGGCAAGCGCAGTTCGAGAAAAGATCGGCAATGTGACCGACGAACAGTTGCGCCCGATGTTCGATCGGTTGATGAATGGTAAGACAAGTGCCGACCTCGCTCCTGAAATGCAAGGCAT
>ERZ1292637.474-Hain-H14-01um-R3-474-length-23193-cov-11_pt3 | contig 12503 bp, 20 predicted proteins | sample MGYA00564405_ERZ1292637 | MGnify/ENA primary metagenome ERZ1292637 (study PRJEB36523, sample SAMEA6512645) | groundwater metagenome | collected 2019-01-09 | study: AquaDiva: Metagenomics assemblies of 32 groundwater samples | reverse complement strand
CTTGCCCGACCGGAATGGATTTCACGGAATGGACCGGAAGAAAACGAGAGAAGAAGTAAACCACCCACGACTTGAGTCGTGGGTTTCTTGGCGGAGATCTAATGAAAGAGCATGTCGTTCTATGGGAAGGGCTACTGAGCGATCATATCATAGAACTTGGCCCTTCTGGGTCCTTTGCCCTTGATGAAAAGCTTGCATTCACTTGTTGGACAAAGAATGTAGAGATGTTATTACAACAGCAGCGCGGGCAGAAAGTCCGCATTGTTCTTGAGTTTTCAGAATTTTCAGGAGGTGAAGTGTGAAGAAACTTATCGCTAGTATTGGTATTGCTCTGTTGTTTTGTAGCCCCGCATGGGCGGCAACCGTAACGTTAAATATCACCGCAGGTACAAATGCAATCTCTCATACGATAGAAAAATCTACTGATGGGGGAGCATTCGTATCGTTGATTACGCTCCCTATGCCGACTATTCAGCATATAGATAATGCGGTCTTGGTAGGGCACGCTTACTCATATCGAAGCATTACGAACTCGCTTGTTGACTCTTCAGCCCCAAGTGTCCCATGTTCCGTGGCCTTACTCGCAGCTGGAGATTCCTCAATTAACTGTACGGTGAACCCTTAGTATGGTTCTTCTCTTTTTTCTCCTGCTTGTATCTCCCGTGTGGGGACAGCAAGTTACTGCAATCTGGCAAGATAACAGCTCCAATCCTTGTCCGGTGAATCCTGCTGATAATTGTCAAGAAAATAATTTTGTATTGGAACGTAAAATGGAGCCCGGTGGCTCCTATTTCGTCGTTGGACAGCCTCCACAAGACACAACCTCTTTTATAGATAGCCAGGTTATTGTCGGGAACACTTACACGTGGCGTATCAAAGCGGTGAATGTTCAGGGGGAGAGTCCCTATTCCAATGAAGCAACATTATTGGTGCAAGCCGCGACTGCTGGAGTTTCTCAAATCGCTTGTTTGTATACGCCGACCTCACCACAGCCTGCTGGACTTGTCGCGGCCTACAGCTTCAATGAGGGAAGTGGTACTTCAGTAGCTGATGCTTCCGGGAATGGGAATAGTGGCACGGTGATAGGTGCAACATGGCAGACTGGTCAGTACGGCAATGCCCTCGATTTTAGTGGGACTGCCCGTGTAGAAATCGGCAATCCAAGCCTCAATGATATCGTACCCTTTACGTACTGCGTCTGGGTGAATCCTCGCAGCCAGGGAGGCCAGAATGATGGGCGGATTCTCCACAAAGGGACGAACAGCAGCCGCAAGCAGTTTCAAACGGATTCGTCCACGCTTAACAGCCTTGGTGCTTTCGTAGATAGGGCGAATGGGGCTGCACAGGCGAGCTCCATCGCCAATGCCTTGACACTCAACCAGTGGCAGTATGTCTGTGCGACTTACAGCGAGACCGATGGCATCCGTCTCTATCGGAACGGGACGGAGGTGGCGTACAGCTCTCGCATGATCGGAAGTGGGAGCACCGCCGCCGACTCCGGCGAGGTGTTACGCATCGGCAATCGTAGTACGGTTGACAAAGGTTGGGACGGGGGGATTGATGAAGTGCGGATCTACAACCGCATCCTGACGACCGGCGAGATGATAACGGATATGAATACGATCTTACCATAAAGAAGGAAAAAACATGTCTCAGGAAGTTCGTCCTTTTACTGTTTCCGCTACTCTCGTAACGGCGAGACTTGTTACGGGATCTGTGGTTTCCCCTGTTCTTATTATTCCAACTGGCCTTGAATATATCCGTGTGATTATTGATGTGACTAATCATACGAACAGTGCTATTACTTTGGCTTTGCGTGTCGAACTTTCCCTTGATGGCGGTGTCACATGGCCGCAGTTTCGCGAGGTCGGAAGACAGGGTGGGGACAACGCTACGGAGGCAAGTTTTGAATGGGATTTACCAGAACCAACAAATCCCTTGCGGAATATACGCGCCACCTTGACATTAACCGGGGCCAATCGTCGATTGATTACTTCTATCACAGTTCAGGCTGGATAAATTATGGCAGTTGCCTACGACACGGATACGCAGGCGCTTCAAAATGTGAGCGTTAGTACCGTCACTTTTTCGCATACAGTGACGGGGGCAAATCCTGCTATTGTCGTTTTTGTTGATCTCATTGGAACAGCTCAGACTGTCTCTTCTGTCACATACGCCGGGGCATCTTTGTCTTCCATTGGTGCTTTGGACAATAACAACGTCAATCCGTGCCGTATTGAAGCATGGGCCTTAGCCAACTGTGCGAGTGGCGCAAATAATGTTGTCGTCACGCTGAGCGCAAACAATTCCGCATGGGACGCCAGCGCTATTTCGTTTACCGGAGCACATCAGACACAAGGCTCCAATTTTACCGGATTTCAGTCTGCAAATTTAGGGTCCGCGTCTACTGGGACTGTTACTGTAACAACGGGGGCGACAGGAGATATGGTCGTAGATGCTACGGTCTCTACCAGCAACAATGGGACCACGGCAGGAGCAGGACAAACACAACAATGGAGGGATAATGCCGGTAACACCAATACCCAGGGTAGTACAAAAGCAGGAGGAGCTTCTGTGGATATGGTCGAGAATTGGGATGGTACAGGTTTTACTAAATCACTTGTGGCATTGAATGTGGTGCAAGTGGCAGCTGCCTTCGATGAATTGATTTCTTCTCGATTGTTACTGAGTGTGCCATAGGAAATTATGGGACATATCCTTATTGATCATTCCGCTTCATTACCATCGGTCCAGAAAATATATGGGAAGCGGCAAGAATACGATTCAGTTTCCTGTAAACACTGCCAAGCTGTTATCTGTGTGATACACCGCCAGCCACAGGGAGCATGGTGTCTCAACTGTGGAGGGCCAGTATGTGATACTCCCCGATGCGCCACGAAATGTACACCGTTCTTCAGGAAGATTGAAGAATATCTCGCCAAACAACGCCTCTGGAGCCAGATGGGATTGCCATGAATTTGACAGATGAACAGCTACGAAAAATCCAAGCGGAAATCGCCAAGGCGGATTTGCCTGACAAGGAGTGTATTCGTCGGGCACTCGTGGAGATTGCCGTTCATGATGAACAATTCAATATCCCGAAAGTGAGCGATCTTCTTGCCCATCCCCCAGATTTTGATGGGAAAAACTGCCTTTTCTGTCGCGGGATGCGTCGCCTCATTGATTGTCAGCAATGCCAAGGAAGTCAACCAACCTCAGAACATGCTCGGCGTCTCTGGGAACAACGGGAAAGACAGCGAGGGACTCAAAAAGGAAAAAAAGATTCCATGTTGAATAGCAAGAGGAGAAAGAACCATGCAGGCCGTTCGTAGTCCACATCCTCCTGGAACAGTGGGGGTTATCAGTGGTGATCTTGCCCGATTCCCTGCCTTTTATACATCATTGATGAATCTTCAGGTGCCTTCGGGCAGTTGTTGGAAATGGGTGAGAGGCAATGGTGTTGCCCTGAACCGCAACATCATTGCCCGTGACATGGAAGGCGAATGGCTCTGGTTCATTGATGATGATCATACCTTTGAGCCAGATGTGCTCCTGAGACTTCTCAACCGGGAAGTGGATATGGTGCAACCGCTCGTGGCAACCAGAAAACCCCCCTTTTTCCCCTATGGCTATCAGTTTGATGGGCTCAGATACAAAGGCGGAGATTGGCCGGATGTCCCCGCAAGCGGGCTCAGAGAATGGGACGCTGTGGGAACAGGCGGAACCCTGATCCGCAGAAAAGTTTTAGATGCAGTGGGTGATCCGTGGTTTGAAGAAGGAAAGACGCATGTTGAAGCGCTCGGAGAAGATCTCTGGTTCTGCCGGAAGATGCGAGACAAAGGCTTTCGATGCTTTGTGGATAGCAATACGCGATTAGGCCATATCACCACCATGGAAGTCTGGCCCCAACAGGACAACGAAGGCCACTGGTGTATAGATTTGGATTTAGATGGTGGTATACGAGTACGGACTAATATATCATTGGGCAGACGGATGTACAAAGAATAACGCTTGCGGCTTATCTAGCTTGGCCGAGCGAAAGCCGGATTCTCCTGCCGGTTGATAAGCCGCTTCTTATGGAGTTCAACGATGGAGGTTGAAATGGCAGTAGGAACAGGACTATGCGCTTGTGAGTGTGGTCAAACGACTGCAGTTTCCCGATGGTCTAGCGTTATTCACGGAAATGAGAGAGGAAAACCGCGTCTCTATGTTCATGGGCATAATAGGAAGATACGGGATGAGAGTATTCCTGAAACAAAACGATGTCCCAATTGCAAGCGGGAACTTCCAATGGAACAATTCTCTCTTAATCCACAACATCGCTATGGAAGAGACGCATATTGTAAACTATGTGTACGGAAACGCTCTAAAGAATACCGAGCGCTCAATAAAGCACGACTGAGCGAAAGACAAAAAGAGTTAGCACTTCAATTAAAACGGACGGTATTTCAAGCCTACGGAGGCCCGATTTGTTCCTGTTGCGGAGAAAAGGAATTCTTCTTTCTCTCTATGGATCATATCGAAGGAGGTGGAAATAAACACAGGAAAAGTATAGGAAGAGCAAGGATTTATAGGTGGCTGAAAGCGCAGAATTACCCGTCTGGATTTCAGGTGCTTTGTTTTAATTGTAATTTAGCAAAAGGGTTTTATGGTCATTGTCCTCATGATATAGTCAATCATTAACAAGCTAAACCCCTAGGTAGTCCGCGACGCCATTGGTTAGCAAAGGAGTAGAGTATGAGTTATTACAATGGCTACGTCAGATCAATCACGCCCTCTACCTCAGATGACAACTGGGCACTAGCGGCAGGTGCGTCCGAGTCTTGCCGTGTTCTGGAAGTGAGCTGGGGCGGTGAGTCAACCACTACCACTGCGATGGCTACCCGTGTCGCCCGATCCGATTCCCAAACCGGCGCGACTACTGCCGGTAGCGTAGCGAAAGGTCATCCGAATGCAGCCACAAACCTTGTGGCGTTTGCAACGACCTTTGCCACGACACAACCGACATTGAATGCGGGTGATTTGTTTATGACTAGCTGGAACAGCCACGGAGGCGTAGTTCGTTGGTTAGCTGCTCCCGGTGAGGAGTTTGTACTCATTGGGGCAACGACGGAAATATGCATTTCATGTAGAAATTCGGTAGGGGTAGGCGTGTCATCTTACGGAACAGCCTGGATCGAAGATTAATAAATAGAACATGGAAAATAACCGGCTTGAATGTTAGCTGGTTAATTACTATAGTGTCCGTATCTTTTTTGAAAGGTATGGGCACTATGGGTTATCATCCCCGGCGTGAGATTGTTGGTCAGCGTTTTGGTAGATTATATGTTATTGCTCGTTTTCCCAATTCTGTTGCTTTATGTCTTTGCGATTGTGGAAAACGAACAAGGATAGATATAGGACATTTAGATAAGCAAAAATCCTGTGGGTGTTGGCGAGAAGAAGCTAGAAGAAAACATGGATTTTCTAAAGCCCCAGAATACAATACGTGGGAGCATATTGTTCAACGCTGTATGAATCCAAAAAACGATGCCTATAGGAATTATGGAGGTCGCGGGATAACGATTTGTCAGGAATGGCGTGAATCGTTCACTTGTTTTTTGCGAGATATGGGCTTTCGTCCAGGGCCTATGTTTACTATTGAGCGAATAGACAATAACGGCAACTATGAACCTGGGAATTGTAAATGGATACCCAAAGCGCAACAGTCCTCAAATAGAAGGACGAATCATATTTTGATTTTTCGGGGTGAATCCAAACCCATTTGGCAATGGGCGGCGGAATTAGCAATTAAAGAAACCACTATTCGTACCCGTCTCCATCGGGGTTGGACTCCAGAACAAATCTTTTCACTACCACCGCAACGCGGTAAGAAACCCCAATAATGCACGATTTTCTCTATTGGCGTCGCACTCGGAGGCAAGCGGCACTTGGTGCGATGCCGATGGGGAAGGTTCCACCTGCTGAAGCGGCGGCAGCAGAAGCCCTCCCTGAAGGGCAACAGACGATTACGAATCGTCGTCTTTCCACTTTCCTTGCTGCTGCACTTTTCACTCTTTCTTTTAGTCACATTCCTGAAGTTCCTGGCGATCCATTACCAGAAGGCAATCGCATTCTGAGCACTGAGGCAGTAGGCGCTCAGTATCAGAAAGTTACCGCACCACAACCCCGTAATAGTTGGATTCCTGGCCGAGTGCAGGAAATCCCAGGTGATCCACTACCGGAGGGGAAACAGGCGCTTTCTCAGCCGCCTATTATTGTTCCTCGTCAGCAAGCAGTGGAATGGCCCCGTGGTGGATTGGCGGTTGATGAACCCATACCGGCTGGAAAGGCTCTTCTCTCTCTTCCCCCACAACCCTTTTCCTCTCATCAGAAAGCAGCGGAATGGCCTCGAGGTGGTCTTGCTGTTGACGAACCTCTCCCGGCAGGAACATTACTATTCGTCTTTCCGAAACGAACAGAACGGGTCACTTTCCCCACTCCGCAGACGTGGTTACAACGCACGATTGCTATTGAAGAGATAGAGATTCCTCTTCCTGAAGGCCAACGGGCGATTGGTCAACCACACCCTCAATATCCCCGACAAAGAGCGGCAGAATGGCCGCGTGGCGGAATAGCGATTCCCCCATCTATAGAATCGCTGCCTGAGGGAAGCCAAGCTGTTACGAATCCTCGCCCAGTCTATCCCCGACAGATAGCAGCGAAATGGCCGAGAGGCGGGATAGCCGTTGTTCCTCCTGAAGATATTCCCGAAGGGATACAAAAACTCACGCAACCGTATCCGGCGTATCCTCGCCATGTTGCGGTAGAATGGCCGCGTGGGGGACTGGCAACTGCCGAAGTTGTCGAGGAACGAATTGGCGCTAACATCCTAACAACGCCGTTTCTGTTTTCTTCACGTCAACAAGCAATAGAGTGGCCCAGGGGCGGCTTAGCTGTTGATGAGCCTATTCCCCCAGGAACGGTTCTGCTTTCCCGTGAGTTTCCGTTCCGTCTTTATCAGAAAGCAGCGGAATGGCCCCGTGGAGGTATAGCAGGAGAAGAGATTGAGGCAAGTGTTCCCGGAAAGTCTGCTGTTACCCAACCACGGCCTCTTTTCCCACGGCATGCTGCAACCGAGTGGCCGCGTGGCGGTCTTGCTACTGACGAGCCCCTTCCTGTTGGGGATGCATTCTTTGCGCTTCCCTATCCGCCGCCATTCCATGCAGTCTACCGACCACTCTTAGACCATTTCCTCACGCCGACAGGAGAAGCCTTACCGGCTGGGCAACAACTCATCAGCGATCCGCGCCGCGTCCGTAGACAGCAGGCAGGCTATGATCAGTTTGGATTCCCTGTTGGCACCTATATAAGTGAAGGAACAGGGAATATCGTCTATATCGTGAAAAGAACGGGAATCTTCCTGGCCGGTGCGAGTCGGCAGCAGGTGTTCCTTGCGGGTGCGGTAGCCTCGCAAGCGAAAGGAGAGGGATAATGCCGATACCTAAACGGGCATCAATTTACGAGGACGGAGGAGCGTTCCTCATGGGGCGTATCCTCGGCAATGATGGAGCCTATCTCACTCAGGCAACAACCAGCTCCATTACCTATCTCGTCCATGATATTACTGCCGAAGCGGATATTACTTCCGGTTCACTTACGATTAGCAGTGTTATTTTCGATACGTTACAGACTGATGGTAGATGGACCGAAGACACAACGGGATATAATTTTGGACATGCTGCGCAAGCGTCCTGGTTCGCCACCCCCGATCATACCTACCGGGTGGAGTATAAATTTTCGCCTACCAGCGGCCAAGTATTCTGGGTGGTCTTTGAACTCATAGCCTCAGCACTCTACACCTCATAACTATGCCCACGTATCAAAATCCTGGCCCATTCCGCATGATGTGGTCAAATCTTGTGGATGAGTCGGCTACCCTACTTACGCCCAGTTCTGCCGCAATATCGGTGGAGAACATCCGTACGCTGCATCGGAAACGGATTTGGCGTACGGCAGCCAGAACAAATGAAACACTCACTTTTGACTTACAGTCTACCTCAAAAAATATCCGGTGTTGTGCGCTCACGGGCTATAATCTCACCGCCACCGCCACCATCCAACTTGCCTATTCTGATGACGGGTCCACATGGACCGTTCTGACCACAAAAACAGTCGGCAGTGATACTGTGCTCTTTTTCTTTTTTTCCTTGCTCACTAACCGCTACTGGCAACTCACCTTCAATGATGCAGCAAACACGAATCCGTATATTGAAGTTGGGCGGATCTTTCTGGGGGATTATTGGGAACCTGCCGCTACGATCTTGCGGAATTGGGCGATCAAGGTGATTGATAAATCAGAAGTGCAACGCTCGGTTGGCCAGCAAAAATGGACGAATCAGAAGGAAGTCATTACTCAACTAGCGTTTCAATTACCGCCACTGAATGAGACAGACGCAATTAAGAACTTCCTCAATATCGTCCGCCGCATCGGATTGAGCCGGGATATTTTTGTCAGTCTGATGCCGGAAGCCAGCGCGGTATATAGAGAAGTGACGGGACTGTATGGGCGATTTGTAAATATCGCCGGTATCGCCAGTGTCTCAAGTTTTGTCTATGATACCGGAAGCGTGATCTTCGAGGAAAGCTTTTGATTTAGTTAAGTAGCTTTGAAGAAAGCTTTTGATTCTCGTTGCCATTTCTCTTCATCCCATTCACCAAACTCAAGATACTTTCGTATCTTCATCAGCCACGTGTGACGAGAGAGGAATTGATTCTCAGCATCCTCTTGTGTCTTTGCAAAAAGGAACACCTGAGAATCTACATGGTCCGGCATAGCGGGATTGCCGGGATATTTCATATAATACAAATGTTGAGATTGATCGTGTGGCGTGATACAGGAAAAGTATTCCTTAAACGTCCTGTGGCGATGCTGGGGACACATATAGAGCAAGTCCGGTCTCCTTCTTCTTCGGAGGCGGTGGAGGGGCTGGGGGACGTTTCACATGAGCCACAGGCGGAGGACTGTAGCCTCCCTCCTCAAAGTCTGTTTGTACTGGCCGAGTAAGGTCGTAAGCGGTGGGCTTCGCGGCCTGTTCCTTAATCTCTGCCTCAATGAGGCAATCAGTAAGCTGCTGCACCCGTTCCGTGAGCCGTAAAAATTCAGCCACAATCTCTTCTGTCGCCCCACGGGCAAGCGCCCCTCGTAGTTCAGCCGGTGTCATCATCTGATTCCCCTTTCTTCTTTGCCTATGATACCGGATCGGTCGTGTTTGAGGAAAGTTTTTAATCAGTCCGGTTTTCTGCCCACTCAAGAATCTCAGTAATCGGCGTCAGACAAAAATTACTCACGACTGCTCGCGTTTCCCAGTTGGCTTTCAGGATTTCGCCCAGTGCTTGATAGACAGAAACCCCACGCACGACCTTGGCAATGATCGCTATAGTTGGAGAACGTGTTTGTCCTACTGTACAGTGAATCAGCAATGGATCTGCCCCCATACTGAACTGCGCGATGTCCTCAATGCTCACATTCATTTTCGTGAGGGATTCTCCATCTTTGTAGTTCACTACGAGATGCTGAGTCGGAATGTAACCGATGCTCCCGCTTGCCACAAATTCACAGGAATTGTCATCCATATCGCTGCGCCAGATATGAATGGTTTTCCCTCGCGCTACTCGTTCCCAGTGTGGGCAAAAATTTCGATGAGAGATAATAATGTTCTGTCCTGTATCAATGGGATTATAGTGATTGTGGGCGCGAATGATAGATGACATTATCTCCCCTCTATTTGTAGAAGCTAATTTCTCCCAAGTAATAAGCTGTCTTTCATATAGAATAAGTGTTGGTTGGCCAGTAGCAAAAGCCCTAACGAAAAAATCAATCAGATAAAAATCCTACGGTCTATTTGTTTTGTGAAGATTGCGCCAGTTCACTGGCGCAAGGTCAGTTAAGAGAGGGAGCTTATCCATTCGCCACTCTTGAGGTCCCTTTGCCCTTGCCCACTCTGCCATCCTTTTCACTCCCTCGCGCCATCCAATCACCTCGTCATAACCAAGGAGGTCCACGCTTTTCTGCCATGTCGAGAACGCGTGTGGCACTTCCCCGTGGCGCGGTTCGGTATAGACGATGGGATATTCAGCTCCTGGACCTACCATTTCATCAATGATAGCACGGGCCATTTCGTTAATGGTAATCTCTTTTTTGCCGCCCAAGTTGATAATCTCGTTTGTCAAGGTTTCATTCAGAATCGCTCGTATGAAACAAGGGAGAGAGTCTTGGATATAGGAAAATGCTCTTGTATGTGTTCCGTCGCCGTAGATGTAGATCTGTTCCTTTCTCATGACGTGTTGCATCGCGATCGCGACAAAGTTGCGAAATGGGTCTAAGAGGGACTGTCCCTCTCCGAATTGATTGTGTGGACGGAGAATCACGTAAGAGAATCCATGAACTTTCGCAAGCTGTTCTATCATGATTTCGATACATAGCTTGCTTACCCCGTAGGGATCTACGGGCGAGCGCTTCATGCGCTCATCAAAAGGCGGCTTTCCGCCGCCTAGGCCATAGACTGACATCGAACTCAGAAACACGAAACGCTGCATCTTATGCAGAATCCCCAGTTCAAGCAGGGTCGCACCGATCATCGCGTTTCGATAGGTAATATCACAAGGAGAGAAGAAGCTCGCGGATTCGCGAGCGTTTGAGGCGCAATGGACGAGTATTTGCGGGCTATGAGCGAGCAGAATTTCCCTCATAGCCGCATAGTTCCCGACATCCAACTTATAAAACAGGAACTGATGGGGATATTCCCGCAAGAAGGGGGCGACGTTCTCATAGAACCCACCGCTCAGATCATCCACGCCGATGACGAAGTGGCCACGTTTAAGGAGGTCTCCCGTGATCGCCTGCCCTATAAATCCCGCCGAACCCGTTACCATCAGTCTTTTTGACATTGTTATTTCCTAAGTCTCCCTAAGCAGCTCATCACTCAGAGCGCCATCATGGATGATATAACCGCATACGCTATGCCGATCATTGTTAAAATAATAGCAATTGTAGCAGCCCCCTGATATAAGCCATTATTAGTTTTCTCCGAAAAGGGCAGCTCCTTACATCCGAGATGGACAGCCCCAGCAATAATGGGTGCTCCGATAACCACAATGGCCATGAGGCTCACTATGAGAAAAAACAAATGAATAAGCACACCGGAAACCATCCACGATGTTATTTCTTCACCTAATGCATTTACCATTACGATACTCCTTAGTTGCCCACCAGGCTAGACATAGGAAATCCCGTAACCATATCAGAAAACTTGAGGTCCTGATCAAAATTCCCAACACCCAATTTCTGGTGAACGGGGCTATCGTAGGAACTGCCTTCTGATAATCTCTCCCTAGTGCCAAGGGATGCCGAACTTCTATAAGTTGGTAGAGCCCAATTCCAAGCATGGCGAGCACGGCGGCTGTTTCCCCCAGGTGACTGTATGTATCCGTGTATCATATCTTCCTCACAATAAAGTTAAACGTCAGATTATTTTTCAATGAATCGAACTCTTCTAACACAAAAGACGGGTTAGTAGTAAGAAAGGGCCGGAGTATCTGCTGCTGAAATGACGTGGCGCTCCATGCATGTTGAAAATCCAATTCATCAATCAGATTCGTCTTGCGGTGCTGGATTGCAGCCTGGTTGTCGAAGAGAACTCCTAAGAGCACGCCTTTCGGAGCCAGTACCCGTCCCCATTTCTCGAAGGATTCTATCATCTCTTCTCCCTGACAATGCGCCCTCTTCCGTTCTTTCTTCTCTGCCCCCGGTGGAACTGCTGAACAGAAGATGTGCGGAAGGACGGCGGAGACCACGACACAGGCGAAACTCTGTGATTCAAAGAGCCAATCCGTGCTCGTTGGTGCATCATGACGATGCACCAGAGCAGTATTTGTATTTGATAAGGTAAAACAAAATGGAAGGCATGGGGTAACCAAAGAGAGGCCAATATTCCCTTGTTTCGTGGCATCTAGGGTCCAATAATAATGAAACGCCTGGATTTGTAAATCGGCCAGACTATCTGAACGAGTTGCATCCATGCGCCATGGTTCCTTCGGGTGGCGATAATCAAAGTTCGGGAAATGTTCCAAGATTTCGGTAAGATCAGCCATTGCTTATAGACGATTGCATCATGCGCGGCATATGTTTTAGGCTAAAAAGCACAATAGCCTCAATGCAGTCACCGCATAGATTCATTTCTTGTGGATACTTTCCTTCCATTCCTGTGAAGAAAATCGTTGTTCGTATTCCGTTAATATTAAATATTACTGTTGCTGGAGCTAAATGAATATCTTTTTTAGTACCTTTACATTTATCGCAACAAAGATCGTCTAGGTATTTTTCATAAGCCATCGCCTCTTCGTAAGTGCGATGAATTGTTTGGTATTTAATAGGATTATCGAGATCAATTAAATTATGCGTGAGGTGTATGTCTTTCTGTTTCTTGGGTAAAAGATTAGTAAGGATTTTTACTATTCCCACG
>ERZ1292637.1085-Hain-H14-01um-R3-1085-length-12543-cov-16_pt1 | contig 12543 bp, 10 predicted proteins | sample MGYA00564405_ERZ1292637 | MGnify/ENA primary metagenome ERZ1292637 (study PRJEB36523, sample SAMEA6512645) | groundwater metagenome | collected 2019-01-09 | study: AquaDiva: Metagenomics assemblies of 32 groundwater samples | reverse complement strand
GACCTCCGAGCCGACCGCTTCCTGAACGCGATCTACGCCGAAATGCTGCAGCGGCTGATCGTCCGCGAAGGCCAGACCGAGGAACAGGCGCGCGCCCGCTTCGACGCCGACCTCGGCACTTCGGCATGGGCACTGCCCGGCCGTGAACGCCGCGAGATGGAACAGAAGCCGGACGACGGCGCGCCCTATTGGTGGCATGGGGCCGAGGACGCGAGCCAAGGATTCCTTGCCTCGATGGGTGTGACGCTCAATGGCTGACCTGATCGGTACCGCCAGTATCCGAATCGACATGCCCACGGCCGCCGCCACCCGGTCGATCCGGAGAATGGCCGAACGCTCCGAAGCGCCGCTGAACCAGATGAAGCTGCGCGTGTCCGAGGTTCGCAAGGAACTACGCAGGCTCCAAGACGCCAACGTCAAAATCACGCTCGATGACCAGACCGCCGCGGGCGCCGCCACCGCGCGGTCCGCTGTGCAGGCCCTGCGCGACATGGGCCCAGTCCGCATCGACGCGACCATCGATGACCAGACCACCGCGGGCCTTCTTGCGGCACGGGAAGCAGCCGACGCCCTACGGTCCCTGGGGCCTGTCCGTATCCCCGTCACCCTTGACGACGACACCGGGGCCCCGGCCGCCGCGATCCGGGCAACCGTCGCGGGCCTGCAGTCCCTTGGCCCGGTCCGCATCACCGCCGAACTGGACTCTGACCTCACTGCCATCGGCGCGACCACCATCGCGTTCAACGAGCTGAGGGACGCCGTCCGGCGCGTCTCAACCGCTCTCGGTACCCTCGCCACCCGCGCCACCACTGCCACGGCCGCGCTCGTTGCACTTGGCGCTGCAGCCCGCAGCTTGCGCGGTGACGTCAACGACCTCGACGAAGCAGTGCGCCGTACACGCGATGGAATGACAGGGCTCAACACGAACCTGGGCACGGTGACCCTGTCGGCTGGGTCTGCGGGCGGCGCCCTCGACGGGCTGAAGTCCGCCGCGCTGCTGCTGGCCCCCGCGCTGATCCCGATCGCGGCTCAGGCCGCGCCGATCGCCGCGTCACTGGCCGCGGCAACGGTGGCCATCGGAATCTTCGGAGCAGCGGCCGGCGGACAGATCGCGGCCATGTCCGAAGCCGCGGACGCGGAGAAGAAATACAAGGACGCCGTCGACGAATACGGGGCCACGTCGCAGCAGGCCACGAAGGCGCAGGCAGCATTCCAGCGCAGCGTTCAGGACATGCCGCATCCGACGCGTGTCGCGTCGATCGCCCTGTCCAATCTCAAGGACTCGTACCGGGAGTGGTCCGACAGTCTCGCGGCCAGCACGATGCCGGTGGCGACCAGGAGCTTCGCCCTCTTCGGTGCTCTGTTCCCGAAGCTGACCCCGGTAGTTGAGGGTGCCGGCGTCCAGCTGAAGCGGTTCGTGACCATCGCCACGGGCGGCGTTCAGTCCGCCGCGTTCGACCGGTTCATGAAGTCCTTCGCCGAGTTCTCCACCGGCGCCCTGTCCCGCGGCAACGACGCGCTGATCCGCTTCACCCGCACCCTCAACACCGGGAAGATCTCGGGAGGCGTCAGCGAGTTCATGGAGTACGTCCGCGCCAACGGGCCCCTGGTGCGCGACACGCTGTCCAATCTGGCGCAGGCGCTGGGCAACACCCTGCAAGGCGCCGCGAACGTGGGGCCCGGTCTGCTGACGGTAGTCAACGCGCTGGCCGGGCTCGTGGCCGCGGTGCCCCCGGGCGTGATCACGGCGATGCTGCAACTGGCGCTCGCGCTGAAAGCCGTACGGCTGGCGGCAGCGGGGATGGCGGCAGCCGGGGTGGCCGCGGCCTCGTTCGGCGCCGCGATCACCGCGATGCAGACGGCGGCTGCCGGTGCGACGGGGGTACTGCCGCGGCTCGCCGCCGCGTTCGGTGCGCTGTCCCGCTCGGCGAAGGTCGCGGTCGCCGGTACAGGAATCGGCCTGCTGGTCATTGCCCTGTCGGAGTTGTCGCAGCGCGGACGCCAGGCGCCTCCCGATATCGACAAGCTGACCACCTCGCTGGCTCGGCTCGGGACGACCGGGAAGGTGACCGGCGAGGCGGCCAAGGCGTTCGGTACTGATCTCGACGGCCTGTACGGCAAGGTGCGTTCCCTCACCGACCCGTCGACCACCGACAAGGTCCAGCAATTCTTGGTCGGCTGGACGGGCTGGGACTCCACTCCGGTCAAGGATGCCAAGGAGAACTTCGACTCGGTTGACAAGGCTCTCGCGGGACTCGTCAAGAACAATCAGGCGGACCTCGCTGCGGCTGCGGTGAAGCGGCTGACTGCGGAGTACGGCAAGGGCGGCCGGAACACCAAGGAGTTCACGAGCAGGCTCGACGACTACAAGGCCTCTATCGCTGATGCGAAGTTCGAGCAGCAGCTGGCGGCCGACGCGATGGGCCTGTTCGGGGCTCAGGCGCAGCAGACGTCCGCGAAGTTGGCCGAGCAGAAGGCCTCTGCGGACGGGCTGCGGCAGGCGATCCAGGCACTCAATGACGTGAACCGGGCCGGGCTCGGCGCGCAGAACGCGTTCGAGGCGTCCATCGACGCTCTCGCGGAGGTGGCGAAGAAGGGCGCCGGGTCGCTGCGATATGTGAACGGCGAGTTGGACCTGAACGCGAAGGCGGCCCGTGATGCGGATGCTGCGCTGCGTGACACGGCGGTGAGGACGGAGGAGTACGCGGGAGCGGCCCGGGACTCGGGCGCTTCGTGGGAAAAGGTCAATGGGATCTACGCCAAGGGCCGCAAGGAACTGATAGCGCAGGCCACGCAGTTCTTCGGGTCCGAGAAGGCTGCCCGCCAGTACGTCGGCACCATCCTCAACATCCCGGACGAGAAGACCACTCGCTTCAAGATGGACAAGGAGGATGCGCAGCGCGGCCTGGAGGCGTTCAACTCGGCGGTGAAGAAGACGCCCGGCACGAAGAGCGTCACGCTAAAGACCCTCAGCAAGGGCGCCGAGGCGATCCTCGAAAGCTTCGGTCTGAAGGTGAAGCGCCTGCCGAACGGCAAGGTCACGGTCACCGCCGCGAACGGGCAGGCACTCGGCGCGGTGAAGGACGTCCAGGGTGCGCTCGCCCGGCTGCCGAAGTCCCGCCGCATCAACATCACGATCAACCACTTCACCAAGCGCACCCAGCGCATCGTCACCGAGTACCAGACGAAATACCTCTCCGGCCGGAGCCAGCACGACATCACCGGCGCGACCGGAGGCCTGTACACCGGTTCGGGATTCAAATACCGCGGCAAGGGCTACGCCGCCGGGGGCCTCGTCAACGGTCCGGGTACGGAGACCTCCGACTCGGTCATGGCTCCGTGGCTGTCGAAGAACGAGTTCGTCGTCAACGCGAAGCAGACGGCCAGGAACCTGCCGCTGCTGAAGGCCATCAACTCCGGGCAGATGGGCATGGCCGCCGGCGGTATGGCGGGCGCTGGTGCGGCGGTCGGTGACGGGCTGGTGTCGGGCCTGAGCGGGGCTACGCGCGCCGTGGAGGACGCCGCGCGCGCCCTTGCTGCGGCGGTCACGTCGGGGGTGCGCGACGAGCTGCAGATCGCCTCCCCGTCGAAGGCGATGAAGGCGCTCGCGAAGGATGTGGGGGCCGGGTTCATCAAGGGCCTCACGGACTCCCGCGACAAGATCAAAGCAGTGTCGAAGGATCTCGCATCCGATGTGCGGGCGGCGTTCTCCGGGCGCCGCGAAACCGCCCTGGTCAAGATGATCGGCCGGAACACCGACCGGCTCCTGTCCGAGGCGAAGAAACGCGACGCCGTCACCAAGAAGATCGCCGAGGCGAAGGCGTTCTCCAGCGACACCGCGTCCAAAGCGTCCGCCACGGGCAGTCTCGGTTCCATCGTCCAGGAGGATTTCTTCGCCCCGAGTTTCGTCGAGAAGCGGATGCGGCAGTCGCTGGCTTCGATCAAGGCGTTCACCGCGAACGTGCAGAAGCTCCAGAAGAAGGGCCTCTCGAAGAACCTACTGCGGCAGGTCCTGGAGATGGGCCCGGCCGAAGGCGGCGGCTTCGCCAAGTCCCTGGCCGGAGCCGACCCGGCGACGATCAAGCGGTACAACAAGCTGCAATCCGACATCGGCGCGCAGTCCAAGCGGCTCGGCAACGCGGGCGCGGACATGCTGTACGACTCGGGGAAGAAGGCCGGGCAGGGCTTCCTCACGGGGCTGAAGGCGCAGCAGAAGCAGATCGAAAACCTGATGCTGTCCATCGCCAAGGGCATGCAGAAGGCCATCCGCCGGGCGCTCGGGATCAAGAGTCCGAGCATCGTGATGGCCGGGGTCGGACGCCTGAGCATGGATGGTCTGCGTGGTGGTCTCCTCAAGGAAGTCCCGAGGGTGGAGCAGGCGATGGGCCGGGTGTCCGACGCTGTCGTCTCCGCTGCTCCGGGACGGATGGGTGCGTCGGCCGTCGCCATTCCCGGTGTCGGCTCTACCCGGTCGGGAGGCAAGGGCGCTGGAGCCGTGGTTCACCACCATCACTACTACCAATTCACGAACGACGGGGTGATCGGCTCCCGGCTGGAGCTCGACAACTGGCTGACCAAGTCTCTCGACCGCCTCGCCCGCACACGGCGTATGCCGGCCAGCCTGACGGGAACGCGCTGATGCCGCTGATCTGGACGCTCCGCGACACCTTCAGCGACAACATTGTCGACGCCGCCAAATGGCCCGCCTCGTACGGCACGTTCAGTGAGACCGGCGGCCGCGCCCGCGTCACCTGCGACACCGGCTACTCCGCGTACGCCAGCGGCCAGGCGTACACCCTCGACGAGTCAGCCGCCTGGGTCCAGATCTTCCCGCCCGCAGACGCCGGCGCGGCCGCCGAGGCCCTGGCGCAACTCCTCATCACCTCCAGCACCGCAGGCACCGACGCCGTCATCGAAGTGAACGCCGCAACCGGCATCCTCGGCATGGGCGTACGCGTCGGCTACTTCGACCCGAACTTCCTCACCATCCCCTACGAACCCGCCGCGCACGCCTGGGTCCGCATCCGCGAAACCGCAGGCAACCTCTTCTGGGAGACGTCCAACGACGGACGGATCTGGACGACCCGCCGCACCACCACATCCCCGGCGTGGGTGGCCGACGCCGACATCCAAGTGCAACTCCTGGCCCACCGCGACGGCGGCACGAATGATTTCGCGGAGTTCGACAACTTCAACGTCGACCGGGTCGCGGTCCTCGCCGACAACTTCAACGACAACACGGTCGACACCGCGAAGTGGCCCGCCTCGTTCGGGACCTACTCGGAGACGGGCGCCCGCGCCCGCGTCGACTGCGACACCGGGTTCTCGGCCTACGCGTCGGCCACGCTCTACACCCTCGAAGAGTCCGTTGCCCGCTGCCGATTGTTCCCGCCTGCGGCGGCAGGCGCCGCCACCGAGGCGTGGGCGCAGATGCTCGTCACCTCGGCCGCGCCCGGCACGGACGCGGTGATGGAAGTCAACGCGGCGACCGGCAACCTTGCGATGCTCCTGCGCGCGGGGTTCATCGACTCAAGCCCCATCCTGCTGCCCTACGACCCGGTCGCCCACGCCTGGGTACGGATCCGTGAAACCGGCGGCTCGCTGCTGTGGGACACCTCCCCGGACGGCGTCACCTGGACAACCCGCCGCACCGCGACCGCGCCAGCATGGGTGTCCGCTACGGATCTGCAGGTGCAGCTTCTCTCCCACCGGGACAGCGGCGTCGCGAACTTCGCCGAGTTCGACAACTTCAACGTCGCCCCCTTCGACGCGCTCACCGACGACTTCAACTCGGTGACCGTCGACGTGGTGAAGTGGCCGAGCAACTACAACGAGGCCGGGCCACCGCCCGACCAGCCCGACGGCCGGGCCCGCGTGCCGTGCGGCAACGCGTTCGCTGCCTACGCCTCGGCCGCCGCTTACACCCTGGATGACTCGCACGCGTTCGTGCAGGTGTTCCCGCCCGCCGTCGGCGGTGCCACCGGCGCGGTGTTCTGCCAGCTCCTCATCCTGTCCGACACGGCCGGCACGCAGATCGTCTTCGAAGTCGACGTCTCCACCAACCTGCTCCTGATGGCCGTCCACGTGGACTTCGCGGACGAGGGCGGCGCCACCCTCCCTTACGATCCGGAAGCCCACGCGTGGCTGAGGGTCCGGGAGGGCGGCGGCACCCTGTTCTGGGAGACGTCCGCCGACGGCCGCACCTGGACCATCCGCCACTCCGACACCGCACCCGCCTGGGTGGCGGACAACAACCTCCAGCTCCAGCTCCTCGCCTACCGCGATGACGGCACCACTGATTTCGCCGAGTTCGACAACGTCAACCTCACGCCGGTGCTGCCGGATAGCTATACCGTCGCCTTCGACTGGAACAGCGACGGCGACTTCACCGGCGACCACGACGATGTCACCGACGATGTCCTGCAGCGAGGACCGGTCGTCTTCCAGTACGGCCGCGACCAGAACCGGCAGCTCGCCCCGCCCCGTACCGGCTCGCTGACTGTGACCTTGTGCAACGCTGAGCGGCTCTACTCGCCGGAGAACCCGGACTCGCCGATCGCCGACGATCTCAGCCCCGCCGTCCCTGTGAAGGTGGAGACCGCCTACCAGGACGTGTTGTACCCGCTGTTCACCGGCCGCGTCGATGACTTCGAGGTCCACCCCGACCGGGGCGACCGCAGCATCGACATCACCGCCCTGGACCTGCTGTCGCTCCTGCAGGGCGTGAAGATCTCAACGGGCCTGTACTGGGGGCAGCGCACCGGTGCTCTCGTCGCTGTGGCGCTCGACGCTGTCGGCTGGACGGGCCCGCGGGATATCGACCTGGGGGCAACGCATGTGCCGTGGTGGTGGCTGGAGGAAACGGACGCGTTCACCGCTGTGGTGGATCTCCTTGCTTCGGAGGGTCCGCCGTCGATCGCTTACGTCGCCCCGGACGGGACGTTCATTTTCCGCGACCGGCATCACCGGCTGCTGCGCCCCGCCTCGGTCGTCTCGCAGGCCACGTTCGCGTCCCGGCTGATCGGCGCCTGCAACCTGTGCACGGATGGCGTCGAACTGTACGGGTCGGGCTGCTACGGCGACGGCGACTATGGAGGATAGACATGATCACAGTCCCCACGATCGGCGAGCCCGGATGGGGGCCGGTCCTCAACACCGCTTTGGAAAACCTCGATGCCCGGCTGACGCAGGCATCCCTCAACGTCAAAGACCCCGAGTACGGGGCCCTCGGCAACGGCGTCGCCAACGATGCCCCCGCCATCCAGACCGCGCTCACCGCAGCACCGCGGGGCGGCATCGTCTACCTGCCACCCGGCGTGTACGGCCTGCTCACTCCGCTGCGGGTGCCGCCCTACGTCACCCTCATGGGTGCCCATGGCGCCGGCGAAGTGCAGCCGGGGGCGCCGGACCCCGTCTCGTCGATCAAGCCGCTCGCCGCGTTCGCCGGAGTCGCCGCGATCGAGATCCTCGACCAGCAGCTCGGCAGCTACAGCATCCTCTCCGCGCAACAGCGGGTGGAGCGCCTCACCATCGACGGGTCCGCCGTCCCCGGTGCGACAGCGGTAGACGGCATCCGCATGACCGGGCAGATCCAGGCACCCATCGTCCGCGACGTCGCCATCCGCGACATGACCGGCGGCGGCATCAACACCACCTTCAACCTGACCGCGCCCCCGGGCCCGCAAGCTCCGTTCGTGGTGCGGCTGGACCGCGTGACGATCATGTGGCCTGACGGAACCGGCGTCGCCCTCAACAACTCGACGGACTCGATCCTGACGGACGTGTACGTCCTCGGCGGCGGATCCTTCGGCTGGTTCATCGCGGGCGCCGGGAACTCCACGCTCGTCGCCTGCCGGGCCGAATGGTGTGGCCTCGACGGCTACAACATCACCGTCGGCAACGGCAACACCCGCATGATCGGGTGCTCCACGGACCGGAACAACGGCCACGGCATCACCGTCGACGGCGACGCCGGAAGCACCCTCCTCATGAGCACGTGCACCCTCACCCGGGACGGCCGAAACTCCGGCGCGGGCGGCGGCGACAAAGCCGGACTCAACATCGAGACGGCCGCCTGCCACGTCATCGCCGACAACCTCCTCATACACACCGGAGCCGACGACGACGGCGTCACCGGCCCGCAAACCCCGCAATACGGGGTACGCATGCTGAACAGCGCATACCTATCCCTCGCCTCCGGGCAAGTCGGCGGCGTCACGACGGCCATACAGGACGCGGGCGGCAACACCACGCTGCTCCGTGGAGCGTCCCTCAAAGAGGCCACAGGGCCGTCCACGGCAGTCGTCCTTGACCCGGCCGCTTTCACCCGCACCACCGGCGCCTACTCAGCCGTCGACACCGACGTGCGCATCGCCACAGTCGGCAAAGGCCTCAAAGTCGCCGAGGGCACGAACGGGAAACTGGGCAGTTCCACCCTGGCAGCCGGCACGGTGACCGTCCTCAACACGTCCGTCACCGCCAACAGCAAGATCTTCATCCAGCGACAGACAGCAGGCGGCACCATCGGACACCTCACCTACACCAAGACGGCCGCCACCTCGTTCACGATCAACAGCAGCAGCGCCACCGACACATCCACGGTGGACTGGCACATCGTTGAGCCCGCGTAGGAGTAGGAGCAGCCGTGCCCGACCTCAGCTTCATCGAACCCTTCGGCTACAGCCACGGCTGGCGCGACATCGTCAACGACGTCAACTTCGACGTCGAAGAACGCGTCCCCGACAGCGCATGGGTCACCGTCTGGGAATCCAACGACACCATCAACCTCAGCCTCGGCCAGACCATCCAGGTGCAGGCCAAAGCATCCGACCCATTCCGCGAGGCACTCGCCGTAGAACCCGGCGCCGACATCCTTTTCGCCGGCCCCGGAACCGTGAGCACGTCCCTCTCACGCAACTCGGGCCAGTCGACCACGATCAGCATCACCGCGGTCGGCGGTCCCGTGACCGTCACCTACCTGCGGCTCCGCGCACTGCCCGTCCCCACCGCGCGTACGGTGCAGGTCGCCGCATCCGACTCGGTCAGCATCGCCCGACACAGCAAACGCTCCTACCCCGACGACGCGCCGTGGGCGGGCCAGCACGACGCTCTCGCCATCGCGCAACTCCTCCTCGCCCACTACGCGCAACGCCGCCCCACCGTCCAACTGCGCCTCGTGTCGAGCGACCCTGAGCACCTGCTGCAGATCCTCACCCGCACGATCTCCGACCTCATCACCATCAAGCATGGTGAGCTCGGCCTCGACGCCGACTTCCACATCGAGAGCCTCCAGCACACCATCTCCCGGATGCCCCTGGATGAGAGCGAGTCCTGCACGCAGCGCGTGCACTACGCGGTCCTCGGCTGCGAACGCACCGGACTCACCGCGGCCGCCAACCCGTTCACGTTCGACAGGGTCGGCTCCGGTTTCGACGACGGCGTGTTCGACCCGACCGGCATGGACAACCCGGCGAACGTGTTCATCTTCGACGACCCGACCCGCGGCCAGTTCGACTTCGGCCGCTTCGGCACCTAACCCCGGAACGATCTTCGCGGGGGGCGTCCTACCGTCAGCGCCATGGTCCAACTGATCGCAGCCCGCGCACGGGCATACGTCTACTCCGGGGACTGGGTCGCCGACTGCCCCCGCGACGGCTGCGGCAGCGTCGAACACCTCTACGACCGCACCAACCCCCGCAACCCGGCCAGCCCCCGCATAGTGCAGCGGCCCGAATTCCGCTGCTCCAACTGCGGCATGACCGCGCCGATCGACTGGCCGTCGAACATGGCCGACATCCTCGCCGTGCTGATGCTGCGTCCCGTCCCGCAGACCCGCAACTGGTACCCGTCCGAGCATGCCACCGCGATCAAGTTCCGGGTCCCGCACGGGCAGAGCATCGACGACCTGCGCGCCGAGAACGTCGAGCACGGCGTCCCGGCGGGGGAGGTGCGCTGACGATGGCCTGGTCAGCGCCAATGACCGCGGTCGCCAACTCCACCTTCACGGCAGCCCAGTTCAACCAGTTCGTCAGAGACAACCTGAACGAAACCGCCCCCGCCCTGGCCACCTCAGCAGGCAGCTACTTCGCAACCGACGGCGTCAACAGCATCGCCGAACGCACCCCGAACACCGAAGGCATCTTCACCTCCGAGACCACCACGAGCACCACGTTCGCGGACCTCGCCAGCGTCGGACCGTCCGTCACCGTCGACACCGGGCCCCACGCCCTCGTCCTCACCCACGCCCAGGTAGCGAACTCCGGCGCCGGATCCGCCTACGCAGGCGTCGAAGTATCGGGCGCGACCAGCATCGCCCCCGGACTCAACCGGGCCATCAACATCTTCAACGCGGCAGGCGTCCGCGTCGGCGCCGGAACCGCAGTGCTCTACGCAGGCGGCCTCCTCCTCACCCCGGGGTCGAACACGTTCACGATGAAGTACCGCGTCAGCTCAGGCACGGGCACGTTCGCTGACCGCCGCATCATCGTGATGCCGCTCTAGAAAAGGAAGGGGGTGATCCCCATCGCTTGGACGGCGCCAATGACCGCGGTGGCTGGAAGCGTGTTCACCGCAGCCCAGTTCAACCAGATGATCAGAGACAATCTCAACGAAACCGCCCCAGCAAAGGTCACGTCAGCCGGACAGTACGTCGTCGCCGACGGCGCCAACTCCATCGTCGCCCGCGGCGTCGTCGACGGCTCCGACCTCAACTCGGGCTCCACCACCTCCACGACCTACGCCGACCTCGATGCTCCGGCCGTCGTCGGCCCGCAGGTCAGCCTCGTAACCGGAACCCAGGCGCTGGTCTTCTACCACTCGCAGTGCCTCAACTCCGGCGCCGGTTCCGCCCGCGCGACGGTCGACGTGTCGGGCGCAACCACCATCGCGGGCGCCGACAACCGCAGCGTCGCCACCTTCGGAATCGCCGACAACGGACTCGGCGCAGGCACCACCGTCTTCTACACCGGCGCTCTGGCGCTGACTGCTGGTCTGAACGTGTTCACGATGAAGTACCGCGTGTCCTCTGGGACTGGCACGTTCGACGACCGGCGACTCATCGTCATGCCCCTGTAGGAGGAGATCCCCTGTGACCGTGAACGTGTGCTCGCTCATCTCCGCCGAGCCGCAGTCCATCCCGGCCGGCGGCTATCACATAGTCCGCTTCCCGTTCGGCGGCGGCGAGTCCTATGACGGCCACGGTATGCATCAGATGGCGCAGCCGGACGGCTACCAGATCAGCGACTGGCGGGCGGACGACCGGGCTGGGCTGATCTGGCCGAGCGTGGGCGGGTGGGGTGTGCTGACGGGGATCGTGTACTGGGAAGACGGCCAGTACACGGAGTTGCGGGATCGGTTCGAGCGGGACCCGCTGAACCTGTCCACCGGGTCGGACACGACGGCCACCGACCACCGGCCGCGGTCGTCTGGTGTGCAGTGCTTCACGAAGACGCACCAGATGTTCGTGCACGTGGGGACGCCGATCGCATTCCGTGTCGGCCACAACTCCAGTGCCGCCGAGCGGATCTATCTGGCTGAGTTCAAGCTCGCCATCCACCCAAGCGAAGGGGCCTGACCATGGCCGAGCCACTGTCAGAGAACAGACTCGTCGCCATCCTCAAGGCCGAGGGCGTGAAGGTCGCCGAGTATCCGGGGTGGCGTGACCGGGAACGCGACGACGAGACCGGCAAGCCGTTCGGGCCCGTCCACATGGTGCTCAACCACCACACCGCCGGATCGAACTCGCTGGCCACAGTGGCGAAGAACGGCGTGCCGGGACTCCCGCCGCCGCTCGCTCACATCCACCTGGCGAAGACGGGGCTGGCCACGCTGTGCTCCGCCGGCCGAGCGAACCACGCCGGGCTGATGGCGCGCAACGCCTACGAGTCCTTCCTCAACGAAGCCTCCACACACCCATCTCCGTCGAAGGCGTCCGGGACGGTCGACGGAAACGATCTCGCGTACGGCATCGAGACGGAGAACCTCGGCAATGGCGCCGACGTGTATCCGCGGGTGCAGTACGACGCGTGGGTGCGGATCAACGCCGCGTTCTGCCGCGAGTACGGATGGTCGGCCGAGTCCTGCGGCGACCACAAGGAGACGAGCGTCGAGGGAAAAATCGACCCCAAGGGGCCCGTCGAGGGATACGGCACCCGCGGCAAGTTCACGTATTCCGGGAAGCAGATGCGGGCGGACATCGCTGAACGCCTGAGGCATCCCGCGTCCTGGTCGCCGAGCGCCCCTGTGCCCCCGGTTCCGAAGCCCACGCCACTTACGACGGAGCAGCGGCTGGCCGCTCTGGAAACGCGCGTCACCGCGCTGGAGAAGGGGAACTGACCATGAAGATCTCGCGTGCCTGGAAGGCGGTCGTCGCCACACTCGCGACCGGGGCCGGTGCCCTGGCGACCGCTATGAACGACGACACCGTCACCTCGGCGGAGGCGTCGACGATCCTCATCGCGGTCGTCACCGCGGCGGTCGCTACGTGGGCCGTGCCGAACAAGCCCGCGACGGTGAAGGACTCGGACGCATGAGCAGCCCACTGGA
>ERZ1292637.1083-Hain-H14-01um-R3-1083-length-12556-cov-4_pt1 | contig 12556 bp, 13 predicted proteins | sample MGYA00564405_ERZ1292637 | MGnify/ENA primary metagenome ERZ1292637 (study PRJEB36523, sample SAMEA6512645) | groundwater metagenome | collected 2019-01-09 | study: AquaDiva: Metagenomics assemblies of 32 groundwater samples | reverse complement strand
CGACCATGAGTCACAAAAAGCTATGCTGGTCATTAAGAACGACATGGAGCTTTCATTAGTTCGTGGTTCTTTGGCATCTGGTACTGGTTCTGCTGCAAGACAACTTAGGGGGATTAAAAACTCCCTTTCACTCGCAACATCACGTTCTGGGACATCTTTGACTGAAGCGATCTTAAATGATCTTTTTCAGTTAGTTAAAGATAATGCCTCTACGGAAGTTGATACTGTTCTTGGTGGTATGTATATGAAGCGTAAAATCTCTGGTTTTACTGCTGGTTCTACCAAGTTTACCGAAGTCGTTGACAAGCGGCTTATTGGTATTGTGTCGATTTATGAGTCTGATGCTGCTGGTAGGGTTGATCTTGTTTTCCATCGTTATGTTACAATTTCTACCGATACTAACTATGATTTAGTTGGTATTGCGAAAGACTTTTTCAAAGTGGCTTACCTTCGTGGCCCTGTTGTTAAAGTTAATCCTGTGGATGTTGATGGCAAAAGTGGAGAAATATTAGTTGAAGCAACACTTGAAAACCACCACCATGATTGTGGTTTTTGGGCTAAACTTCTCCTATAGTCTTATGGTACTGGCAGGGGGTAATTCCCCTGCCTTTACTTAATTTAAATATAAGGTTATTATGTCTCTAACTACTGATAGAGAAATAGCAATACGTTCTTTTATAAATGAATGGTTAAAAGATACTGCTCCGTATTGTCATAATTGTGGTAATAGGATTATAAAAGCAAACCAATGTAATTGTGAGCAGCCAAGGGTTGCCAGTAATATGCAAATAGTTAAAGAAACTATTGAAGATGTAGAATTATTAAAAAAGAGTAGAGCAAATGATTTTGCTTCTACAAAAGATAAAAGTTTACGATTTGCTCTTCGGTTACCACAGTGTTTAGTAATGGATTTGGAAACCTATTTTGAAGAAGCTGCAAGAAAGTATTTGCCATCTGAAGAATTTATAGCTGCCCAACAAAAAGGCGAATTTAAGTTATTTAATAAAGAGTATACTGTTGGTTGGTTTGTTAAACGATTCCCACAGTTCTGTGTCCCCGAGAGGTACTAAAGCATGAAACTTGGTTTAGGAATTATCTGTAAAGATGAAGTTGAACAGGTAGAGCATATTCTAAAGGAATATGGTAAATTGTTTGATGAAATCCAGATTACAGTTACTAATCCGAGTAAGAAGCAAGAGTTATTTGATACAATTTTAAAATATAAAGCCAATCCGTCCTATTATGATTGGAAAGAAGAGAAAGACCTTTTAGAATATAGGGGCAAGAAGTTATTCCCATTTGATAAAGCTCGTAATTATAATATGCAGCAGTTTAAAGAGGCTGAATATTATGTTAGACTAGATACTGATGATACTATTGTAAACCCCCAAAATCTCAGGGCACTGGCCGAGAGGGCCAAGGAGAGTAAGATTTCTCTTGTTTACTGCTGGTATAATTATTCACGTGACCAGTATGGGGCTGTGGATGCTGCTCATTTTAGGGAAACTATTGTTAAAGTATCCCCCAAAATTTATTGGAATAAGGCTATACATGAGAATATACTCCCCCTTGTTCAGATAGATTTTCAACTTTATGTAGATACCGCTAGAGAAGTTAGTATCTATCATAATACCTCTTATGAAAAGCTTTGCCAGTCTAATAAGAGAAATATTAAATATCTCCTGGCTGAGTATCACAAAGAAAAAGATCATACAGACCCAAGAACCATAGCTTATCTTGGGCGTACTTTTGCTGGCATGCGAAAGTACAATTTAGCTAAACAATTTTTAGAAGAACATGTGTCTCGTTCAGGATGGGATGAGGACAGGTATCAATCCTGGTGTCAGATAGCATATGTTCTTATGCAGTTTGGAAACTATGAACAAGCAATAGCAGCTTGTAATGAAGCAATACATGAACGCCCTGAGTACCCAGAGGCTTACTTAGAACTGCATGATATTTATTTTAATAAAGGTAGTTGGAAGAAATCTATAGAGTTTGGGGTAATGGGGTTGGGAAAGCCAATCCCCACTACCTTTACAATGATTGACCCATCTAGGTATGGGTGGAGAACGTATGCTTCACTTGCTCTTTGTTCATACAATCTAAATGATATTATAAGTGCCCGTAAATACCTGCAGGAAGCTAAAAGGTCTATACAAGACCCAAAGGCTTTTGCCTATGTTGAGGAGTTAATAAGTAAAGCTGAGGAACAACAAGAGTTTGTTAAAAACTTTGTTGGTATGTCTAACTATCTAAAAGCTGTTAAGCCTGAGAATTTAGAATATCTATTCTATAGCCTACCTGATGGTATTAAGCAACTGCCCGTTATAAAGAGTTTTACTAAGAGTTTCTTACCCCCTAAAAAGTGGAGAGATAACTCTATTGTATTCTGCTGTCCTCCTGTATTTGAGCCTTGGAGTCCCCGTTCCGTAGATACTGGAATCGGGGGTTCTGAGGAGGCAGTTATTCACTTAGCCAAAGAATTTACTAAAATGGGGTATGATGTTACAGTATATAACTATTGTGACACACAGGCAGGAATCTATGATGGAGTTACATATATAGATTTTTCTGAGTTTAATATTAGGGATGAGTTTAATTACCTTATCCAGTGGCGTACTAATCTCCACCATGCTAATGTAAAAGCAAAACAAAACTGGGTTTGGATGCATGATATTGTTCTCCCAGATATTGTTTACGTACCAGAAGATATTAGTAAGGTAGATAAAATTGTTGTTCTTTCCCGATTCCATAGGGGTCAGTTACCAAGTTTTGTTCCAGAAGAAAAGATACTTGTAAGTGCTAATGGGTTGAATTTACCAGACTATGCTGATAGCTCGGTTGAACGAAACCAATATAAGATAGTTTATGGCTCGTCTTATGATAGAGGATTAGAGTATCTTTTAAATGTCTGGCCTGATATAAAAACAGCAGTACCAGAAGCAGAGCTGCATATTTTTTATGGTTGGCAAAACCTTATAAAAGTAGCAGAAACAGAACAGGATATAAAAAAGTTTATTTATAAAATTGACGGCCTTATGAAACAACCCGGGATTTATCACAAGAAGAGGCTTAGTCATAAGGATGTAATAAAGGAATACCAGTCAGCGGGGATTTGGGCTTACCCCTGTGACTTTCCTGAAATCTCCTGTATCACGGCTATGAAGGCCCAAGTTTGTGGTGCTATTCCTGTAGTAACAAGTTATGCTGCATTGGCTGAAACAGTAAAGTTTGGGGTTATAGTAGGCGAGGATATAAAACAACCAGAGATTCTTGTTAAGTTCAAAGAGGCTCTTATTGATCTTTTAAAAGACCATGAAAAACAAGATAAGCTTCGTAGAAAGCTTTTAGCAAGACAATATGAGTTTGATTGGAAAAAGGTGGCTGAACAATGGAACCAAGTATTACACGGATTACCAGTAACCAGCCAATTTATTACTCAATAATAATACCTGTTTACCCGCTTGGTAAACTATCTGATGAACTTACTGATGCTTGTATAAAATCAGTTCAAGCCAACTCAACTAATTTTGAGATCCTGGTTATTAGTTCGCCGAATTCATATGCAACTAATGTCAACTTAGGTTTAAAACTGGCTATTGGTTCATACATAGTTATTTTAAATAATGATACACTTGTTAAATCAGCCTGGCTAGATAGCTTAACAGAGTGCTTTACTAGATTTAAATCTTGTGGTGTTGCCTCGCTTGGTCTACAACATTATGAAGTCAGCCATGGTATTAGAGAGGGGACATGCGGAGCAATCTGGATGCTTTCTCGTAAGATTTATGAGCTAGTTGGTTTATTAGACGAAACTTTTAAAAATTCATACTGTGATTCTGATTATTTTTATAGAGTAATATTAGCTGGTTATAAGTGCTATAGAAATTATGAGTGTAATATTATTCATCATCGCTCAAAAACCCTTTCCGCTTTAAATATTAAATCCGAGATGTTAGAAGTTAATAAAGATTACTTTTACACTAAGCATGGATTTTACTGGGAAAATTATGGGGATGCCTGTAGACAAAGCACTACAAGAAGCAATAGCTAAACTTGGGGCTGTTTATTCTAAGGGATCTAGTTTAAATCCTGGCTGGTCATATAATCCGATACCATTTCCTGAGTTTGAAAATATACCCTGTCATAGGTTAGAAACAAGTTATAGTAGATGGCAGGTACTACAAAGTTTTATTAATGATTGGAAGAGTAAAGTTGTATTAGATATCGGGTGTAATGTTGGATTCTTTTCTTTTCAAGCCTTAAAAATGGGGGGTAGGGTTTACGGTGTAGAGCTAGATAATGCAAGCCGCAGAGTTTGCCAGCTTGTTACTAAGAAGTATAAATTAGATGGAAAGTTTACTAAGAAAATAAACTTTAAAATCCATTATGATATTGTGCTAGCTTTTAGTGTCCTAAATTGGATGGGTAAATCAGAATCCGAGTATATCCTTAATAATTTAGATAATAACCTTCTATTTGTCGAAATGCCTTTAGATAATGATGGAATGGGCGGTGCGAGCTGGTTAAAAACACTTGGTGATTTTGAAACCTGGATTACAGCCTCTACCCCGTATAAAAATTTCTCACTATTGTCTAGTCAAATGGCTCCAGGTGGTAAAGAACGGTGGCTTTATGTCTTTACAAGAAGTTAAAGGCGAAACTAGTCGAGTATGGGTATTTAAAGATATTGTTATAAAAGAACAGACTGCTTTTCTTGAATATGATCTACTCTGTAGAGAAAAAACTATTCTCTCTGTTTTAGATAAGTACCACCATTTTCCGAAAGTCCGCTTATGGTTAGGCAAGATTCTTGGACTTTCCTATTGTGGAGTTCCAGTTATAAAGGCAACCTTACCAGATGACTGGGAGGTACAGTTAGCAGAGATACACTCTGCTCTAGTAAAAGAGAAGATTATACATAGAGATGTTCGACCAGAGAACTTTTTAATTAAAGATTGTATGTTATACCTAATAGATTTTGGATGGGCAATACTAAAAGATGAACCTCCCTTTGGCCCAGATTGTATTGGTGATAAATTTAAATCGCCGACTGGATGGGATGATAATTACTCGTTTCAGCAAGTAGTCAATTACTGGAAGCATATAAATGATTAATTCAGCAAAAAATTTCGCAGATTTAAAAACAAATGTAACTGATAAAATACAAGATACGTCTGCCCAGATGAAAACGAGGGTTGGTAGGTATATAAATACCCGCTACCGAGACGTACTTAAAAGAATAAAATATGACCCTGTAAGACTAGATTATTCTTTTACTACAACTGCAGGAACGCAAGATTATATCATGCCCGATGATTTTGAAAATGAGTTATCGGTATATGATTCGACAAATAAAGTAGCTTTACCCCCTATTGGATTACAAAAGTGGATAGATGACTATCAGAGCAGTTTAACAACACAGGATGCACCTGTTAGTTATCTTATATATTTAGATACAGTTAATACGCAGATTTCAGCTACTGGAACTATTAGTGTTGTATCTTCATCTACGTCTGATACATCACAAAAAGTAAGGGTCAAGGGAATTGTTTCTAGCGTAGAGGATACTGAACAGTTCAGCCTTAATGGTACTACAACTGTTACGGGTACAAAGTCCTTTTCACGTGCTATTACTGTAAGTTTAGACACAACTTGCACAGGTAAGATTACAATTACAAGAGGTAGTGATACACTTGCCGTTATTAGACCTGGGGATAAGGTTAGCAGGTATAAAAAGCTACGTCTTGTCCGTGTTCCAGCAGGGGTTTATACAATAGAAGTAAGGTATAAGATTGCAATTCTACCTCTTATAAACGATGAGGACTATACCCTTATAGAAGTATCAGATATTTTAGAGGCGGGTGCAGAAGCAGACGCTTGGAGGTATAAAAGACAGTTTGGTAAAGCCGCTGATATAGAGTTCTTATACAAAGAAAAATTAGACGAATATTTGTTTGATGAAGCCACTAAGCCAAATCAGATAAATTTTACAGACCCTAAACCTTTTAACCCTGAGAATCTTTACTAATATGCCAGGCTACTATTACCAGCCCTCAGCAACGGGTGATGATGAACTTTTAATATCTACAACAGATGATTTGGGTGGAGGTATGAATGACAGGCAACATCCATCTGTCCTTTCAGATAAAGAAGCCCAGAACTTACAAAATGTAGATCTATCCTTACCTGGACAGCGCTCCCGTAGACCAGGTAGGACTCTTGTAGAAGATTTAGGTGCTGCTGCTATAGGTGGTATGTTTAACTTTGACCCACAGGGGGAAACTGCCAATCTCCTTGTATTAGAAAATACTAATTTAAAACGATGGACGGGGAGCGGGTCGTTTACAAGTGTAAGCTCCAGTTTAACTCTTAGTTATCCTAATATAGGGTTTGCTCAATCATATAAAACAGGCGTTGGGGATGTTGCTCTTATTTATACAGGGTCTGGTAATGTGCAGGAAATAAATGGTAGTTATACCCTTACTGATTTGGGAGATACCAATACTTCCCCGCCAAAAACACCAATAATGGCTGGTTATAGAAATAGGGTATGGTCGTTAAAATCTGATTTATTATACTTTTCTTCAGCAGCTCCTTCAGACTATTCTACAGCATTTGATAGAACCACTAATAATTTTCGTATACCTTGTGGAGAAGAACGGGCACTTATTCCTACACGTGACCAGGGATTAATAATCCTTGGTAAAAGCCAGGTATGGGCTATTAACCCATCAACCACTCCCGCTGCCACTGATAAACCAGAGTTTATTTCTAATTATGGTTGTGCTGCTGGAAAAACAGCAGTTATTCTTGGGGATGATATTTACTATTTTTCTTTTGATGGGGTTAGAGGTATAAAACGTACAGAGCAAGATAAACTTCAGTATGGGACATCTAAACCTGTATCTTACCGACTTAAGAGTAACTTTGAAACAATAAATTGGGCACAGATTACAAAAGCCTGTGCGGTATTCTGGGATAATAAATACTTTCTTGCGTTACCTGTTAGTGGTTCAACCTATAATAATCAAGTTTGGGTTTACTGGCCCTCATCCGATTCTTGGGTTGTTTTAACAGGCTGGAATGTTGCTGCTTGGTCTGTTTTTAAACTAAACGGAGAAGAGAGACTCTACTATGGTGAAGCTTCAGCAGACGGGGATGTATTTAGGGCTTGGTCAGGGGCATCAGATAGTGGAACAGCTATCTCATGGATAGAAGAAAGCCGAAGTGACAACCTTAAACAACCGAGTATTCGGAAAATAGGCAGTGAGTTAGAGGTTGTAGCTAAGCCATCTGGGAATTATAATATTACTGTTGAGGGTGCTTTTGATAATGGTAGTTATAATTCTTTAGGAACGGTTAATGTTTCTAGCGGGTTAATAACTTTTCCAGTAACCTACCCTGTTGCTTTTACTCCAGATTCAGAAATACGAGAAAAATTTCATTTAGACTCCTATGGGCCTTTCTACACTTTTGCATATAAGTTATCCCATAATGCAGTTACTACGAACGCAGATGATATTACAATTTATAAAACACAACTTACAGCAATCCCAGAAAAGTATGAGAGTGAGTAAACATGGCATCCGTCACAATTACAAGGGGTAATACCCTTCCAGATAGTTCAGCAAAGTAAGACTTCCATAACCTAATAGATCAGGCTACTGGTACTGTTACAGGTATAGTAAATGCAGATGTAGATTCATCTGCTGCTCTAGCCTCTGGTAAACTAGACTTATCCAATATAACTCAGGTTGTTACCATGAATGGTAAGGAAGTTAGAATGGCTAAAGGAGCTAATGTAGCTTCTGCCACTAGTATAACTCTAGGTACAGATGGTAATTACTTTATTATTACTGGTACAACGAATATCTCCACTATTATTATTAAACAAGCAGGAACATTTATAGGTTTAAAATTTGCTGGTATACTCACAGTTTTAACAACTGATAATATTAAACTCCGTAGTAACTTTACTACAGCAGCCGATTCAACTTTATTTTTAATATCTGATGGTACAAATTGGTATGAGTTTGGTCGAGCACCAGTACAATCATCCTCTCCTGTTACCTTATCAGATACAGCTACCATAGCTACAGATGCTTCTCAGGGGAATACCTATAGAGTTACTCTTGCTGGTAATAGAACACTAGGCAACCCCACGAATGCTACAAATGGGCAAAAAATACTATGGGAAATTATACAGGATGGAACGGGTGGAAGAACCCTTGCTTTTGATACTAAGTTTGTTACACCTACAGATATTGGAACTATAACCCTTACAGGTACAGCCAGTAAAAGAGCTTTAATAGGGGTATTGTATAATTCGACTACGGATAAATTTTACATAGCAGGTTTCTTACAGGAATTTTAAAGGGGTTTTTTCATGGCTTGTGATACATATACCAAGTTAATGCTACACTGTAATGGTACGGATGCTTCTACTACCTTTACTGATGATAGTGCAAGTGCAAAAACTGTAACAGCTGTAGGTAATGCACAGTTAGATACTGCACAGAAAAAATTTGGGTTATCTAGTGGACTATTTGACGGAACTGGTGATTATCTCACTGTACCAGATCATGCTGATTTTGATTTTACCGCTGGATTTACTATTGACATGTGGGTTAGGTTTAGTTCTGTTGGGGCTTATTCAGGTTTTGTAACTTCTAGTGCTGGTATTAATGACTGGAATGATATATTTTTTCATCATGTAGATAATAAAATAGAGTGGCAAATTGAGGGAAATAATCACCGTTGGGCGTGGGATCCACTTGTTGATACATGGTATCATTTAGCATTTATTAGAGATGATAGTAATAATTTAAAAATATATGTTGACGGGGCTACATTAACATTAACAAACGGGACAGGTACACATAGCGGAACTGTTGCTCTTGGTGGTACTTTATGGTTAGCAGCTAGTAGTACATTACAAATGACAGGTTGGATAGATGAACTCAGAATATCCAATACAACTCGTTGGACTACTACATTCACTCCCCCAGTAGTTCCGCATTGTTTAGTGCCAATGTTATTAACCTTTTTTGAGGATTTTCTACCTGCATAATGTATACTAGATTCCAGCTTAGACAAATAGAGAAACTTGTACGTAATCATTTACACGAATATAAGGCGGTGTGGACTAAGAAAGAAATCAAGAAATACTTAGAAGAGCATAATAAGTATAAAACACTTGTAGCTGTTTTTGATAAAGCTGGTAATGCTATGGCTATGCTGCGTTTTAATATTGAAAATGATACTGCTTTAATCCTTGATGCAATAGTTACTCCAGAATATAGAGGCAAAAATTTGCTAAGAGTAATGGCTACTATAGGACACTATAGATTTCCATTTGTAACTACTATAAAATTTCAAGATTCAGAGACACCAGACACAGATTACAAGATGCTACCTATAACAGAGAGACTACTTAAATGTCAAAAACAAGCAAATTAAAAACAATAACACCTTGGGGTGTTATAATTCTATTACCAGCTCAAGATTTTGATAAGCTGGATATACCTGATGTTAAAGATAAGTATGGGGTAACAGACTCTAATACCCATGTCTCTTATGTTAGATATACTGGTATTCCAATGATAGATAATGATTCTATAAAGCATGAATTAGAGCATCTTAGGGGTAATCACCAAGGAGAACCTGTTAGCCGATTCTATTTTAAAGGTGGTGGCGGTGCCCCCGCTGCACCACAAATACCTGAGTACAATCCCGCTAAGGACTATAAGGCATATATAAAGTATGCTCCACAGGTAGCCTCCACACAAATAGGTATTGCTCCTCAGTTTGCACAGTCTGATTTTAATCTGTATAAACAGTATGCTCCCCAATATTTAGATATGGAGGAACAGTTAAAAAGAAAGTATAACCCACAACTTGCTGATATTAGTGAAAATCTTGCAGGTTTAGTTAATAAGAGATACGATGAGGGTCTTACGCCTGAGATGACTGATAAGTACCGTTCTATGCTTAGGGCCGAAGTTGGGCCTAATGTCGGTTCTGGTATTGGTGGTGATTATGTCTCTAAGGGCCTTATAGATTTAGGTGAACAATATAAACAATATTATCAGAATTTAGGTCTTTCTTTATCTGGTAGATATCCATTAAATTTACCGTCAGAAAGACAGGCAAAATATACACCAGAAGGTCTTACGCCTAACCAGGCATTAGCTTCTGGTGCACAGGGTTATAGTGCCTATGTGGGAGCACAGGCTAGTATATATGGGGCACAAGCCCAGTATGCTGCTAGTAGACGTAGCGGTGGCTCCAGTGGTATAGGCTCTCTTTTGGGTATGATGGGCGGTGGTGGAGGTGGCGGATTTAGTCTACCGTTCTTCTGCTGGATAGCTAAAGAGATATTTGGTTCTTGGGATGATAGTAGGGTTCATGCTGCAAGGTTCTTTATTCTGAACTACTGTCCAATGTGGTTTATAAAGTTCTATGCTAAACATGGGGAAAAGATAGCTTCTTATATACATGATAAACCATTTTACAAGATGCTGTTAAAACCTTTATTCTTAACTTTTGCTATATTAGGTAAGAATCTTTCTAAAAATACACAGGTGATATATGGCATTTGATGATGAGATAAGAGATTTTGTAGAGGCATACAACCAAAGTTCTAACAGGGCATTGCAAAGAAATGCTGCTGCATTAGACGAGCGTAAATTTATGGCTAGTCAGGATGAGTTTAATAAATCATTTGGTTTGCAACAACAACAATATGAATTAGACGCACAGTATAAAAAGGGATTAATAGATCAAGCTGTTGCTAAACTCCCATATGAGATAAGAGAACAGAAGCTTAAAAACTTAAAAAGCCAGCAAGATATTATGGAAAGCAAGATTGGAATACTTTCTAAGCGGAAGGGCTTAGAAATTCTTGACTATGCTAATAACTATCTAAAAACACAGCAGCAACCTTCAGCACAAGGCCAACCAACTAATATACCCAGTAGACAGTCTGGGCAGCAAGCTCTCCAATCCTATATGCAAGGTAGTCAACCTACACCGCAAGGATTACCATTTGAAATGTCTATGACAGGCGGTGGAGATACAAATATTAAACTATTAGATACTTTGGAAATGGCTACTAGGTCTGCTAAGTTTCAGGAGCTAGCTAGAGGGCCACAGAAAGAGGTGGCTGATAGAACGCTAGGGCTTGCACAGCAACTTCGTGCGAATCCAGTAGTTGAAAACTATGAAAATTTTAAGCCACAGGTAGAAACACTAGTTAGCACTTATCAAAAAGTATTAGACGGTGATATAAGAGCTGGTAATGAATTTGACAACCTTGCAGGAACTTTATATCAAGCTTGGCTAGAACCTAAAACTGGTGTAAAAGAAGCTGAATTTAATCGACTTGGTAATAACCTTCCACCCCTTGAAAAGTTTAGGAATATTATAGCACAGCAAATGAAGGGTGGTGTATTAACACCTGAATCTCGTGAACTGCTCGTAAAAATTGGATTAACACTTGCTAATAATCGTGGAAAAGCTTACAACAGCTTTATTGAGCGAAACCTAAAAGGTTCAGGTCGTTTAGGTGTTGATACAGAGGCTATGTCTGAGATATTTAGTCAGCATGTAGATGTTGCCATGCCGTTAAAACCAGGTCAAAAACCTCCTGTAAAAATTATGAAAATAACAGAGATTACTGAGGCAGAATAATGGGTAAATATAGAGTTGAATTATCTGACGGTCGGAAGTATGAGGTAGAGGCGGATTCTAAGCCTACAGAGGCAGATATACTCTCACATCTAGGTGTTGGTTCTTCTGTTGATACCAGTAAACCTTCTGGTGTTATACCTATAGACCCAACACAGCTTATCATAAACCCTCTAAACCTACAGAATATTGGTGGGTTAGCCCAACGGGAAGAAGCCGCTTTTGCTGGTGCGGAGATGAACCCAGACCAAGCTTTTAAACAGTTTATGGGCGGTATACAAGGTACACAAACCTCTCCCGTAGACCCAAACAGGCTTACAGAATACGGGGATATAGATAGGCTTGCTGGTGCTGATGAGGGTTCTGCCGCTGTTAAGGGGTTTTTACGGTCCCTCACTCTTCCATCTAATTTAGCTACTACAGCTATGGGTTCGGCAACTGGTTTAGGTTCTAAGGCTGCTAAGGCTATAAAACCATCACAAGTTGCTAATACTTATCGCAATCTCTTCCAAAAAGCTATACAAGAAGCAGGTGGAAATATATAGACCGCTGCCAGTACACTAGAAGCCACAAGCAATATCCCAAAAGAGGCTATACTATGGGGGATGATGCGTCCAGAATCTTTGGCTAAAAGTAAGAAAGCCCCAGAGACTCTTGCAAAAGTTTCAAATGAGCTTACAAATCGATACCTAGCCCAACGCCCAAAGGTAGACCAATTTTTAAGATTTAACGATGAACAATACCTTGGGATAGCTAATCAAGCTGTAAATGAGTATAAAGCCGAGTTAAAAATAGCTGGGAAAAATTTAAATAGTTTATCTTCTACAGCACCAAGGAAAGTTCCAGTACATTTGGTAAATAC
>ERZ1292637.1082-Hain-H14-01um-R3-1082-length-12556-cov-4_pt1 | contig 12556 bp, 24 predicted proteins | sample MGYA00564405_ERZ1292637 | MGnify/ENA primary metagenome ERZ1292637 (study PRJEB36523, sample SAMEA6512645) | groundwater metagenome | collected 2019-01-09 | study: AquaDiva: Metagenomics assemblies of 32 groundwater samples | reverse complement strand
ACAAGTTGCGGCAAGCGCTCGGTTTGCCAGCGAAGAAAGTGGAGGCAGTGTAACGTGGGCGATCGGGGAAACATTGTAGTCGAGTTCCCTCAACAAGCTGGGGTAGAGCAGACACCACAACGTATCTACTTGTACACACATTGGCATGGATACAGGTTGGGCGAAGTGTTGCGTAAGTCCTTGTCGAGAGGTACAAGCAGGTGGGATGACCCACCTTATCTGGCACGTATAATCTTCAGTGACATGATTGAAGGACAGGAACAAGAGCTGACAGGATTCGGCATTTCACCTGACCTTAGAGACAATAACAGACCACTGCTCCGACTGTCATGGATACCAGGCAAGCCATCTAAGTATGCAGTCAAGTCAGATGTCGGAGAGTTAACGCTCATGGTGTCTGTCATGACAGAAGATGGAAAGACATTGAGGGAGGTATTCGCAAAGAAGTTCATTCATTTCACCGATGAGCAGCTGGCGACGTTCACGCAAGAAGAGGGGTAATGTCGACTTGTGGGCACAAGGTATAAACGTAACCTGCTAGATACGCCAACGTTGAAGGCTAGGGATGGCACCAACTTGTGGGTGCTCAAGCCAGGTCGTTGGAACAGGAAGCTAGGTGGTAGGTTCACGCGGGGCAAGTGGCGTGGCATGCGCATCTGGTCACTCACGTTGGAAGAGCAGTCGGATAATTGCCCAGCAGACTGTTTACAGTGGAGTCGGTGTTACGGTAGGAACATGCCATTCGCACACAGATACAGTAATAACGCTGCACTGCTCATAGGCATCAGACAAGACCTTATGACGTTGACTGGCAGGGGGAAGCCATATGCCGTTCGGCTGCACGTGCTAGGTGACTTCCCTAGTGTAGGGTACGTCATGTTCTGGCAGACGATGCTAGCATTGCACACGTTGGCGCACGTCTGGGGGTACACACACTGGAAGCCACAGACAGACGTAGGGCAAGCGATCAGACAACTTGCAGGTTCATGCGATCGGTTCAGGATCATGGCAAGCGACGGCGAGCAGGGGGACACTCTGCCGAGAGCGGTGGTCGTCGACACGTGGGAGGATAATCACGATCGGTTACTCGTGCCGTGTCCAGAGCAGACAGGCCGAGTCCCTACGTGTGGGGCGTGTGGCCTGTGCGTAAATGGAAGGACGGAGGTAGCGTTTCATGCCCATTGACATGACACATGTTGAGGAAGAGTACATCGAGCGGAGGATACAGGATTACTGGAGGTTTGTGGACAAGCGCGGTCCAGCAGACTGTTGGCCGTGGCTCGGTGCATACAGCAGGAGCACGCAAAGGCCTGGGCTTAGCCCAAAGTTCAGCCATCGTAACACGGTCGTGGGGGCTCGCCGCTGGTACAAGCAATACGTGTTGCGTGAACCAGTCGAGGGTGCGTACGTCAAGCGCGGCACGCACTGCCAGCATAAGTTGTGTGTCAACCCGGCACACTTCTTGCTAGTCCCGATGCGAGACAAGGCGATGGAGAAGCTCAACCGAACTTTCATACGGGAGCACATGCGAGTGACCTCCACCGTACGGGCGGTGGAAAGTGCAATGCGTAGGTTCAACGAGCAAGTAGATCAGGTTGGGGAACACTTGTTGTGGAAGGGCAGGCTCAGTGGTAGCGGACGAGGCGCGCGCAGGATACCAGTGCTCACTGTGTTTCACCCAGAAAGGAGGGTTGCAGTTCTCATGAGCGCCCGTCGATGGCGTTATGAGCAAGCGTATGGCAACCTCCCGAGTCGTAAGGTGACTGTAAGGCCATCGTGTGGCGAGAGCTCGTGCATGACGCCAGCACATCAGGAGGTCGTGAAGCAGGGAACATGGATGAACAAGTGGAGGGAACAGCACAATGTCTGACAGGTTGCTTGATGAGACGTTGTATGACAGGTTTACTGTAATGCGTGACGAACAGAATGATTGGTGGATCGTGACAGTTAGAGCAGACGTGCCAATGGTAGCCGACGTGCGGGTAGTAGCATATAGCGCGGAGGAGGCGGAGGAGAAAGCAAGGGATGAGCTAGACCTTCGTGCGTGGGCCTTGAACTGGGACTTTGATGCTGGCGAACTTCAGAACCTGCTCGTGACAGACGTTCGTAAGGAGGAACCATACTAGCATGAAGCGATACAACATTATCTGGAAGATAGAGGCTTTCGCAGACAACGCCGGAGATTTCAATGCGTTCCTTTACGATTTGATAGAGCATGCCATTGATTACTCAGACGGCACCGGCCGCGTGCGCTCCATCATGATAGATGAAGAGGAGGTACAAGAATCAGATCTGTCTGAGGAAGACAAGGCATGGCTCAACCATGGGACACAAGAAAAGAAGGAGAGCGCATAACGTGGCTAAGTACAGTACACGCTGGTTGATTGAAGCAGTCACAGACAACAAGGACGCGTTCCAGAACCTGTTGGATACGCTAGCGAATTACGGCGTCTACATCTCAGATCCGGAGTCAATGACGATCAGTGCTGGCGACATTGAGGAGATAAAGGAGGAGGAAGGCCGAGGGTGCTATGACATTATACAAGACAGCGAAGAACGCATACATCGGCGGCTGGATAGGATCGAGAGCATGTTGACGAACATTGCTAGGGAGAGGCATTGATGTTCAAGACAACAAGCGAGTCAATAGATGGGATCCCCATCGACGGCGGGTACTTTCGGCTTAAGCTCGACCCCATTGACACGGAGAGGATTGCCTTAGCACTCGAACGCATCGCCGCGTCGCTGGAACCGCTGGCGGCACAGGCGCGGACTGAGAGGATTCTGCAACTAGTCACACCCCGCTTCGAGCTTGACAGTCACAGAAGGCACGGACGTATGTCTGAAGTGGCTGACATTCTCGCCGCCTGGCCCGAGCTTGCAAAGGAGAGGGTGTGAGAGAGGAGTTTAAAGAGCGTGATTACGTCAAAGAAACTTACGAGGTACTAAGAATGGGGCGACCTCAAGGTGGTAACCCTGGTTACAGCGAACAGATGCGGATTGCCTTGGCACTTGAGCGAATAGCCGCGTCGCTAGATGTATTTGCACAAAAGGAACGATCGGAACGATTGAAGGGACTGCCAGATGCAAGACTTGCCCTAGCATATGGGCGTCGTCAACTTGCGGAGTCGACGCCAACAAGCTACGAGTACCGTCATGTGCACGAGCAGGCGATCGCAGACTTGCTTGCGGTATGGCCCGAGCTTGCGGACGAGGAGGAGCAGAGAGGACGTAATGACACATAACTTCAAGCAGGGTGACATGGTCCTGTACCATACTAGAGAAATGTTCAGACTTCGCCAGCCACCCAGGCGAGCTGTTGTTTCCCGCACGACAGACAGCAGGGTTGAGATCGAGTGGCCGAACCCTAACATCTGGCCTCTGCAACTTGCTGATGGCGTGTGGTGCTGGTCAGAGTGGGCGTGGGTTAGCCCAACATCGTTGGAGAAAGCACAGTGAAAATTATGCTTGTCATTGAGGGCGGTTGCGTGCAAGAGATTCTATCCGACGAGTTGATGCCAAACTGGTTGCAAATAACTATCACTGACCTAGACAATGAACCAGACGATGCGCCAGATAGAACTGTGTACAAGCATGACTGGCTGTGGGACATGCACGGTTATTCACCTGTCTGTGAATGACAAGCATGGAGACATGTCGGGGTTTCACCAGCTTGTTGGGGTTATACGTCCTGACGAACCGACGTTCTATCCAATGATCGTTGAAACGGTGGTTCACACTATGGACCAAGAAGTTAGCCAAGCACCCGGCACGTGGGGCTTCTACATGTGGAGGAGACAACGGATTGGTGAGGCAAGGTTAGCTCTTACAGCCGGCTTGTACCCAGCAGGTTTCACTCCAGGCCAAGCACGCAAGCTGGTGGATCACGTCGCATTCTCACTCTGGCTGGAGTACCACACGTTGATGGAACAAGAAGTAAGGGAGGCAGAAAGAAGGAGTGACACAACGCTGGAGTAAAAAGCTTTCAAGGCATTGCCCAAGGTGTCGAGGGCAGATGTTCTACTACGCGACGAGCGGATCAATCATACCGCGATACCAAGAATGGAGTTGCATGTTCTGCGGGCACGCGGACTATACGAGTTATGAAGATTGGGTAAGGGAGGAGATGAAAATTCGTGAGTCACAGCACAGCTAAGGTCGACAACAACAGACAGAGGTTCATCAAGTCCCTGCCAGGGACAGTCGTCGACAATGCGGACCCAGAACAGTTCGCGGCATTGCAGAAGGTATTCGGTAGGGCCTCGTCCGCAACAGTCGAGAGGTATTCACACGGCTGGAAGCTGGATCATCACGGCGGCGCAACATGGAGGGTAGACGCAGACAAGCTGCTGCAAGAGCTAGACAAGCTGGAGCAAGCAGGGGTGGCGGTTGTCTGGATTGGACACGACAAGGGCGAGACGATGCTCTTGTTCAAGCAGGTGCCGTCGCTCGTACAGGACGTGCTTCAGATCCGCATGCCCGGCATGTTGGGGGATGCAGGTGGACTGCTACTGTTCGTGCCGTGTGATGAGAAGCATACAGTGGGGGATGATGCAGGTGGTGTACTGGTCGTACGGTGTGACAAGCAGCTTGCACATGAAGGGGAGCACAGGGCGTGGTACAGGTACGGCAAGCAGAGGGACTTCGGGTACACCGAATGGCAATAACAGGTGGAGGATAACATTGGCATGAAAGACACAAGCGCTTCGGATAACGGTTATCTTGGCTGCATCGTCTTAATGCTGGTACTAGCAATGGCATATCTTGTGTTGAAGCACGCATTTGGAGGGTCATAGCAAGTGCATGACAAGGATGACATTGGCCCTTGGGGTTGCATCATATGGATTATCTTCTATGCAGTTCTCTACTTGCTGCTGAAGGACTTTGGCATTGCCTTCGTACGTTGATCCAACGCCCGGAGTAACGAGTTGCGTCAGGTGTACACTCAGCAAGCGTAGACACAGTGTCGTGCGTGGGGAAGGCCCAACGAATGCACGAGCGTTCGTGTTAGGTGAAGCACCAGGTGAGACAGAAGACCTGTCAGGCCGGCCGTTCGTAGGTAAGGCAGGCAGGTTGCTGAGAGACACATTGCAGGCTAATGGGATTGACCCCAGCTCGGTGTATATCACGAACAGTGTGAAATGTCGCCCACCAGCAAACAGAAAGCCTACAAGTGGGGAGCTTGCAACGTGTAACGTGTGGCTCACGTTGGAGCTAGAAGCAGTGCAGCCAGACGTCATACTACTGCTCGGCCAAACAGCAATCGACGTGTTGCTGACGCGCAGGGTGTACACAGCCGGTCGAAAGACGCCGAAGATAACCAGACTGTATGGAAAGATGGGGGTAGAGGATGCTCGACAACGTGACGATCTTACTTATTGGAGCAGTTGGTGGCGTGGCAGCCGGCCTAACGATGGGAATCATGCTGGTGAGTTACTTCAAGATGATGGGCCGTTGGATAGTAGAGGAAGTGGAACAAGTGGAGGAACAGGAGGAGGAGCAGCCGTCGGGATACGACCCGAGGGACTACAGGTAACGTCCAAGGTCATCTGCGCGTACCACCCTGCTGCGGCATTGCGCTCTCCACGTTTCATGTCGGGGTTCGTCAGAGACATTGAACGTTTGGCTGAAACGTTGGGGGTCAAACAGCAAGCGGATGAACAGCACGCGTACAGATGGGTGCATAGCATGGAAGGGCTGGATGAACTGCTTGCTTGTCGACTCAATGATCCGCAAGCATACACTGAGGGGTTGCGACCTTTAGCACTGGACACGGAGTTTGACAAGGACGGGCTACACTGCTACTCCGTGTCGTGGAAAGAATCGGAAGGATGGTGCGTATTCTTTAGCGGGGACAGCTCGTACAAGGACTGGGCAAGACGTACTCTACGAGAGCTCGTAGATAACAGCTCACAAGTTGTGTTCCATAACGCAAAGGCTGACATCCCTGTGCTGCAAGCTGCTGGCGTCCGGGTGCCTTGGGAGAAGGTGCAGGACACGATCGTCCAAGCGTACGTGTTAAGGAAGGCACCACTCGGCTTGAAAGACCTTGCAAGTAATGAGCTCGGTCTGAAAGTCATTCGCTTGGAGGAGTTGCGTGACCCGGACGTGCGGCTGGCTGACATGGATCAGGCAAGGCTAGCGCATTACTCAGCACAGGACGCTGACCTGACGTTAAGGTTGTACCACAAGTTTAGGAAGGAGTTGTCAGAAGCATGAGGGTGACTGTCGACGGATCATTCAACACAAGGAAGCTCAAGATAGACGACGTGCTGGTAAAGACGCACAACCTGACTGTGGAAATCTTGCATGGGGTGGACCTACGGGTTCAGCTAGCACGCACGTACTCGATCATCATTGATGGGAAGGACGGTACAATCAGAGTAGAACGACAGGAAGGTCAACATCCTACTGAGTTTCTACAGACAAAGCCGGATGGCACGCTGGTGTTTCTTACGACGTACCCATATGTAGGGTCAGCCAACAAGTTGTTTGTACTAGACTTGGGCTTGTTGCAGCATTTGGAAGGCAAGGAGTCGGACGGAGGCAAGACAAAATGACACTGCCAATGACATTGGCTGAGGTTATAGAGCGTATTCAAGAGCTCATTCGGAATACAGAAAAGTACCACAGGATGCTTGTCGAACAGTCAGCCTCCTTCACCTTCAGGGCTCAAGAAAGAGATTGGCCGAACATAGGGCACGCTAGCGCAAGGTTGCTTGCTCTTCACGAATGCCTCGCTCTGCTTGAACGAATGGAAGACTCATGACGAGTAAGCTCCAGTTCGTGTACGAGCAGATTGACCTCCCCTTGATCCCCTGCTTGGTTGAGATGGAGCAGACAGGGTGCTTGATCGACATACCAAAATTGTTATCCATAGGCAAGCAGCTTGATGCCAGGCTCATCCATGTGCATGATTGCATTCAATTCATGGCAGGAGACGCCATCAATCTGGACTCACCAGCCCAAGTGGCTGCTCTCCTCTACGACAGGTTGGGGTTACCCTTGCCTAGAAAGCACGGAGTTGCAACCAGATCCACCGATAAGGCTGCTCTGGCTGGACTACTCGGACGACACCCGATCGTCGAACCACTTGCCGAGTACAGGCGGCTGACAAAGCTGAAGTCGACGTACGTGGATAAGATCCCACAAGTTCTGTCAACAGATGGGAGATTGCGATCGCACTTCAACGCAACTAGGGTTGAGACAGGGCGACTCAGCTCGTCAGACCCCATCAACCTGCAGAACATACCAGTGCGCGCTGAGCCGGGCACACCTGAGTCCGTGCAACAAGTTGTTCGACAGATCAGGCAAGCGTGGATACCGAGCTCGGGCAATGTGCTTGTCATATTTGATCAGTCACAAGTAGAGTACCGCATACTGGCGTGTATGGCTCAAGACGCTGAGCTTATCGAGCTGTATAAGTCAGGCATCGACGTTCACTCGGCAACGGCAGCCAGGTACATTGGTATAGGCGTGTACGAGTTTGACCAACGACGGAAGCAGGGTGACGTGCAATGCAAGTCAATGCGTGACTTGGCTAAGAACGTGAACTATGGGTGGGCGTATGGTCAGACGAGTGACGGCTTAGCAGCTTGGGGTAATGCAAACGGTATACCGATGACCAACAAGCAGGCAGCAAGCATTCAGCAAGGGATGGCACGGACACCGATCGTGCGGTACATTCAGCAGGCAAAGAGCAAAATCAGGCGAACGGGGTATGCCGAGACGTATTTTGGCAGGCAGGCGTACTACGCTGACTTACAGTCTGACAAGCCGTGGGAATTAGCACGTGCCTTGCGCGAGGGGTTCAACATGACGATACAGGGCACGGCGGCAGATGTCATGAAACAGGCGATGACAAGGATCAGGACAAGGAGGTTGAAGGAGGGGCTGACAGCTCGACAGATCTTGGCGGTGCACGACGAGGTAGTGTACGACACGCCAGTTGAGGAGGCGGACAGGCTGAGTCGCATCATGGTGGAGGAGGCAGAGCATGTAGTAGACTGGGCCATACCACTGAGCATTGACGTGAAGGTAGTTCACAGTTGGGGGGAAGGTAAGTGATAGAAGATGATACATTGCAGGTTGAGATAATTGCTGAGCACTTGAGAGAGAGGGGACACAGGGCCTTGTTAGGCCGACGGTTAATGCCACACGGTACAGTCACATATAGATGTAGGCTTTGCAATGAGGAGCTGGCAGTGAAGGTAGTTCACAGTTGGGGTGACCCAAGTGCCTACAGTTCACGTTGATCCACGCCTGCTCGATGAACACAGGAAGGTGAAGGGGCACGAAGCGCAACTCGACCTGTGGTATAAGCTCGACGGCACCGAGCTGGCCCGCTGTCGCCAGTGTGGCGAGGAAGTGCCTTTCACCTACTTGGACCCGCCAGATGGTATAATACAAGAACAGTAAAAAGGGGAACAGATTGGCGCAAGCTGATAGACCACCTCTACTTATGATCGACGTCATGGGTGTCAAGATTGACCCGAACGGTTCACAACAAGCTGCTGCACCGCGACGTGTCATGCCACCCCACCTGTGCTTGGGTTCAACCGGAACTAAGGGACGTGTTGACCGTCAAGTGTCTGCCAAGATAGACGACGACACACAGCGACTGTTAACGTTGACGTGTGAGGCGGGGCCGCACAAGTTCATGCTATTCCCAGACAACACAAGCGAGCTCATCCGTGCCGCGCTCATGCTCTACCTGTCGGAGATCGCCGTCCTGTTCAAGCAGTACCAGGTGGAAGAGGGGGACGAGGCCAAACATTTAAGGTTGCTAGCGGCGGTGAAGCAGGCGTCCGCGATCGCCGAGTTCAGGCGCAGGGTGTACGACAGCACGTTGCTATCCTTGAACGTGATGATGGATACAACGTGCAAGTTCTTCGACCACGGTCAATTTCAGACGGCGCATAAAGGGTTGAGGGACTACCTCGTCCCGATGCAGCAGATTGTTGAGCTCGCACCGGAACTGGGGTGGGAGCTCGCAGACAAGATGCGCTCACATGCTCGGTTTATCCATGTTGTCGACAGGCTCTCTACTGAGCTGGGGGTAAAGATTGAGCTCCCCAGCAGGTAGCAGACCTCCACAGACGTTCACGGTAATCAAGCAAATGGGGAAGCAGGACTTAATCCGACTTGATGATTGCCCTTCATGCCACGGGACAGGCTCCGTGCCTACACCAAACTTGGCGGGGACGATGTACTGGCCGAAGCGTTGCAGAGTATGTAAAGGAAGTGGAAGACAGAAATGAAAATGACCAGAATGACCAGAGAGAAGGCGGAAGACTTCAGCTCGACTTGTTATTCCTGGAGTTCAATGGCGACGAAAGATGCGATTTATGGGCATTCTGTCGAGGACTTCATTGAAGCGTTTGAAGAGGAATGGGGCTTCGTGAAGGCTCGTTTACTTGAAGAAGACTCAGCACTGACTGAACAAGAATAGTAAAGAGGAACAAGCAGGTTGATTAAACCCAGTGATCTGGGCTTGCCATTCCCTGAATGGCGGCAATACCAGCTCGACGCCATCATTCAAGTTGATAACACGCAGGCGAAGTACATCTTGCTTGAGGCCCCAACAGGTTGTGGCAAGTCGGGGATAGCAGTTGGCCTCGCACGCCTGTCAGGTGCAGACAGCACCGCAGTCGTCTGTCATACACTGCAACTTCAAGATCAGTACTTGCAGATTGACGGCCTGCATACGGTCAAAGGTCGGAACAATTTCCCCTGCCTCATCCAAGACTCGACAGCAGGGGATGCGCCGTGCACGATCAGCGGGCCAATGAAGTGCACCAAGTACCACGACTGCCCATACTACGTGCAGCTTGCACGCGGATTGGCAGCACAAGTTAGTGTACACAACTACGCATACTGGTTACCGTCAGCGAATTACCAAAAACGATTTACAGACCTCAACCTGTTGGTGCTAGACGAATGCCACCTGCTTGAAGACCAACTCAGAAAGTTTGTGCAAGTCGAGCTATCAAGCTGGTCACTCAAGTCGGTAGGTCTCAGCTTGCCTGACTACGGGAATGACATTGGTCGGTGGCGCGTGTGGGCCGACGAATCCGCCAGCATGTTTCGTGCTGAAGCCAACGAGGCGTACGACTTCGACAAGCTGACAAAACCCCAGGTTGTGGAGATCCAGCGTGTGCGTGCTATCCACGACAAGCTGGACACACTCAGCCGGCGGTTGGAAGATGACTGGCTTGTTGAACATATCGGTCAATCACATGTATTTCGGCCAGTCTGGGTCACTCAGTTCGGGCACCAGTACGTGTTCAGGCATGCCGAGAAAATCCTGATGATGAGTGCCACCATACTGGACGCTGAACATTTCTGCGCTGGGCTCGGCATACCAGCAAAAGAGGCCGCGTTCTTCAGACTGCCGAGCACGTTCCCCAAACGCCAACGTCCTATCATATTCCGGCCAGCTACCAAGGTCGGACAAAAGTCCACGACACAAGACAGCCAGATGCTCGTGAACGCAGTCGACAGAATACTGGAGGCGCACTCGACTGAGAAGGGGCTCATCCATACGACGAATTACAACATCGCCGCACTGCTGACAACGACTTGTAGGAACAAGCAGAGGCTTGTCACGCACGACACAAAGGGGCGTGGGACGGCTCTTGACGCATTCAAGCAGAGTAATGTACCATTAGTCCTAGTCTCACCATCCATGCAAACTGGCGTCGACTTGCCGTACGACCTGTGCCGGTTCATCATTGTCGCAAAGCTGCCTTTCCCCAACAAGGGGGATGAGCAGGTCAAGCGTCGTATGTCGTTGGGGCCAGACGGGTTACCCAACAAGCGGGGGCAGAGCTGGTACATGTGGCAGACAGCCTGCACGTTGGTGCAATCAGTCGGCCGTGGAATGCGTGCACCTGATGACGCGTGCGTGTCATACATTGTGGATGGTCACTTTCGCTGGTTCAAGCAGGCAGTACGTGGTATGCTGCCTAGCTGGTTCACAGAAGTTCTCAAGGAGGAGGTCGACACGAGTGGTGTAGTAGCACAGATCCGACAGATGTCCATCAACATGTTGGGGGAAGAGGAGGAGCCATTTTAAAGGAAAGGGGCTGATGCTTTAATAAGAGACGAGGCAATGACTCATATTAAAGATAGGAGAACACAGACTGATGGCACTCGCAACTGGAGGCTACTCGAACACAGCCGCAGCGAAGCTAGGAGGGGAGAACCTACTTGACGTGGCTCGTCAAATTTACGCTCGCTTAGCTGAATGTCACGACATACTCAACGACTTGACTCATCCACAGAGCGTCGAGCCTAACATCGAGACTCCACCAACAGAGGGGGTTCTGAGCTTATCGGCTCATAGCCTTAACATGGTCAACGAACTGCTTAAACGGATTAACGAGATCCACGTGTCAATCGGTCAACTATAACAAGAAGGGGGAGCATGCAACGTGCTGCCAACGTTCGGGGAAATGGCTAGGACCATCGGTGTCGAGAACAGGCCGGCAGACGCTACACCAGGATGTGAGTGCCTGTACTGCGCGACTGGCATGTACTGGTGCAGTCAACGCCCACAGCCAATTCCTGTTCCTGTCCTAACATCGGGGGTCATCAAGTTGTCAGACCTAGACATCTTGCTGTATGGGAAAGAATCCAAAGAAAAGAACATGGAGAATGAAGTAAATGACTGACACACAACAAGCTGTAGTATCCAGGCTCGACGAGTATGCCAATCTAGCTGCACAGGACGCGCCGGAAGGCGAATTCCCACCGTCAGATCCGTTCGTCGGTCGCATCGTTGGCAACCCAAGGATTGACCAACGCGAGGTAACGAACGACCAAGGGATCAAAGAACTGCGCGAGACGGTAGTAATCCTTGTTGACCCAGTCTGCATCGCGGTAACGTCGCAGGACGGCTACCGTCGAGCGGCTTGGCCCATCCCGAAGAAGGACGCTCGCAGGCAGAGTATCTACAAGTCGGCAGCATTAGCACTCAGCCAAGTGATGGAGAAGGCAGGCCACGCTCCTGGCACCTGGTCGTGGGACACACATTTGGCAGGCAAGGTATTCATCTGGCACGACATTCCTAAGAAGGATCTCGACCTCTCTCCATGGGCCAAGGAGCGGGCGAAAGGCACAGCACTCATCCCGATCGACGTCGCGCCAGCTGACTACAAGCAGTACATCCCACCCGACATCATGCAGCTGAAGGCTGATGGCATCAACAAGTGGAAGGCCAAGCAGGTTGATGCAGAGGCCGGCAAGCAGGTTGTTGCTATCCCAGTGTCGTCTGTTTCCCCGAACGGGGCATCCACGCAGCTCGCAGGGACAGTTGACCTGCAGGAGAAGGCCGACCTTATAGTGGCATACTTGGACGGGAAGGCCAGGCCGAAAGGGACTGTCGACACGTACAGGTTCTTTCAAGCTGCTGAACCTTGGTTCAAGCAGGCAATGCAAGAAGCTGGCCTACTGGATAAGCTGATGAAGGGCGAGCTTGTTGGGCAACTCCTGGCAAGCGGGAAGCTGACGATCGAAGACGACACATATAAGATGGTTCAGGCGTAAGGGGGAT
>ERZ1292637.1081-Hain-H14-01um-R3-1081-length-12560-cov-14_pt1 | contig 12560 bp, 19 predicted proteins | sample MGYA00564405_ERZ1292637 | MGnify/ENA primary metagenome ERZ1292637 (study PRJEB36523, sample SAMEA6512645) | groundwater metagenome | collected 2019-01-09 | study: AquaDiva: Metagenomics assemblies of 32 groundwater samples | reverse complement strand
GTAGTAGCGTAGCGCGGAGGTGACCATTGTACTCAGGTCCCGCCCCGCCGTTGCCCCATGTACGATAATTCGTTCATCTTAACCTCTGGCATGCAACTTGCATATAAAACTATTTTCTTTATAACCTCAAATTAACTCTTGACATTCATTTCTGCATATCGTATAATCTTAGTTGTCAGATAAAATCAACTATCCTTAAAACCTAACAGGAGGTAACACTATGCAAAAACCGTACCATTCCCCGGAAAAGTGGCTCTGGCTCAAACAACATTTGGTATGTGAGCGGACAGGACATACTGAACCCGAATCGTACATATTCACTAACCTTTTCCCTCCCGTACGCGCTACCCACGTTTTTGGTCCCTGTATGGTCCGTGGGTACTTGATGACCGTTCGCCTGGCACCTACCATCAATAACACCATTTGCGAGCGCTGTAGTGGTCACTGGGGCGTCTGGGAATTGCGTCAGGGTAATCGAACCATAGCAATGAAGCTTGAACACTCTACCGGACCCTTCTATGATTATGCCGGGGACCTCCACGTTTTGAGAAATGCGTGGACCATTCCGATGGAGGTCACCGACGGCATGGTTAACTTAATGAAAGGAGTATAGTAGTGAAGTATGAGCCTGAGATTCCCTACCTCGTTTTCTGGTTCATTGTCTGGTATGTTTGGCTCTTGGTATGGTTCATGCTAACTGAATAAAGGATCAAGTCCATGTTTGAAGCTGTTGTATCTACCATTCAGATTTTCATTCAGGCTGTACTGCTTGTGGGCAGTTTGATGTCAGGTCCCAACCTTGACCCTCCGACGAAGGATGAACGTCCTCCCGTCACGGGTCAACATGATCCTCAGAAGGATATTACTGACCGTCAACCCCTGGAGGAGGTGAAGTAAATGTCAACTTTTATCGTGAAGTACAACCGGGATTTTCATTGCCTCTATTGTGAAGGTCGCATTGATCCCCGAAACGAGTTTGTACTTATGTTGAACGATAGCCCGAAGGCTTCTTTCAGCCAGGCTGTCCGGCCTGCCCATACCGGTTGTTATGTGGCGAACACCACGAAGAAAACCGTGAACCGCATTAACGAACAAGGAGAATCTAATGAATAATTATCAGGAAGAAGACTGGAATGAACCATTGGAGGTATCCTCTGGTTATTTCTTCAGCTTCATGGCGAAAGGTGACTCTGTCCAGGGGACCTTTTTGGGTCATGGAGAAAATCAACATGGTCAATTTTATCAGTTTGAACATGAGGGATTAAGGTTTGCCATCGGGTCTTATACCGATCTTGTCCAGAAGATGGAGAAGGTTAGCCCTGGAAATCGTCTCCGCATTGAATTTCTCGGTGAGGAGAAAAGCAAGAACGGTTATATGTTCAAGCGCTTCCGGGTCCAGGTAGCCCGCAATAACAAGTAGTGTCTGGTTTTTCTTGGAGGGGTCAGTTAAACTAAAACTGACCCTTCCCTTCACACTTTCCGGAGGACCTATGAAATGGCCGACCTGACAACCTCTTTTAAGAATATGATCATGTCGATCGAAGATCGTCCCTTTTCTACCGTCCACCCGCGTGGACCTAGTAAATGGGGAGTGACCTATAATACCATCGGCACCACGGATTTTATGCCGACGACGGCAGACCAAGCCAGAGAGATTCTAAGAGTCAAGGTATGGGAAAAACACGGTTTGGTACATATTCGTAATCAACGCCTGGCCGATCTGATCTTCTATCTCTTTTGTGCCAACGATGAAGATGATGTTAGGGAGATCATAAGGTTAGCGAGTATGCGTTTGTACGGCCCCGTTGAGTATCCCGTTTATCGTAATAGTGAGGTTGCCGATGTCTGCAATGAGGTATTCTCCACAATGTTGTTTTTGCGTGCTCTATGTGGTGAAGCTTGTATTCACTACTCCATTCAGGCAGCGAAGTTTTCCAGCATGGATATTGCAACTGATATTGCAGGTGTAATGGCTTACCGTCCTTAAAGGAGAATGAAGAATGGCATCACAGACCAGGAAAGCAATGTTGCGGAGTTTTCAGTCAGCCAAAAAGAATATAATGTACGCTGCAACTGACCTGTGTGAAGTCGGCACCACTTACGATGAAGTTGCACCTGACATTGCCGCTCATATCGCAGAGTGCATCACTGTTCTTGAGGCGCTTTCCGTTATCATGGAAGAGATTTATGGTGACCTTTCCATCTTATAGTTGAACCTGTAAGAGAGGCTAACCACTATCAGTCTCTCTTACATTACCCCTCTTCTCTCCCCGTATAAAGGAAGTCAATTATGGTTAACATAACAGGTTTATCTGCTTTATCCCTGGCACGATCCATGATTCCAAGTTTCATAGATAAAAGTTTATCACGTAATGCCGGGTTGTCTTTATTGAAAGCTGGAGGAATAGGTGTACGTCGTCAAGACTTCTTGAAACTATGGTCAGAGATATCAGGTATGAAGCAAGTAGAAGAGCGGGCGAAATTCACTCCTCGCAAGTTTCGTCCTACCGTTCATACCATCACGCCATCCACAAAGCAATATACCCAACCATTCAATAATGTTTTCAAGGTCAGGGAGGGAACGAATCATCCACTGTTCATGGATGGTCAGTATCTGTCAATCAACTCGGATACTCTCATTCCGATTGAGGACCTCGCTCAGCGTCTTTCAATCAGTATTGATGAATTTGGCAACTATGAGAGGACAAGCCCTCTACTCGCCGGTGATCTAGTCTATGTAGGAACGATGCGAAGGATGGAGATGTAAGTAAGATCGGAGTAGAAGGTAATGGCTCCACCACATCTATTGCAGGCAAACAAGAAGTCTGAAAGACCTAGTAATCTGTTCTTTTTCGATACCGAGACCCGGGTTGTAGCGAGTACGAAGGATTATGATGAGGTTGAGTTACAACTTTGGATTTCATGTTATCTTGAGTTGGATAAGTATGGTCGTATTCGTTGTGAGACCTGGAATACAGGGCTGGATGAGGAAACGTTATTAGCAGAGATTGAAAAGTATGCTAAGGATAAGAAGAAGCTGTATGTAGTGTCCTCGAATATCTATTTCGATGTTCGCGTCTCTAACATCTTGAAGTCACTTTTCAATTCCGGGTATCAGTTGAAAAGAGGTTATGTTAAGGGCATGACCTTCATAATGTCTCTCCGTAAGGGATTGAAGACGATTGCTCTGTTGAACCTTCAAAATTGGTTGCCATGCAGCATAAAATCTCTCGGGAAGATGTTGAACCTCCCTAAAATTGAGGTTGATATACCAAATTTGACTGCTTCTGAACTATACGATTACTGCAAGCGTGACGTAGAGATACTACGTGCAGCTTTCTTGAAGTATAACACCTTCCTCAATGAGAATGACCTGGGAAACTTTCAGTGTACACTCGCATCGCAGGGCTTTACAGCCTATCGGCATCGTTTCATGAAACACAAGATTCACATTCATAAGAATGTTGAAGCGACGAAATTGGAGCGGAGTGCATACTTTGGAGGGCGTTGTGAAGCGTTCTTTCTCGGAAAGATAGATGGAGAAAGAACGCTTTGCTTCGACATTAACAGTTTGTATCCAAGCGTCATGAAAGATAGGGAAATTCCTTGTTCGCTGTATCGGTATGTAAAAAACCCGATGCTGGCAGGGTTGAAGCACGTCTTGAAATACTATTGTGTGATTGCTGACGTGACGCTTGAGACGACACGAAATATCTTTCCTAAGCATCATGATGGACGTTTAACATTTCCGATAGGGCGTTTCAGAACATCACTTTGTACAGAATCACTACTTTCCGCCGTAGCGAACGAAGAGGTAGTAGCCGTTCATAGTATGGCTGTTTATTATAAAGCAAACCTTTTCCATGACTGGGTTGAAAGTCTTTATGCAGCAAGGATGAAGTTTAAATCAGAAGGTGATGAGGGATTCACGTACATGGTGAAAATTCTCCTTAATAGCTTGTATGGTAAGTGGGCTCAGGCAACGGAGGAGAAAATAAACGAAGAGGTCCTTGAAACTCCCACCTGGGGAAACGAGATATCAGTATGCTATGAGACCGGGAAGAAGACCGTGATTCATAAATGGGGTTCGCATAGCTTTGAATACGGACCGGAGAAACTTGAGAGTTACAATTCCTTCACTGCTATCAGTGCTCATATTACGGACTACGGCAGGAATACCTTGCAGCGTCTGATAGACCTGGCCGGGTCACATAATGTCTGGTACGTGGATACGGATTCCCTCTTCGTTAACGAGGTCGGGAGTGACCGTCTCGCCGGGGAGATAGACCCTCTTGTTATTGGAAAGCTAAAGTTTGAAAAGGAAACGAACAGTTTCCTTATTCGAGGTTGCAAGGATTATGAGTTTGATGGAAAAAGGACGATTAAGGGTATCCGGGTAGAGGCCGAACAGTTGGAGCATGGAATTTTTCAGCAAGTACATTTTCCCGGCTTCCTGTCGGGCGTTCAAGAGCACCTGGAAGGGAAGTATAAAATACTGAAGATCAAGAAGGTCTTGAAACGAGAATACAAGAAGGGTATAATGAATCTCTGGGGAAGGGTTGAACCCTTAAAGCTAAAGGAGGATTGAATGATTGACCTTGTTATTAAACTATTGTCCAACCTGTTGGAGAAACTCTTAAAAAGGCAGAGTCCCATTGAACATCGTTGCATTTCGTGTGGACATGTTTATGTCTGTACGAAGGAACGCTGCCCTTTGATTGAGAGTCTGGTTTGTGCAACCTGTCAAGATTACTATATTCATGTTAGAAAGGTCAGAAAAGAGGCTTTATCCTCTGAATGTAGCGACCGTGAAACGGAAACTTAGCCTTTGTTAAAGCTAAATATACATTTAATGGAACGGAAAATGAGGAAAATCTATCAGCATCTTTCTTTAACCGTTCCTCCTTAAGTTTAGCCTTTTTAGCCTCTTCCTCTCTCTTGAGTTTATCAATCTGCTCCTGTAACCTCTCTTTTTCATTCTTCATTCCTATACCTCTCCCTTTACCTTTATTAGAGCTAACTCGGTTAACCGGTCAACTTCCACGTTATCGAATCCCCTCATGGCTAATTCATTAGTGAATGTTACCCTATCTATGATTTTATATCGCAGCATATCAACAAGCTGAGCGAATGTAACATCAATGTGTAATTCTTTCTTCTCCATGTCCCAGTCAGCTATCAGACTATTAGCCTGCCCGCCCACAATATCAACTTCGCTAAGGCGTATCATAGCTTCGCTCTGATCCATTCGCCCGGCAACATAGACTTTTCGTATCCACCGGGTAGCCGCATCACGTCGCTTCTTTTCAACATCAAAGTTTTCTCGTAGTATCAATAGCTCCGAAGCGTTTATTCCATAACCGATATCCTTCAACATTTGCTTAGCCTCAGTCTCTAAAATTACCCCTTTCTTGAAGGCACTCAGGATATCAGACTTGCTTGCCTCTTTGTTTTCTTTGGCATTAAGCTTAAGTACAAACTCAGTGAGCTTTTCTGCACGCTCACTGTTATAACCAAGGTCCAAATAGGCTTTGAATACATCCTCTTCACTCAGTACGCCCTCCTTGTGCATTCTTCGAACGTCAACGCGGGTATAAGGGTTGTGTGACAATGCCATCAATTTATCACGCCAGAAAGGCATGACATCCTGGGTCTGCATGAGTGTCAGTAACTCTTCTCGGGAAATTATTTCCCGATGAAACATCTGAAAACCCATTGTCAATGATGGCAACTCCCAATGAGCACGCCAATAGGCTCTTGCCCACTGTTCGGTCAATCCGAGTTTAGCCGCATTAGCAGCAAACTCTTGAGGGAAGTCATCATCCAACCCAAATTTCTGTACTATCCTTGGGGAAAATGCTTCTCGGACCGCGAATCGAACCATATCCTGAACCGGCGGTATGGGCTTGAACAGCTTCTTTAGCTTGCCAATATTATCGCCACCTAAACGATTCTTGCGAAGATGTTCATTCGCTTCAGTATCGGAAATTTCCCCTCTGTTCAAAAGCTCAGCAACATTATCCGGGGTCAATTGATTTTCACTGCCTTGAATAAGTGGAGCATGATACTTGCCAGGAAACCCAAGCTTTTCCAGAATTTCGATCTGCTCCGTGGGCGGGAGGTTTGCCTTCCACATCATTTCTATCATATCGCCCAAGCCAGGGATAGCAGGTCGCTCTTCTCTATTGGCCTCTTGTGATAATTTTTCCCTCTTTGCTGATAGTGCTGCCAGAAGAAAGCTTATGAAGTTGCCTACCGTCAACGCGGAAAGAAAGGGGAAAGATAAAATAGGATGCTCTTCACTAAATTCATCCAGCTCCCTGAATACATCTTCCGTCGTCTTCGCATTCTTAAGCTCCCCAAGGTTTCTAGCTAACTTCGGTATGAACCCTTCCTGCTCCACAAACCGCTTGAAAACTCCGAATGCCCGTTCTACAGCTAACTGGGAGTAGATGGCGAAACTATTTGCAACTCCGTCCCACATAGGAAGGAAAAAGATGCTGATCTTATCCCATATAGCCTCTATGAGATAGGATAAACCAGTCATATCATTCTGTTGATACAGAGAGAGCAGACGGGTCCAGACTTCTTCATTCTCCGCAATGACATCAGACTCTGTCGATTCTCCTGTTTCATCGACCGGAGGGATTCTCAGGGAGGTCATTCCCGTGAAGAAATTTCGTCCCCTCTCTACGGCGCTGCCAGGTACATTTGCCAGTCTAGGATTGCCAGTAACAGGTGCCATTGACAGCTTTACCTTTCTTTTAATGACCAGCTATGATCCTGCCAATTACAAACTGCCAGAGATTAAGTTGCTCATTGAAGTCTGAATGCGATAACATGGCAGGTCGCAAATTACCCATCTTCGCAAACCTTTCCCTTGCTTTGATATAGTATAATCGTGATCTTGTTTCCCGTTCCAGTATATTTATCGTTGCGACTACAGGTTGAGTTGCCTTATCCAACCATGTTGTTACAGTCTGAAAATCATCCATCAATTTATCCGGTATCCATTTGGATAATCTGAAAAGTTGTCCCGTAGCGGAATCAATCAATTTCTTTATTGGTGCAACTGCATCATGAATATTCTTTGTTACGGTTGTGGAAAAGTCTGATATTGATTTAAGAATGCTTGAATTGAAAACATCGGCAAGGTCAGCCATCGTTGTAGTCATAAGCTCCAATATTGATCTGAATACCCGTTCGATCTTGCCTGATTGTATTGCCTCTTTCAGTGTTACGATATTCTTCGTTAAGGTTATTCCAGCATTGATCTTTTCCAGGTAGGGTTTGATCCGATCCACTATGGATTTAAGATGCGCATCATACCACCCTTTTACTTCATTCCATATCCACTCAACCTTTGTTTTGATAGCCGTTCCAACATCCTGAATCCATTTCCAGGCATTGCCTGCCGATATACGGACAGCTTCTATAGCCTCTCTTGCATTTTCTTTAAGCCATTTCCACGCATCAGATGAAAGGTCTTTTATCCGCTCCCATACCGTCGGATTTATCCTCTGAATAGAGGATAGAATTGATTCTGGTATATTCAGCAATTGGCTCCACCATGTACGAGGTTGACTTACAATTCCCTTTAAAACTCCAGTACTGATAGGTTCAAGTATATCCAGAAGATTCACGGTTTTTTCATTCAATATATCAGCTAACAGATCACGAAGAAACTTTACTGACGACATTACTTTGTTACGAACAGAGTCTATCAAAGATGTTATGTTGTTTACGTTAAATTCCAATAACTTCAACATTTCTCCCGGTGAAGGAAAGGTAAAGTTGTAGGTATAATCGAACAGCCTTCTTGCTAGATCAGCAAATTCTTTTAACCTTCCTCCAACAGAAAAAGAGATATTTATCACTCTATCATTAAAGATGTTAATATCTCTTGACAGAGTGTCAAATATTGCATTTGCCTGCTCTCGTACAGGTACAGTCAGAAAATCATACGATGTGAAATATGCGGGTGGCTCCGAAAAGAATTGGGCATCAAAGCTTCCCGGTGAAAGGGCAATAACAAATGGATATTCTTCCCAAACATTTTGGGCCATTTCAATTCTCCTTTCAACCTACGAATACTCTCTCAATAGCCCGTCACGTAGCCGTTTGGCTTTGATATACTCTTCCTCTAAGGCTGATACGTCAATTCCTGCCCGCTTCGCACGCTTAATTTCCATGTCAAGCTCCATTAGTGATGGTGCCATGCTTTCAAGTTGGTGTTTCTCTTCATCGGTCAACTTCATTCTTCCTGACGGGTCCTTTACAGGCATCTTCCTTGCTCCTTATCAATGGAATGTTGATATATTGAGGAATGATAACTTCCTCAACATCTTTCATGCTGAAATGCTCTGCCACTGCTCGTTTTATACTTCCTTCTGTAAGGATTCTGTTAAGTGGCAATGTCATCATATTTATTTCTAACTGTGTCTCTTCACAACAGGTATGTATTTCATACCTTGGGTTCAAATCATCATTGATATATACGATAGCTGTTATTCTTTTCATAGTACCCCTACAAAACCGAGTAATATAATTCTAACCGGGTTGTGGAAGCTGCCGCCACTGAACTATAACCTATGACTAAACTTGTTTCGAAAGTCACGCCATTAAGACCATTAAGACTATAAATATGATTAACAGTATCATATCCTGTTAATTTTGCCATGTTGTAATGCGCACCACTGAAATTCCATGTATATAGGTTTACCCAATAAAGGGAATATGTGCTTCCACCATCGACCACAACCTGAAATATGCTTGAAGTATCTGCCGCTGCATGATCTGCCCAGAAATTCAAACCATAAATAGCACCTTTTCCTGTTATCGAAGCGATTGCTTGAGTCTGACCCGCTGCAAAGCCAACAGCAGCCTGAATCATATTGAATGTACCAAATTTCAGGCGGGTAATTACTTGGGCTAAAACCTGACTGGCAAGGTTAACGGAGATTGATGAAAGAGTTTGTGCTGCGAGGTCAACGGCGAGGTTTCCTACCGTCTGAGCAATAAAATCCACATCCAATGTTGGATATTGGTGGTCGATCCAGCCCGTAGCCATTACTTAGTCGAATAACCTTTCTCCCCATGAATCCCATTGAGACTTTGGGGTAAAATATACAGCCCACGGCGGCAACACGCCTATCAGAACATTATGACCATGTGCTATTGCCGTATCTGTATTATAGGTTTCGATTTCCAGAGTGAAGGGTTCATGAATAACGGGGAAGAAGACTTGAAAGTCAATGCTGATTCCGTTTCCGGTAAACCACACTGCCGGGGTAGTAGGCCATTTCAATATGGTCGCGTGCTTGATCCTCAGACCGGTCAACCCAACATGTCCAGTGGGTATTTTTATCTCTACCCGATGGATTATTCCCCATCTAATAGGCATCAGGGTAGTCAGCGGGCTGGTTGCGAGAGTGTTCGCCGGGGTTGAAGTCTCTGCCACAAATATCATGGTCTTGCCTTCCTCCAAGTCGCAAAGCTTGACATCTTGCATGTATAACACCACCGGGCCGATTAGCAACTATCCGTACCAGTGGGTAAGCCCCTTGATCTAACAACACTTTCTGGAGAAACTGCAAGGGCTTTGCCAGTGGAAAATCAACGATGCTCAGGAAGATGTAATCGTAATTTGGCTCATACCATCCTACTTCGATTAGAATTTCGTCGTCTTTGGCTGTATGGAAAAGTTGAAAGAAGGTGATCCAATAACCTGACTCGGGGTACGGCGGAGGGCAGCGGTACAAGTTGCTGCCCTCCACGATCGAATAACTACTCCCCCACTCAACACTATTGTGAATGGCATGGTGGTTTCTACCTTCGATAAGCATATCCGTCAAAGGTCACTCTTGCCATATCATTGGCCACTGTGCTAAGAAGGCCCATCTGAAGCGTACAAGGATAATGTAGCCAGAAGGCGTCTGCGTAATGCTTCCCTCCATCATCCAGGGCCGTGATTGCTGTATGAAGGTCTGTCATAACACCTTGAACCTTTCGGCGGATCACGCCAGTTAAAGCTCCAGTACCGTTCACTTGCGCCATTGAGACGGATTCGATGCGAACGGCTTCACCTGGCTTCAGCGTATAGATATCATAGTCAATGTTTGCTGCCGTAACTTTGATATCCATCGACACGTGAAACAACGATATCGTTACTCCGTCACAATGAGACATTATTTACTCCTGAATTGCTGCAATAGCAATCGGTTAGATGCACCTGCACCGCCATCGGTAATCCTTACCTGACCTTTCTTCCAGGGCAACACGTCAATCGACCAGTCTTCGTTGCCCACTGGGGCGAACAGCCAACAGAGAGTGTTCATGGGGAGATAACCGGCAACCTCCGTGTGAAACACTGAGTCGGTTGCATAGTCAAGATGGGTCAGAATGCTTGCCGTATTATGTTCGGTAACTTGAAAGGTGGCCCGGTTGCCGGACATGGAAACCAGGGTAGCAGAAACCTCTAAAATACTGGCACTGGATAACAGGTTGGTCGTGTCGATAGCCAACGGGACCCCATATAAAAGGTCATGTGCATCATCATTCTGACAGTACATAATCAATCCGTAGCTGATAACACCGAAATTATCAGCCATCTCGCTAATCAGGTGGTCGATCGGGGTATCGAAGGGTATGAATTTGTCCATACCCAAGGACATCTTTACCCTACTCAGATCGGTATCAATGGCTACATTGGCTTCCAGGGAATGCAAAAACATCGCCCTGATAGGGTAGTCGTCTGGTAACTCAATGATCTGAACCCCAGAGGCAGCGGAGGTATAACTGAAAACCTCCTTGTTCATCAGGAAGGCTTTGGGAGCGGGGAGATCACCTTCCATAAGGTGAACGATAACGCTCAGGACGCCCGTGCCTGTACCGTAACCGCTGTCGGAGGCAATAGTGAGGGCATGGGTTTCCTTGAGTTGAAGGTTAGTGAAATCGTTGGGGTTCAAGTAGTACTCGGGGTCCCCAAGGAATCGGCCAAAGTTGATTCTCACGGTCTCCCGGTTCACTGTAGAAGCCCGCTCGTCAATGCTCATATAAGGGAATTTCTTATGAGCATAGCAGTTCACGGCCATACCGTCTTTCATGTTCAGAGAGTACAAGACATCGCTCCCATCCACTACCTCAATCCGCGATACGTCTTGATGGAGGTAATGGTTTCTCCCGGAGCTAGCTCCGGTAGTGGCCTCATACAGGAGATCAATTGCTGAAATCGGGCTGTTGATGTCCAGGTTAGTGATCGTAGTGGCACTATCAGCCAACGTCTCACTTTCCTTGGCATAGTATTTTCTTGGGCTTCCAGGCATTGAAATTTTCCTTTCTACTTAAGGTTACAGGTGGCTGGATTAAGGTAAGGTTATAGCCTACCGTTTCTTGAATTTGCTCATGTGCCTGACATAAGAGGTCATGCGGTTCAGTGAATCCTCCAGGGTAAGATCGGGCATTCCTTGAACGATCTGCCGCCCGGCGTCAATGTGAGGAAGCAGTTGAGAGGCAAAGTCTCGTACTTTGTCCGCTGCTCCATCAATACCGGTAGAGATTCGAGGGAGACCTTTCGATACCATCTTTTGCCGCCACATCTCAACGGTTACCTTACGAAGGTTTCTTGCCCATTTGCCATCATTAATCGCAGCAGAAACGTTCTGCAACATCTTATCCTGCTTCTTGGCAGCCTGCTCAGTTGGAGAAACGGTTATCCTCTCAACGCCCTTCTGAATATCCTGAAGGGAAGCCTTCAACCGCCGTGCATGTTTTTCCTGAAACTCTTCTGGAGTTACCCGCGCCATGATTTACTCCTTTTGGATTATAGGTTAGTTTAGTTTTACATTAGAATGATATTTGGCACGATTATTTATCATGCCAAAAACTGAATAAATACTACACTACTGGGGTACGCCCTGTCAAGTTTATTTTTAAGGAATGTTATTTAATTTTTTAAATAAAATTATTAGTGTGGGAGAATGATGTAGGTAAAGTGGTGTGGCAGGTGGTACTAAAGGCCCGGGCTCTGGAAGGCTGTGAGCGGTGAACGATATTTCGTATTCTGGAGGAAAAAAGGTCGTGTGGAGGTTGGAGGGTAGAGGTTTGGGGTTGATGGTAAAAGGTGATCGAAAAATTAAGGGATCGATTATCGGAAAGGAATTTCCGAAACCATGGAGGGCGTGGTTTAGGTTGGTTGGGTGCCGGGCTTGTGCAAAAGACGTGCCGCAGAAACCGGAAGGCAGTTTCCGATAGACGGAGCGTGGAGGTCGGGTAGTTCAAAGCAACTCCGGCGGCCCTTGCAAAACACATGCCGCATAAACCGGAAGATGGTTTCCGATAGACGATGGCACGAATTTTAGTAGAAATTTTGAGAGTCGGAAATCAATAACCGTGCCAAGTTTTGAGATCTTCAACGGCCGATCCCTCCCTCAAACGTTACTTTTTGAGTATTATAATGAAAAAACTAAAAAGTATCAATTAAAATAGTGTTAATTCATAAGTTATCGAGTCTCAACGCCACGCTACTACAACAATATATATTGTGTGAAACATACTCTTTC
>ERZ1292637.1079-Hain-H14-01um-R3-1079-length-12577-cov-5_pt1 | contig 12577 bp, 30 predicted proteins | sample MGYA00564405_ERZ1292637 | MGnify/ENA primary metagenome ERZ1292637 (study PRJEB36523, sample SAMEA6512645) | groundwater metagenome | collected 2019-01-09 | study: AquaDiva: Metagenomics assemblies of 32 groundwater samples | reverse complement strand
AAGAGGAAAGAAAAGAATTTATTGAGGAAATTGAGGATAAGATTCCGCCCTTAAAGGAATTAAAGGAAAAAATCAAGATTTTGAAATTAAAGAAAGATAGAAAGGAAGAAGGGGAAAAGCAGTTTATTGACCTGGAATTCATGATTAAAAAATTAAAGGGGGATTTGGATATAATAACCCAAAATATCAGGACTGTTAATCTGGTTATAGAAGGAATCCACATTTCCAAAAAAGAATTATTTGAGAAATATGAAAGAAGATATATCATATATAAAGAAGTGGAATTAGTAAATCATGCAATAGACAATATATTATTAATAAAAATATGAATACCAGAAGAAAAGGGCAAAGAACAGAATTAAAAGCTGTTCAGCAATTGAAGAAAGATGGATGGATTACTTATCAGGTTAAAGGATCCTTAATATTCAACAAGAATGTGGATATCTTCGGATTATTTGATATTTTTGCCTTAAAAAAAATAACACAGGAAAATAGTCCTTTATTCACAATCAAGAGGAGATTTATTCAGGTCAAAACAAACAGAAAGCCAGATTTAAATCCATTCAGGCATTTTAAGAAGAATTATGGAGATGGATTGACTTTGATAGAAATCTGGATATGGAAGGACAGAAAAGGATTTGAGATTATTTCAATTTAAAATCTTTCTATCCCTAATTATCGGTTTAATCCTTAGAATAAATTCGCTTAAAGGTAATTGGTATGTATCATCTTCTATTGATAATTCTATTAATGGTTCTTTTCTTTTCTCAAAGTCACCCCAATACTTAGAAGTTATAATTCCAAACTCAAAATCATTACAAAAAAGGTTTATGTTTATTACTTTTGTATGGAATTTAGTGTTTCTTGGTGTTTGTGTTTTAAAATCTATTGTCATTTTTTCTTTCAATCTCATTTTTCATAGGCTTATCTGGTTTAATGCTGTCTTTTATTATTGTCTGCAAAACACTATTATCAAATTGTTTTATGTTGTTCTCCATCCATTTAATATTATCCTTAGTCAAATCTTTTGGATGTTTATAATAGCCTAATTGATTTATGATTTTCTTACTTATTTTTATAAAAGCATCTTTTGTTTCTACAGATTTGTTGAATATCATAAATTTCTCCAAATTTAAATCACAGCAATAAATGCAATAAGCACAATTAATACACCTTGTTGAATTATCACACATTGTTGAATTATCACACATTGTTGAATTATTACACATTGTTGAATTAATACACCATGTTGAATTATCACACCATGTTGAATTAATACACCTTGTTGAATTATTACAATTAATACATCCTCTACAATTCTGCAATCCATTACAATCTATATTATTATCTTCATCTTTTGACATTTTTTATCCTCGTCTGTTGGAAATTCATTAGCACATTTATCACAACAAAATAAAGGTAGTTCATTATCTATTAACTCTTCCATAGATTTTCCAACTCCTTCTAAGGTTATTTTACAATTAAAACATTTTGCTTTACTCATCTTTTCTACACCACTGACATTCACATAATTCTTTTGGTTCTCCACATACTTGACAATAACCATCTACTATTCCTATATCATCTTCTGATTTCATCTTGTCTGTTTTTTTCATCTTAATTTATCTCCTGCAAGTTTATTTATTTCTTTAAATAAATTAACTGAGGTTTGTGGTGGATAAATGCATTTGTGTTTAATATAATCTTTCAACCTGTAGAGGAATTCCTTTACATCCTTCTTTTTGTATATGCAATCATCTTCATTTAAACCAGTCCCTAAATATTTTTCCTTACTACTTAAATTAAATTCTTCATCTATCATTTTGTGTCATGACTTTTTAGGTTTTTGAGCTGTAATTTGAAATATATTTCTAATAATAAAATCACATGTTTTTTCTGATGTTGGTAAAATAATTACCTGCAATTTTTTGTCTTGTAATCTATCTATCCATCTGGCTAATCTCTTTGGTGATATTTCATGCCAATATATTCTACTTAAATTAAATTCTTCATCTATCATTTTCTCTTCTATATTTTTGTAAACAATCCCCTTCTTTGCAAAAGTAATAATAGTCATAGCTTTTTGAAACTTTAATATTTTTTATTTCTTCTCCGCATTGTTTACATATTTGTTTCATTTGTTTCATTTATTTTTACCCCCTTTGATTATTCTTTGAGCCTGTCTTAATGATACTTTCTTTTCTATAGCTAATTCTTTGGCTATTTCTGATTTCTTTTTATCCTGATTCAAGATAAAATCTATTGTATTCAGTTTTATGAATGGCTTTATTAGTTCCATAGCATTGGTTAATTTTAGAGATAATAAAGCAACTTCAAATAATCTATCTTTATCCCTCATAGATTTCAATTCCAATTCATTAAGGATTTTATAGAGAATATTCTCATCTTCTTTGGATAGGTTAATATCTCTCCATAAGTTCTGCTTTATCCTGTTCCAAATGTCCTTATTAAAATTATAAGTTCTTGTTAAATTGATTCTTTCTTTAAATTGATTGGAGTCTACTTTAACTTTGTTGAACAAGCATCTGTCTGCAACAGCTTTAAGAATTGGGTTGTTAGGAAGATAATTCGTATTGAAGATGACAGTCCCGTTAAAATCAAATTCTTTGGTTTCTTTTGTAGTAGTCCATCTGACTTGAGATTTCTGTAAAGCAGATAACAGCATATCCTGTATTTCAGGATTCTTTAATAAGTTGGCTGATTCATCTATGATGATTAAAGTGCCATTCAGGATATCCAGCTTGTCAAAAAAGCTCTTAGGTGTTTGATGTCCTATGATTTCTGTATAAGGAAGTTCTAATTTATCCAGAAGAGTTTTGGTGGCGTAAGTCTTGGAATTGCCATAGCTACCATAGTTAATGATATTCTTCTTTAAGGCAACAGCCAATAAAGTAGAAATAACCAGATTCTCTCCATAAAGATTATAATCATAAATCTCTTTTATAATTTCTTGTCCAGAAAACATGTCGTTTATGTCGTTTTTCTTGGAATCCTCTATTATCTTGTTTAACTCCTCTTTCTTGACTTCTATATTCTTCTTTAATGCAAGTAAATCAGTTTCTGTCTTTAACTGCTGTTCTGCCTTAATCTTCTTTCTTGTAATAGGCTTGGAAACTATGATAGCATATTCCCTTTTAAGATAATCTTCCAATAATTCATCATTAGAATAACTTTTGAAGTCTATTACTTGCGTGTCTATGGCTTGTTCTTTTAATGATTCCTTAATCCACTTAGGGATTTTAACCTCTTTTATTTTTTGTTGCATTTTTATGAATCAAAAGAAAGGAATTTTGCTCGGGTAGGTTGTTTTTAACCTTGCTATAGCAGGAATACAGGATTAAGCACTACCTGACTTTTTTGTACCCTATATTCCTTTCTTTTGAATTTGATGTGTTGTCCTTTATTCCATATAATTGTAGCATTTCATCTTCCTTGACTCTTTCCACTCCCAAGTCATTCATTATAGCTTCCTGCTGTGATGTGCTTATAGTCTCTTCTCTTACTTCCTTAATCTTTTCTGACAGCGAACCTAAACCCATCTTGCAGATTAATGATTTATAGGAATCGGAATAATAGATAAATCCCTGATACAGCATAAATCCATTTCCAAATGTAAATATAATCGGTATTGCCTGTTTAAAATTATCCTCGAGCTCATCTGATAAGCTTGGAGAATCTACATAAAAATATCTTTCAGTTATCAAATCATCTGCATTTCTTTCATCTACATACTTGTATAAGGGGATTTTTGTAGTTCTCTTGAATTTTGCCTTTGCTTCTCCATTAACTAATTTAAAAGCATCTCCCTTGTATTCCTTTTCAGTATCCTCATAGAAATATTTTGCTGGAAGATAACCTGCCTTCCTTGTTAATGGCTTTCCTTCTCTATCGCAATCCTTTAAAGGCAGTCTATCCTGCTTTAATGGATATAATCTTAATTCGTGCCTTCCCAATGTTAGTCTTATATGATACATTATTCGTTTGCCTCTTCTATCAGTTCCTTGCAGATTAGACAGCAAGGAATTAAAATGCCGTATTTGTCCTTTGGAGATTCTATGGTTCTAATAAATTGCTTTGTCATTCTACCGCAATAATCACACTTCTTTAGGTAATGTCCAAGTTCCTTGAAATCTTCAATTCTCTTCAATTCTTCAAACTTCCTTCTGTCTTCAATCGTCAGCATTTTTATAGATATTATTATCCTCATACAATTTTAGCTTGATGCATAAATCACAGATAAAACCAGATTTAAATTTAAAACCCTCTTCCTTCTTCAATTCCTTACCGCACTCCATACAATTAGCATAAGGAGATTTTTTATTATAGTAGTCTTCCATTCCTTCTTCCAAAATTGAATCTTCCTGTTCTTTTGTCAGTTTCATTTCAGAGTTTCCTGCTTTTCTTCATAGGTTAATTCTTTGTAGATTTTGCTTTCTTTCAGCTTGTTTTCTTCTGTCGCATTATCATTCAAGATAATCAAAAGCTCTTCGTCATCCAGTTCCATATCATCAATAAAGACAGCTCTACCGCACTCTCCACAGATTAAACATTTTCTTGTGTTCAACTGCATATCACAATACTCCAAATCTCCTAAATCTGTCATTTCCTTTTTACAGCATTTCGTATTTATTTCCATTTTATTTTTTGAAGTATCTTTTTATGTTTGGAAGAGTCTTTTGTAATTTCTTATTCCAAAATGTCATTTCGTCCCATATAACAAATATTATTTTATTCATTCTACTCCAATATAATTTCTAAATTTCTTCTCATCAAACATTTTTTACACCTTATTTATCTTCTCCTTAAATCTCCTAAATTATTTATATGAAATTTCTCTAATCTCTCAAAATCAAAACCTTTAACAATCTCTTTCAATTCTTTAAAACTCTTGGTTTTGCTTTGTATCTCCAAACTTCGGCTTAATTCATAGAAAAGCAAAGAGAGATTATGATATATATTACTTACATTCCTGATTTTCTTTATTAAAGCCTCTTTTGAGTTTATCATTTATCCATATTCTTCAATAATTATGGTATTAATCCTTCTATAATAAGATATTCTTCCTTAATATAAGCTCTAAATTTCTTCTCATCAAATTTACTGTTTTGTTCTCTAAATCCATTCCATCACGAAAAATATGGATTATCTCTTCAGCTAAACTTTTAAAGTCTTTTTTTGTCATACTCATTTTTTACACCTCGTTTATTTTTATTCCAATTCCAGATAATTTCTGTAATCTATTTTGGCTTTGGAGAATGATTTTAGGGAGTCTTTTAACATCTTATAAAAGGATTCGTCCCATAAATAAGCAAGAGTTTCTGTGTGCATAAGCATAGCTCTTAAACTGCTTATTTCCTCTCTCTTGATTTTAAGATAAAAAGCGTTGTTTTTAAGTTCTTTCTCCAAAAAATCTATTTGCTCTTTCAATAAGTCAATAGTTAATTCTGGAGTCGATACTATGGTTTTAAAGGCATCTTTTATTGTTTCAATTGTTATTGGTATTGGATTATTCTGTTTCATTTTTATTGTTTTTTATAAGTTCATAACTGCTAGAAGTAACAGAAGGATAAAAACACCATCCTCCATTAAAAACCAATACATTCTTTTCATTTATTAAACTTATTATATCCCTATACAAACATTCACAATAATCTTTTTCTATGGTAGCAGGAAGATTATTTAAGTTAAAATTAAGATTTATACACAATGTTTTTTGCATTTTATCACCCTTTAGTAATGTTTTTTTTTATATCATTATTTCTTCTGTTGGATACTTAGTTTTAATTTCTTCTATTGAATTACAAAAAGCTCTATTTCTTTTATGATTAGAATTATTGAAAAACCACGACTTTTTATTATGCGAATAAAAGAATCCCAAGTCTTTTAACTGTTCTTTTATCTGGTAAGTGTTACCGCTAATCCATAGCCAATTGCCTATTAATTCTACCTTGCAATTTTTTAAATCCAATTCTTTTAGTTTTGATATTAATTCTTTCATTTTTGTTTATAGTGCCTTGTAAACAATGCTCAATATTTCCTGAGTAGTAAATTTATCTCCCTCATATTCATCAATGCAAAAATAAATAAAATCGATTAGCTTCTTTTTGCTCATTTTCTTTAAGTGTGCCTTAAAGTCGGTTAAGTTTCCATTAATATAATTGTCTAAAATAATTAGTGCATCTGTTTTATTCATCATTTTTAATGCTCTCATTCATTAGATATTTAATATTAGTTTTCAATTGCATCAACAATTGCACACCATTCGCAATGTGCAAAAATTTCCTTTTTAGTTTTTGGAGTTTCAACAAAATAATCTCCAACACAAGATACACAATAAATGTCTTTTCTTTTATATCCTGCTTTTTTCCATATAACTCTTGCGTATTGATAACACTTATTTATCATTTTTAATTTTTAAATTCATTTCCTTTATTTTTTCATTTAATAAATTTACTCGTTGTAAGATTAAACTAATTTTTATCTGTTTTTTCATTTTTGTTACTTTATTTATTATTATAGAGTAGTCTTATCAACAAATCTTTATTTTCTGTATTCTGTTCCATCTTGATAATAGTATCTATCAGTAGCTTAGCTCTTGTCTGTTTGCTAATTATCATAATATCTATAATATAACCTTATTTATATAGTTATCGGTAGATTATAATATAATATATTTATATATCATTATTAAGTAGTATATATTATATATATACATTATTATTATTAAGTAATAAAAATATATTGAGTATGGGGTAGTGGTGAAAATAAATTGAATGTGGAATGTAAACCAGTGACTAAGACAAATTTTTTCCATTTTTCAGAATTTTTCAGAATTAATGGTCTAAGAAAAATTTATATATTAGGAATGTCGTCAGTACTCTAAATGGAAATTTTAAAAGCAAATTCAAAAGATGGATCTGGAAAAGCCAAAACTCCATTGGGAAAATTAAAGAAGAGCCTTCATAATTTCAAAGTAGAAGAAGCAATGCCTAGCAATAAAGCTCAATTGAAGAAAGTAGCAAAAACTTCTGAATTGGGAGTAGCTATTGTTGATGTCCATCCATCATTAACTTGGAAAAGTTTTGACCATCAGAAATATTTGGATATTAGAAATGCCTTCATAGATTGGATTGCTGAAAGAACAAGCAAAGAGATTTATACTATTAAAGAAGCCAATAACTTAATGAGAGTCATGAAATTTGACTTGCAGTTAAGAATAAAAAAGAAAATAGATCTTGGACAGAAATTAAATGATTATGAGCTTGAGAGAATGGATAAACTATTTGAGCATCTTATGAGTATGCATAAGATAAAACACGGAGAGAGAAAGATCATCCAGAAGATGGATTTCAGATTTATAAGGGATCTAACATGACTTATTATACATTTACTCATGAAATAAATGAGATTAATTTCAAGGAAGAAAATTCTTCAGGTATACAATATTTAGATAAGGCATTTAGAATTATAAAAGATTTTTCTGAGATGAAATCCAAAGAATCCCAGAGAAAATTCGGAAAATTAATGGAGAATCCCACTTTATGGGCTTATGCAATGTTGAAGGATAAGGAAGGAAAGAGTTTGAAATTGTATCCTTTCCAGCATCGCATTATTAATGATAAGCATCGTTTTGTTCAGGTTGTAGCTGCCAACCAGATAGGAAAGACATGGACTGCGTGTATAAAGGCTTTGCATCATGCCTTCTATGTTGAGAATGCCTCTGTCTTGCTTATATCCAGAAGCGAGAATCAGGCTATGAATATCTTGGATGAGATAAAATGGATGATGAGGCGTTCTTCATTTGATTTCGGATCTATAAAAGATGAGGTCGATAATAGGTCAGAGCTTCATATAAAAGGCAAGTCAGGGGGGACTTCTGTGATAAGATGCCTTCCTGCTACTCCCTCTTCTTTGGGATTTCCAGCCACTTTAATTATATGCGATGAGATGGGATTCTGGGATATTGAAAATATGACACAGGATAAATTCTTTTACCAGATAGTGGAAACAAGGACTAATGCAGCCAAGAATTGGAAGCATCCTTTCCTTACTATGGGACAGATATTCTGCATTTCCAATCCCAATGGGCAGCAGGGAATCTATTGGAAATTATGGAGCTATGACAATCGTTTCCATAAGTACAGATATTGCTGGTTGGCAAATCCTGAGAATACATTAGAGGAATATAATGACAAAAAAAAGATCCTTCCCCATGATATATTTGATTCCAGTTATGCTGCAACTTTTACATCTGCAACTGGCGGCTTTATTACAATGAGGGAGATTATGGATGCAATGCAGGATTATGAATTTTCCATCAACACTATGGATTCTCTGTTTTTAGGGGCAGATTTTACGGGAGAAGATACTCATAGCAGGAATGTAGATTCTTCTGTGCTTTATGGAATGCAGTTAATTTCTCCAGGAACTGAGGAAGCTAAGATTAAGCTTGTTTTCTGCAAGGAATTTCCTCCAGGAATAACTAAGCAAGAGATCTATTCTGAAATAGAGCATCTTACTAAATACTATCATGTCTCCTTATTTGCTTATGATAAAGTCGGTGTGGGGGATTCTGTCAAGAATGATCTTTTGGAAAGAAACATCTTTTCTGAGGATCAGATTCTTTCATTAAGCTATTCTCTTCCGAATAAATCTGAAGTTTATTATAACCTAAAGCATTTGTTTGAGCAGAGAAAAATCCAGATTACTAACTTTGATTATATGAATACTCTAAAAGAACAATTGATGGGCTTAAAATTCAAAAGGACATTGGCAGGGCATCTCCAGGTTCATGGGGCTAAGACTATAACAGAAGATAAATTCCAGGGAGACTTGCATGATGATCATGCAGATGCCTTTGCCAATGCCTGTTATGCTGCCAAATTGCAGGAAATCTCTCCTTCTGCCCAATGGATATAATATATTGTAAAGAACCATTAAATATATAAATAAGACTATATTATAAACTATATGATAATAAATGATCCAGAATTAGTTAGTTACATAGCAACTATCCGCACCACTGGCCTAAATTCTCTCATAATCAAAGTTCCGAAAGATCTTAATTTTCAGATAGGGGATGTTCTCCAGATATACTGTAAAAAGTTGAAAGGAGGAGAAAATGACAGAATTAGATGAGATAATAGATTCAATTATTTCTTTAAGAGTAGATTTGGTTAGATTAGAAAAGAAAAAGAAAGATTTGAATAAGGAATTAAAAAATTTAAAAGATAATTTGGAAAAATATCTTGACTTGTTAAATGAAAAGAAGCTTTAGTTATTCTGTAAAATTGACAAAGAATTATAATAGTGTTAATGTAGGAGAATCCATAGAATCAGAAATTGAGAATAATCAAGTTGAAGAAGATGATTGGAAGAAAGCAAAACAATTGTTAATGGAAAGAGTAGATACATTGGCTAAATATAAGCTGGAGGATTTGAAATAAAATGGTATTAAGCTATGAAGAAGAATTGAAACTGCAAAATCTGAAGCAGGAACATAAGACTGAATTATTGATAATGCAGCATGATTTTACTATGCAGGAATTAAATATGCAGATGAAAATAGAAGCAATAAGAGCATCTACAATGCCACATTTAGATCCTTCTGAAAAAGAAAGATTTTATAGGATGGCTTTTAATATTCATGGACAGGAAGAAGAAAATGTTAAATGATGAGAATTATATTGGCTTAAATGTCATGAAGATGTATGATTTAGAAAGAATATTAATAATCCTAAATTCTCTTCCTCCTCAAACCAAAAAACTTCATCTACAGACTATAATCTCCACTATCCTTTATAATATGATAGAGGATCATGAAGAAATGCGTGAAACCGTACTTAAAATATGCAAGGATGTGATAAAAGCTAAAAATATAAGTTTTTCTACTTAATCTTTATTTAAATTATTTTTAATTGAAGATAAATGGCTAAAAATCCTCAGAAATTCCCTTTTATTAAGCAGAAATTCATAATTAACTATCTTAAATATAAGGAATTTCTAAAAAATAAGAATAGTTTCTATTATCAAAAGATTCTTAGATTCTCAAATAAGATTGGCAGGATTCAGATATTAAGAGCTTATAGATATCTAAAACCAATAACAAAGATTCTTTTCTTTAAAATATTCAAAATATTCTTGGAAGGATCTTTTATTTATATTGCTCTTCTGGGGATTTTAGAACCAGTTAATGTAATCCATCAAATCTTTGCTTATGGTCTTTCACTTTATATAACCTCAAAAATCTTAAATAGGCTATGGAGTAATTATATAAAAGGCAAAAAAGAGATACAGGGAGAGATTATAGAAGAAAAGCAAGAGGAGATGATAAATGATATGGGATGATACTGAATTAAAAGCCTTCTTTTCAGGAGGCTATGGAACAAATATCAATATTAAGCCATTCGGAAGAGCCGGAAGACCTTTATATAATGAGCCTGTTGCTGCTATTGTACCAGGAGTATATAAGTCAAATTTAGGAACAGCCAGAGAATTAATGAAATGGTCATTGAAATCTCCAGAAGCTTTAGGAATATTACAGGCAATTACTAATGATATGCTTCATGGTTATCATTTTAAGGCAATTGATAACTCTTCAGGACCTGGAAGAAAAAAGGATTCTGCTGAAAAAGTGGCAAAGGCAGAAGATTTTTCTAAAAGAAATATGGTTAGCCTTGAAAGAGAACAGGCTTTATTTGATTGCCTAATTACAGGGGATGGCTATTTATGGAAAGGAAAGCCAGAAAAAGATAAAAGAATGGCTGAGGATATCTTAAGAAAGACATTAAAGAACTATAATGGCAATATCGAATATAAATCCAATTCTTTTAAATTTCCATCAGGCAGGGAGATAAAAGTATCTGAATTTTTTGATGAAGATGTTCAGGAAAAAAGTTTAGAGCACGTAGCTTCTACTACCGTAGAGCCAATCTACACAGCAGAAAAAGTCATTGGATTTAAGCAGTTAATAGGATCTGCTGAACTGGTTGATTCTACAGGAACAAGAGTTTTAAGATTGCAGACTAATCCTATGGGATTGGCAGAAAGATTTTGGACAGAAGATGAAATCATTCATTTTAAATTTTTAAGTGTAGATGGCAAAGTATGGGGATATAGCCCTACACAGGCTTTGCTTCCTATTATATCTACTTTACAGCTTCATAAGGATTATATGGGTCATTTCTTTGATAATAATGGTATTCCAAATAAGATATTTATCTTCAAGAAGGCTAGTCCACAGCATCCAAGCGTCAAGGCATTGGAAAATGTCCTAGAGATGGGAAAAAAATCTGCCAATAAAAATAGAAATTTAATATTAACCTCTGAAGTTGAAGTTACGGATTTAAATAGATTTGACAAAGATATGGAATTTAGGCAATTAGTTACATATTATACAGGATTAATTGCTTTGGCTTTTAATATGCCTATGAATAGGATACAGGCAATTGTAGTTGATAAGAGAGATGAAGGATCAGATATCAATGATTCTGCTTATTGGAGAAGCATTTCTAAGAAACAGCAATATTGGGCTGATATAGAAAACAGCCAATTCTGGAATCCTGAATTTGGAGTGGATATTGTCTTTGATAATCCTTTTGTTCAGGATAAGATTAGAGAAGCTCAAAAACAAGCTCAAATGTGGGCTGTAGCTAATTCAATGCTGAGAATGGGAGCTTCATCTGACTATGTTATGGATTTCTTAGAGATTCCAGAAAGATTCAGAAAAGATTTTAAATTACAGGCTTCGGAATCAAATTCATTCCAGCAAAGTAAAAGTCCAGATAATGAATCAAATCCAAAGTTAAGAAATCAAAAAAAGAAAGAACAGGAAAAAGTTCAGGAGGATAGAGGATATGACAATGAAGGCTTCTGAAATAGAAAAAAAGGTTCTTGAAGGACTTGGTGAGGAAGAAGTTTTGGAATTGCAGCGGGAATATGATCAAAGATATGAAGCTTTGGGATATTCTGATAAACCCGTGAATTATGAAGAAATAAAGAGAAGATGGATAAGAAATAGATTAATAGAAAGATTTTATGAAACTAGAATTCAATCACTAAGAGCAGATTTTGCATGTTTTAGTAAAGGAATTATCTTCTCTGGCGGAGCAGATGCGTATATAAAAGCAAGAGATGGATATGTTAAAGATCATCTAAAGAGATTAGAAAGAGATCCTTCTTAATAATTTATCTTTATATTTAATTCTATAAGATATTTATAAATGCCTCTTCATTCAGATTTCCAAGAGATTTTACAGAATTTTGTAAAACAGTATGGAAAAGAAAAAGGAAAAAGTTTTTTTTATGCTTATCTTAACAAACATGGATTTGATGAAACAAAGCCATTGCCACATATGAAAACTAATGATGATATAAATTTTCAGGAAGACATAGAATTTAAGCTTTCTCATAACGATTTAAATTTTGATGAAGAACTGGGGATTGTTGAAGGATTTATAGCTACAACACATCCAGATAACTCTCCTAACAGCTTGAAAGATGGAGATATATTATCAAAGAATTCTCTCCAGAAAATTGTGGAAAAGATAAATTCAAA
>ERZ1292637.1077-Hain-H14-01um-R3-1077-length-12587-cov-6_pt1 | contig 12587 bp, 19 predicted proteins | sample MGYA00564405_ERZ1292637 | MGnify/ENA primary metagenome ERZ1292637 (study PRJEB36523, sample SAMEA6512645) | groundwater metagenome | collected 2019-01-09 | study: AquaDiva: Metagenomics assemblies of 32 groundwater samples | reverse complement strand
ACTGGCAGCGGAACTGTACGCTCTGCATGCGGCCGCCCGCTTGGTGTGCGTGTGATCCCGATGTGACTAAGCCGATGTTTGCGGTCGTCATCGACATCGAACATACGTTTGACGAGTCCCACGCGGTAGAGTTGGGAGTGGACCCTGACCGGCTCTATATTGCTCGGCCAGCCAGCGGTGAAGCGGCCTGCGAGTATGCGGAGACTATCGCACAAACGCCGGATGTGGGCTTGGTCATCGCCGACAGCTTGGCGGCGCTCACGCCGGGCGTGGACATGGAGAAGAGTTACACCGACTCAGCAGCACGGGGGTTACGGGCTCGGCTCATTGCCCGGCTCATGCGGGCGCTCACCGTGAAGCTTGATAAGCCACACCTTCCTTGCACCGCGATCATGCTCAATCATTTACTCCCGTCTCAGCAGAACATGGGGGATATCTGGCCCGGGGGAGAGACGCAGAAATACTTATCGTCCGTTGTCTTGAAGCTGGTAACGTTAGACAAGGAAACGCTAGAGATTCAGAACGACGGTGAGGAGATGCTGAAGTCTTATGGGTCCAAGGCGAAGCCGCTTGTAGGGCCGCGCATGGAGCATATTCGCTTTCTTATCGAGCACTCGAAGATCAGCCTGGGAAGTCGCTTGGGTGAGTTCGACATGGTGATAGAGACGGGGGATGGATTTACCTTTGGGGATATCGACGATTACGATGACGTGTTCAAGGTGGCGCGGCGGCTGGGAACCATTGAGGATCGGGGGCAGGGTAAAGGGTATGGAATCAACGGACAGATATTCCAAACACAGCGCGCGATTCGTGAGGGGTGGGCTGCCGACCCTGAGGGGTACGCGCTATTTAAGGCGCAGCTCTGTGGGATGACGCCAGGGAAGCTGGCGCTGGTACTGCCGGAAGATCCGGCGCACGCGCTTGACCCAGCGCGGCTGAACGGGAAAGGGCAGATGGTAGACAGCCAAGAGAGAGAATCAGGTGAGCCCTTGATCTAACTTGGTTTTAGCAATCCTTGCTGTCAGCATTTATGCCTTACTCTCTAACAACTGGGGAGATTTTGCACGGATGCTCCCCGGGGCTATTGTTGGCGTCATTATTGGCGAGGTGATCTACCACAAGTGGATACGAATCTGGCTTGGGTTGTAATAGCCGGAAAATATTTTCCATGACCGAACGCCAAAAGAGTGACCGCCACGAAGCCACTGCCAAGCAGATCCGCGACGTACTTACGGCGTGCGGGGAGGAGTGAAGTATTATGCCTGTCCGCAGGGCCTTGATACTCCTTCCCCTCCTGTTTAGCTTTCAGGCAGGGGTCCTGTTTCTCATGTCTTTGGACTACCTCCTGTTCCAGGGGGATATGGTCAAGGGTGTCGCAGGGATGCTGGTCTCTGCGTTCTGTTTTGTTGCCGGATATAACGCAGCTCATAGTCTGATCGGCATAGGGCAACGCAGCCATGTGGCAACGGACCTTCACAAAGCCAAGCTTGGCTAAGCGTACAGTAGGCGTACCATGACCGAGCGGCAGAAAAGTGACCGCCACGAAGCCAAGCTAGCCAAGGAGCTAGGGGGCAAGCGTGTGCGCGGGTCAGGCAGCGGGGAGTGGCACAAGGAAGATATCGTCTTTCCTGGCCTGCTAATGCAGGATAAGAGAACAGAGACAGAAGGGATTCGTGTGACTCGCACGGCGCTGAAGGACTTGGCCGACCATGCGGAGAATACGGGCAGGTTCCCAGCTTTCTCGTTTAGCTTTGAGGGAGAGAATGGCTGGGTTGACCACTGGATTGCTCTTCCCATTTGGGTTCTGGAAACATCCGAGTTCTGGGAGGTGTTGAAAAACGGCACCAGCGGCGATTAGAGATCCGTCGCTCTCGGCTCTTATGGTTCAATATCTTCAAGGACAAGAGCCGAAAAGATTTTCTGTAGAGACGGGTGGGTATCTCCATGTGTCCGACCTGTTCAATGGATGTATGCGACAGATTCACTTCTCTAGGACTCAGAATGTGGTGGTTGTCCGACTCACCACGGCTGCCGAGAAGATGCGCTATGAGATGGGCAACGCTATGGAGGCGACGCTCCGGGCGTGGTTGATCGAAGCGGGTATCCTGCTAGACGCTGAGCGCCCACATCTGATAAATGAAGAGTGGAAGATCGTCGGCCATCCTGACGGTCGGCTGAAAAGTAATCTTCTCTTGGAAATCAAAGCGATGGACCCGGCGTTGTTTAAGCTGACAAAAAATCGACTCCTGGGATATCAGCAGTTTCAGGCAGAATTGTATACTTGGATGGATTCCGCCTCCCAGATTCTGGTGTTCTGCGCGACGTGGGGACAAGGACGGATGCCATTCCGCGATCACCGCGTGCGGTTCAACCTCCATACCATCGAAGCAGTGAAGCGGGCACTTTCCCCTTTGCTGAATGCGCAGTCAGGGGGGCCACTTCCCGGGCGGGTCTGTAAGACGGCGGACACTCCCCGGGCCATTCTTTGCCCCTTCCGTCAGGCATGCTTTCAGCAACCATCATCCGGCCAAGTCAAAACACTTTCCGAGGAGCTTGGACATGGACTCTTCCTTGCCTCAGCCGCATGACGAAGGATTGTTATTTGTCCTGGACTTTCTTCGCCGCGAAGATGTCTCGGACGAAGAAAAGGCCATGCAATGTAAACAGGTTATTGACCTGCTCATGACGCGGGTCAACGTCTTAAAGGAAGCGCGTGGTATCACCCACTTTGCCCTTGGTGGCTTGATTCACGGGCTCAAGTATGGGGAGTTGTGGCGGAAGATTCCCGATCTTGGCAGCAAGGAATGGTGGCAGTTTGGGGATTTCTGTCAGGCGGCGTTTCGCATGACTCCGCAGAAGGCTAATGCCCTGGCACGCATCTGGGAGAAGTCACAGAAGATCGGATTGGCACCGGAGGAAATCGAGAGGATCGGCTGGAATTGCAGTCAGCAGTTGATCCGGGTGGCGGACGATCCGAAGGAAACGCAACAGTGGCTTGACACTTATGACTCGCTTCCGGTGCCGAAGAAGGAGAACTTCATCGCCAAGGTGCAGGAGACGGCGGGGAAACAGCGCAGGGATGAATCACTTATTCATAAGACTGTCGTTTTGACGCCAGACGAGGCGAAGTTCTACGACGAGACTATCGAGGCGGCGGCATTAGATATGGGCAAGATCCTGGGAGTGACAACGGCATCACGGGAGTGCGTAGCGTATATTTTTGCACAATGGCGCATGTTCGTGAATCAGAAGCACCCCGAGTGGCGGGAGAAACTTTGATAGATACTCTGCTCATGCACGCCGAGGCCAACATTTACGTGCAAAACTTGCACGGGACTATTGCCACGTTGATTGCGAGCCTCCCGCAGGAAGTACGGGATCAAGCTGAACGATGGAGTAAGCCGGGTGAAAGGTGGAATGCGCTCAAGGAGCACTACCGTTCTCGTCATACTCCCGAAGATGCACCAGAATGGCTGACAACCCTTGATCTACTTTCCATCTACGTTCCTTTCCGCGTAAAGCTTCTGTCGGTGCTAATGGAAACAGTACCAGCCAAGGAAGAATAGCCATGCATGAGTGTAGTATCTGTAGCCAAGTGTGCGATTGTGACGGGGAAGATACTTGGTACGACGAGGCTCCTGACGATTGCGCCTGTGAGTGCGAAGAAGATGACGACTGGGAAGGGGCAAGTGAGTGATCTATGCGCGCGATGAAGGCGAAAAGGCTCCGGCGCGAGGTATACGGTAAAGAATATAGCCTGCGAGAGCGGCAGTATGAAAAGCTCAGGCATGGGCAGGTGGTGAACGTAGGACGGCGGCGTCAGTACCAATCGGTTAAGCGCGGGATAGTGGGCGAAGTATGATTATCGCCGGTCTTTTTCTCCTGTCGATTGACCTTTTCCTGGGGAGCGTATTGCTGCTCCTTACAATGTGGGGCCTCTCGTAATGACACAGAAGAAAGCATTGATTACAGGGATTACCGGCCAGATAGGCAGCTACCTGGCTGAGGAACTTCTGGCTAATAACTTCCAAGTCATCGGTTTGGTCCGGCGCAGCAGCCGCCAGCCGCATAACCTGGCGCGGGTTCGGCATCTGCTGGATCAGATTACCATCGCTGAGGGGGACCTGACCGATCAGGGGTCCTTGGATCGGGCGATGGAGCAGGTTCACCCTGACTATGTGTTCAATTTAGCGGCGCAGAGCTTTGTGGCTCTGTCTTGGAGTCAGCCGACGCTGACAATGGACGTGACCGGCTTGGGTGTCCTGCGGGTCCTGGAAGCGGTCTATAAATATGCGCCGCAGGCGCGGATGGTGACATGTAGCTCTTCCGAGATGTTCGGGAAAGTACAAGAGACGCCACAGACGGAGACCACACCGTTTTATCCACGTTCTCCGTACGGAATCGCCAAATTGGCCGGTTTTTGGCTAGCCAAAAATTACAGAGAGAGTCATGGTCTCTTTGCCTCTACTGCCATATGCTTCAACGCGGAGGGGCCACGTAGAGGTGAAGAGTTTGTCACCCGTAAGATCTCTCTCGGAGCAGCACGGATTGCTCTTGGCATGGCTAGTGAGTTGCGCCTCGGGAATCTGAAGGCACGCCGGGATTGGGGTCATGCGAAGGATACGGCACGCGCGATCCGGCTGATTGCTGAACACGACTTGCCGGATGACTTCGTGGTGGCGACGGGCGAAACGCATTCCATTGAGGAGTTTCTGGAGATTGCTTTTGGCGTCGCCGGATTGGATTGGCATCAATACGTGCGCCAGGATGAGCAGTTTATCCGGCCGGCGGAAGTAGACCTGCTGCTTGGCAACCCGGCGAAGATCCGCAAGATCCTCGGGTGGGAGCGGTCAGTCTCGTTTGAAGAACTGGTGACGGAGATGGTCGAGGCCGACCTGGCGCTGTTGCGTGGAAAAAGCCACCAGCTTTGATACGCCCCGGCTGAGCCGTCCGAAGAAGATACAGGACCCTATATGAGCGCATGGATATTATGGCGTTCCATTCTGAGGATGGGCTACCCTGAAAATCTTCCTCTTTGGAAAACCAAACCGGACATATTCGATTCCAAAGAAGAATGTCAGTCGGCGAAGTCAATGGTAATTGCTGAATATATAAATCTTCTTAAAAAGAATCCAGATTTTATAGAAGCTGTGACCATTACCGACGACTATATGGAATATGTTATTAAAGACCACACCCACCCGAGCGGGAAACGCGATGTAGTTGTTCATTGGCTACCTTGTCCAGCCGGATTTAATCCGAATGAGCCGCACTAACAGGCAGATATGCGTATCGCGGAGCTGTTAACGGCCTACCGAGAGCGTGAGGCATGGTACGAAGCCAACGAGCCGACGCTCCCGCGCAAGCGGCGGATTCTGCATTTGACCTTGCAGATGGATACGGAACTCGATTGGACGCTCAGAGAAGTGGTCCACTTTGACCAACTCACCTGCCATGTCGTCAAGCGGCTCGGGGTCTGCCATGCCGAAGTGGAATTCAACATGCTGGAACTCAAGCTCTGGATTGAGGCGCACGCACTCTGAGAAAATATTTTCTGGAGGGATTATGCCAGCATATCTACATGATTGTGAGCAGTGTCTGTACATCGGAACTACCAGTTTCCCGGTGCTCCCGGCATCGGTGGAGATGGCCTGCCCACACACAATCTTAGATATGTACGTCTGCCCCAAGATTCTGCCCACATTGGTCCTGCGCTACGGGGCAGAAGGGCCGGATTATACGAGCTATCCACTCTCCAGTGACCACCTGAGAAAGCTGATGGCAGCGCTGTTATGAAAGAGGAATAGTCGTGGCATTGAAGATACTGACCGTCGCAAATGCTCCTTGGGTGCGCAGTGGATATGGAGTAACTACCCGTTTATTATGCGAAATCTTCAAGAAGCTCGGCCACACCCCAGCAGTGTTCGCATATTTCGGACTGGAAGGCGCGCCGATGCAATGGGAAGGGATGGATATCTACCCCCGCGGCCATGAGACTTGGGGGAACGATATCGTTGACGCCCACTTTAAGCGGGCCGGCGTTGATCTCGTGATTACCAATGTCGATGTCTTTGTGTTGAATAATTACGGCGGCCGATCCTTCCCGTGGTTGCCGATCGTCCCGATTGCTGAGGACCCCTTGACTCCGGGCATTCGCAATGCTCTCAGCGGCCAGATGATGGATATTGTGGCTATCTCGCAGTACGGCCAGCGCGTACTTGGGAATGCCGGGTTTCCCTCCAAGCGTATTTATCTGCCAGTTCCCACGAACTTCTTTTACCCGACATCGAAAGACCAGATGCGCAGCAAGATGAACTGGCCGGATGATGCGTATATAGTCGGCCATGTCGGCATGAATAGAGGATACCGCAAGGGGCACGATATCCTCCTGCAGGCGTTTCAGAAGTTCCTAGCCGAAGTGCCAAACTCGTACCTCTATCTCTACAGCGACTTAACACAATACGATGGCGTCAATCTGCTGGCCTTGGTGCGAGAGCTAGGGATCGAAGAGCGGATACGGTATCCAGCCAGCTACGACGTGACGATGGGGCACTCAGAACTCTGGATGAACATGCTCTACAATGCCCTGGACTTGTACGTCCAACCGAGCCTGAACGAAGGCCAAGCGATGCCAGTGTGGGAGGCACTCAGCACTGGCCTCTCAGTGGTGGCCACGAACGGCACCGCAATCACCGAGGCCCTGGAGGGAGCGGACGCGATTCTCGTTGAGCAGATCAACAAAGTGTGGAATCAAAACTCTTCATGGGGATACGAAATCAGCGCTGACGACTTAGCGGCGGCTATGTACGAAGCCTACCGCAAATGGGGCCGACGCTACGTGTCCCTGACTAACCGCCAGCGGGCGGTGGAGAATGTGTCCCTGGATGAATGTGCCTTGCGGTGGCAGGATGTGCTGACTGACGTAGAGAAAGTGATCCGCTATACGCCGGGAGTCCGGCCGTGGGGGTCGCGCCCCAAGATTGTACAAGTGTCTACCCGGGTGACCAACTGTGGGATTGGCGCCTACACCCGGTCACTGATGGCGGCTCTTTCTGATGCCACAGACCAGGAGTGCGTGGATATTTTGAACCTGCCGGTAAACGGTGCTCAGGTAAATATCCCGGCGGCGGATCTAGTCCACTTCCATTATGAAGACTCCATCTGGGCGGAGGCAGCGATTCACTCGCTCATGCTCGGGCTCAAGAGCCGGGGAACGAAATCCATCTGTACCTACCACACCATAAATAATTCGGTCATCAACTCCCATCTGTTGCATGACGATGTGACGCGAGCGTTGATTCACTGGCCGCTGCCCGGCATGGTCATGGACGACAGGCTGCAAATCATGGGGGGGATGGGATGTCCGGTCTTTAACCCGCCGGGGATGGAACGGTACGAAGACATGCGGGCACGGTTTGGCTTTGGTCCCTACGATCTGATTATCTCTACCTTTGGCTTTGCGTCGTCGGGGCGGGGGCATTTCGAGGTCTTGCAGGAGATGGCGCCGCTGCTACAGCAGAGTCCTTTGATCAAGGTACAAATCCTTGCGCCGGGGAATTTTCTGAACGAACCAGGAAAGAAGATTGTGCATAGCGAGGTGAAACGGTTGGCGGTGGAGTATGGTATCGAACGGCAAGTCATCCTCCTGGGAGAGTATCTTTCTGACTTGGAAGTGCTTAACCGGCTATGGGTGTCCACCGTCGGATATCTGTATATGCCGGTCCATACGGCATCCAGCAGTTCGGCGGCGCGATTCTTCGTCTCTGCCCGGCTCCCGCTGGTGGTAACGTCCTCGACTCACTTTGCCGACTTACGGCGTGGGGTGCTACGGGTCCAAGGGTTTTCACTCCCAGACTTCGTGTTGGCGATCCGGGAGTTATTGGGAGACCCGGCTAAGCGCACGCGGTTGAGTAATGAGCACGTCATTACTTACGAGCAATTTAACTGGCCGCGTTTTGCCGAGCATTACTTGGCGGCATATAAACGAGTACTTGCCGCCTAACGAGAAAGGTCAGCTATGAGCGACCAGGAAGAGACTCCAAATCTATGTTGGGCTTTGCCGTATCCACAAGACAAATATGGCAATGTGGCGTGTAAGAGATGTGGGAAGCTACAATCGCCATTTTTCAAGGCGTGCATCGGCTGCTGCGACCATGAAGAACTTAATCCAACCGAAGAATGGCACGGCCCGGATGATGGAGGGGGATGGGAGCTTGATGTCGAATGTGCGATCTGCGGTAAAAACTTCGACTTTTCGCGCTCGGAAATCATCAGGAATTACAAACTCGTGCTTCGTAAGCCCAATGCTGGAGTTGAGCCGCGCCGGGAATAACGCGGCCTTTTGTCAAATCAACCAACCCACGTTCCCGGCGTCGGTTCCAACGATTAGCAGAAGGAGAACTATCATGGAGCTAGAGCAATTCGTGAAAAATATAGAGGATCTGCCGGTTCTGACCTGGGTCGGATTGGTCGGAGATTACGTCACTGGTGTGACCCCCGAGGGGGAAATTCAGGCGGTGGCGATCCTAGCGAACGGCCTGCCTCCTGCGGCGCGTACCCCACGGCAAAAGAAGGCGATGGATGGAAGGAAAGTGCGACGCAAGCATGTGGTCGCCCCTGAGGCGGTCACTGAGACCTCGCGGCCGGTAGAGGAGATAAACAGTGGCGAATAAGCCCTACACAGTCATCGTTGGCGTCTCCACTTACGGTATGATCCCACGGGCAGAAGGGTGGGTGCGGAGCTTCTGGTCCAACACGGAGCAGTTGGGGGACGAGATTAGTATCGTCCCGGTGATGATTGACGACGGCACGCCGAACGTGGAGACGATCAAAGAACGGGAGCATTTCTGCGAGATGCGCAACGTCAACTTCCTCCACAACGAGAAGAACTTGGGCATCCCGGCGACGTGGAACCGGATTCTTACGGCAATCCCCAATGCCGATCTGGCCATCATCTTCAACGATGATATCAGACTACTCGCGCCCGGGTGGCTCTCCCGCTTGATTCACTTCACGCGGCGGAATGAAAAGGTCGGCACGGTCGGCTTACCCCTGGTGCAAACGCCGGGGTTTACTGATAACGACCCGCGCTGGTGGGGGAAGCCGGGGCGAGTGGGGGCAGCCGTCGGGTGTGCTTTCGCGATCAAGCCGGCAGACGCTTTGGGGGTAAAAAACCCAGACAATTCAATAGGTTACTATGAAGACCTCCTCAGCTTTCATGAAGAAATAACGATGGGGTTCCGCTTGGCAGAGCAAGGAAAGCTTTCGTATATGCTTCCGTGGCCGCCGGCTCATCATGCGGGCGGCGCGACCTTCGGGGCAAACCCGGAGCTTATCTGGCGTGATCCCTCCGACTACCTCACGATGGATGAGTTCCTGTGCTACGTCCGCGCATGCGCGTGGTACGTCCCGGACTATGAAAAGGACTATGCGGAGGGGAAGGTAGATCGAATGAGTTACTCAAGAGTTCAATTTTCTAAATATTGGGGGGTTCTTGAGGAGGTGGAAGCAGGGCGGAGGATACAAGAAATTAAGGGTGAACAAGTAGACATCCTGAACGAGCCACAAAAGTTCGTGCACGCCCGGGTGGTTGATCCTTGGCCAGCACGAACAATTTACTGGGTTGATAGGGAGGGAAACGAACAAGAATATCTTGACGCCTAACCCATAGCATGATATACTACCCCTATATTCTCTTAATGGAGGTAGTATATGGCAGCTAAGGACCCTGAGAAAAGGAAAGAATACGCTGCGAGAGGGGCACGGGGGCGATGGGGGGAGAAGACCGAACAAGAACGTTTTGAGGAGAAAGTAAATCACGGCGAGGCAACAGAATGTTGGCCGTGGAAGGGGTGTCTCCGTGCTTATGGATATGGACACTTTCGCTTAAGTCACTCTGAGAAACTTATAGGCGCGCATGTGTACGCCTATCGGTTAGCATACGGAGAGGCACCGACCGGCCTCCACATTCTTCATAAATGTGACAACCGCGCCTGTTGCAATCCGGCGCATCTTTATGCTGGCACTCATGCAGATAATATGCGGGACATGGCTGAGAGAAACCGTAGCGCACATGGACATAGAAATGGGCAGGCAAAGCTCCGAGATGATGAAGTTGAAATGATTCGTCGTCTCTATGCGGAAGAGACGTATAATCAGGAGGTTCTTGCTGAGATATTCAGCATTACTCAAGGATCAGTTTCTCGCCTTGTCAGAGGACAGCATTATCAACAGGGAGAGGAAAATAGGAATAAGGATTTCAGGAAAAAGCACAGCGGGAAACGATTGCTGTCTGAGGCTAAGGTTGTACAAATCCGTCAGCTCTACAGCTCTGGTTCTTACTCTATGCGTGCACTTGGGGATTTATTTGGGGTGAATGATTGTACCATTCACAATATTATCCATCGGCGAACCTGGGCACACGTTTCATGAAGGCAGAAAATATTTTCCACAAAGGAGGCGCGTATGCCAGTCACAGTTGCCAAGCAAGGCGGGAAGTTCAGGGTAGTTGAGCCGTCGGGGAAGGTCGCCAAGAACACGGCCGGTACTTCGGTAGACGGGGGCGGGCACGGGAGCAAGAATCAGGCGCAGGCCCAAGCCCGTGCGATCAATGCGAGTATCAGCCGGAAGAAGTGACTGATGGCCCGCAAAGATATTTCAGACTGTCTTGTCTGTCTCGCGTTTTACGTGCAGGACCACTATTGGGACCGCTTTATATCAAACCGCTCCTTATTGGCCCAGATTAAGCCGCTGCGGAAGAACTACGCCGAGGATTGGCTGATGTACTGGACAGGCGAGCCTTTCAAGGTTGTCTTTTCCGCGATGGAAAGAACATTCGATAGGGGCTATCTAGAATATGGTACGTCGCTGCGTGGGGCGTGGCTGGAACCGAAAGGGCAAGATTTGCTGACAGAGGCGTTAGGGGTTGAGTTTCAGCGAGACGAGCGTCAGCAGTGGTATTATAACCATATGAAAGCCACGGATAGATAAACGTCAGAAAATCTTTTCCGCGAGGGAATATGAAAGTCCCATTCGAGCCAGTCTTTGTAGACATGTTTTCAGGCAAACTCGTGCTAAAGCTCGACCCTCCTCATCAGCAGGTACTCCCCTATTTCCCACAGTATGCGCTAGACAGTATGATGCCGGGGACGATCATAGATTATAGTAACCCCAACAACGTCACGGGGCATCAGCAGCGCGGGCTGATAGTGGCGTGGGCGCTCCGCGCTTTCACCGAAAGCGGCGGCTACCCAGGCGTAGACTTCGGTGGTGCTGGGGTACTCACTCCTAGCTGTATCTCGGTAGATCTCTGCGGCTCTGGTGACGAGCATGGAACGTATGGCGGGCATTACACCGGGGTCCACATTAAGGCAGATGCGGCGCATCTGGAGAACTTCGGCAGCGACTCTTTCTCGTGTGTTCTGTCTAGCCATTTGGTGGAGCATCTTCCATGTACCAGGCTACACCCCGGATCGACTCCTCCAGAACGTCTCCGGACCGGCTGCCCGGGGTTTGAGGTCGCACCTATCCTACGAGAATGGATACGAATCGTCCGCCCTGGGGGGTTGATTGCCGGCATTCTTCCAGACGAGGCTGCGGCCAGACGCGGCGGCTCTTCGGTGTTCTTTCAGGATGAAAGTCACCAGCATGCGTGGACGGCGCAGGAGTTCTACGACAACGTGCTGATGCAGCTCCTGGATACCTGCGAGCTGGAGGATTTCGACTCGTTGAAAAACAACTTTTCGTTTCAATTCTGCTTGCGGAAGAAGTAATATAGTAAGGAAAATTTAATGCCGGATCAACCCATTTGTAAAGGTTGCCAGCGCTGGAAGCAAAGAGACGTTTACGTACTCTGCACCAGATGTCGAGACGTAGCGAACACTTTGCGTACTTTGACATATAAAGTCAAAGATAAAAGCCCAACTATTATATGCATGGAATCGTCGTGGCAGGATCTCCCAGAAGTACAGGAGGCGGTAGCTGCTATTTATCAATGGTATTTAGTCGGATCACGTGCTGTCACTCCAAAGTTATTACGAGCAACAGACGAAAAGTCTTTTGCTGAATATCAAGCATTCCTAGAACAAAACCCAGATTGGGAAGATCAACACGACTCAGACCCAAAATGGATTGAGGTAATCACGAAATGAAGAAGATCCCGACTCTTTTTCAGCGCAACTACGAAACTGACAAACTCGTGCGCAATGAAGTGACCCCGGGATGTGAGTGGGTACTCGCCGGTGAAGTGACCCCGACGCGTAAATTTGATGGAACAGCTTGTTTGGTACAAAACAGCAGGCTATACCGACGGTACGAACTCAAGAAGGGGAAGGTCGCGCCGCCTGATTTTGAAGCAGCGCAAGAAGAGCCAGATGTTGTAACGGGGGATACCCCCGGATGGGTGCCAGTTAGTGCAGGAGGACCGGATGATAAATGGCACCGAGTAGCGGCAGCAACATGGTCAGACTTCTTAGGCAAGCCGTTAGAAGACGGACAGACGTATGAACTCTGTGGCCCGAAGGTGCAGGGGAACCCGGAAGGATTTATCACGCATGTTCTCGTTCAACATGGCTGCATTACAGCCGATG
>ERZ1292637.1076-Hain-H14-01um-R3-1076-length-12607-cov-4_pt1 | contig 12607 bp, 19 predicted proteins | sample MGYA00564405_ERZ1292637 | MGnify/ENA primary metagenome ERZ1292637 (study PRJEB36523, sample SAMEA6512645) | groundwater metagenome | collected 2019-01-09 | study: AquaDiva: Metagenomics assemblies of 32 groundwater samples | reverse complement strand
GACGAGTCGCCCGAGCCGCCGAGAGCTCCGTTGCCAGTGCCGAGGATCGCACCGCTGACGCCGCCGCCAAGAGTGACCGCGCCCGTGGCGCGAATCAAACAATACGGCTGGTCGAGCGTGACCGTGACGCCATCGTTAATCGTGAAAGTGGTGCATTGCAGCGTGTAGACGCCGTTGGCGTCGGCGGCCACGCCCGCAATTGCCGAGAAGTTAGCATTCGCGGCGACCGTCACCGCGCCATCTGAGCCATCACCGAGGTCGAACAGAAGCGGTAGAGCGCACTGAAGCAGGGGGCGACCGTCCCAACTAGCAGCCACGCTTAGGTTCCGTACACCGTGGCGACGATGGTCGTTGCGGCCTCGGCTTTCGCAACCAGGTTATGGGTTGATTCGATGTTGGGTATCAACTTCGTTACATCGCTGGACGCATCCATGTCCACCGCGATGACCTCCTCACCCGCAGCCGAAACGGTGTCGTTGGAGTAGTAAACGATGCACCAGGTTTTGCCACCCGTGGTCGCCTTGTTCACCAAGCGCACTAGCACGTTCGTCCGCGCCGTCCCTTCAGCGAGAATGGTCGTATCGGTAGTCCCTACGGCTATTGGAGCTTGAAGGAGAGCCATCTATATCCCCAGTGCTATCGCGGCCGTGATCGGCCCCATGCTGCTGGTCACCCCAGCAGTCTGTGCGGAATCGAAGATCAGGACCTCGCCGTCTCCTCCGGCCGCGACGCGCGCCATCGCAGTCGCCGCGGTCGCCCAGGCTGAATCACCCTTGGTCGTGACCTTCGCCACACCGGTCTCAAGCAGATTGTCGCGGAGATGGGTATTGAGTAGCGCGGCCGTCAAAATCTCGCCGACAACCCAAGTCACGTACGAGGCGCAGTCCAAGCCACGTCACACCTCCTTTCGCTGGCCTGCGAACGCCGCGGAGAGGGACTGCCATGTGGCCGTAGCCACGTGCTCTCCGAACTTGCGCGCATGCCAATGGATGCCCTGATGACAGGGCACACACAGCAACACGAGGTTCCGCACGGAACAGTCGGACTTCGTCCCATCGACGTGATGGGTGTTGGGCTTGCGACCACCGCGCCCGAGACGCTGACCGCAAGCTCGACAATGCCCCCGGTCTCGCGTCCAGACGAGGCGCTTCGTCGCAGAATCGAAGTTGGGCGGATACGGCAGGAATGAACGGCCACCATCCCAGGCGGGGTTGAGGTGGCCAGGCATGGCGTGAGCTCGGTTGGCGGCCATCATCCGCGCGATCGTTTCGGGACCATGCCGCCAGCCACGCTTGCGCTGGTAGACGCCGTCGTTTCGCGCCAGCCGTGTTGCCGACCTTCGCTCGATCTCCGCGGGCGAGATCCGCTTGCCCTTGTTGGCACGGCTCATCTTCTCCGTGGCGATGGCCCGCAGAGCCGGATTGTCGAGCCAAACAGGTCGATGCCCCTTGGCGAACTCGGTTCTTGTGTGATTGTGGCCGTGCGCGAAGCTGGCTGGTTGCAAGCCTTTGGTCATCGGCGCGATCAGCTGACCGCACCCGCAGCGGCACGGAATCTTCGTCAGCAAGGCGATCGCCGCGTAGCGCCTTGCTAGGTGTGCACGTTGACGCTCGCGGCCGCTCAGCGCCATCGTTAGTCTGCCAGTCCCACAGCTGCGTTCTCGGCCCGCAGCTGCTCGATCGTCTCACCGACTCGCCAGTTCCGCGTTCGCGCGTAAAACGGCTGCGGTTCTGGACGCTTGAGTAGCAGCGCCTCGATCGCCGTGCGCAGTCCAACTGCCGGGAACCGCACCCCGTAGGGCGAGCCGCCGTTGTCGGTGCTGCCACAGTAGATGCACCAGAAGATCGGGTCCACGTCGCCGACCACGTGCGCGCCGCCGCACCCCGGCCGCGGGCACCGAGCTAGCCAACGGCCTTCATCGATCCAAGCGTCGACTGTCCCGACCGGCGCACGGTCGGCGCCGAACATCGCCAGATCGCCGCCGATGTTTAGGTAGTGGGCCCGCAGGAACGGGACCAGCGGGATCTCCTGCCAGTCCTCATGCCGAACGATGACCTGGCGCACGTCAGTAGGCCAGCTTGCCGGTATCGAGGACAGAGGTATCAAGCACGAAGAACGCTCCAAACATCGAGGCCCGCGAGCACTCGTACGTCACGTCATGGCGCAGGTCAGAGTCTATCCTGCCGTATAGGCTCTCGACGAAGAAGTCCTCATTAACCCCGAGACCGCTGTTCCCGGTCGCTACGATGGTCACGCGGTCGACGATGTCGCGACTCAGGATCTCGGTGAGCTGGGCGGCGCTCCGGTTGCCCGCGAGCGTGCAGTAGATGATCGGCTGCGGAACAGCGTAGATGCTCGCGACCCAGTCGTTCCGGCTGATCGCCTCGTTAGCGTTGGGCACGAACCGAGTGCGCGGCGGGTAGGTCCGGGGTCCGTAGCGGGTCTTTGAGGTGGAGTCGACCTTCTGGAACGTCGCGGGGTCGCTCGCGATCACGGCCGTCCCGCGGGCCTGGAGAAGGGTTAGGTAGATTAGGCGAGTCGCATCCGTGTTGGTCAGCGTGATCTTCATCGCCTTCGCGAGCTTGCTGACGGCGATCGTCAGGCTCGTCGTGAGATCGGTCCCGCTCCCATCCGAGGCCGTGTTGGCCGTCACGTCGGTCGTGGCCGTCGTGGTGGTCCAGGCGTTGACCCCGATCGCGTCGGTCGGGTCGCCAGGGTTCGGGTAGTTCGCCCAGAATTCCTTGGCCTCGCCCGGCGCCAGCGTCGGCGAGCTCGCGCCGGTCTCCGGGTACGTCCACAAGACGGCCAGCGAGTTGACCGTGTAGACCGTGACCTCGATCTCGAAGATGTTGAAGATCTCGCGGTTCGGGTCGCGCTGCCCGTGAGGAAGCCCGTACTTGAGCGTTCCGCCAGCCGCGTCTGTCCAGGTCGCGGCGCTCGCCTGGTAGGGCGCCAACATCCTGACGTGCCGGTCGTGGAACACGACCTTGAAGTTTGTCCCTTCCCAGAGGAAACCGTTCTCCGCCTCCTCGATCTCCCGGAGGACGCCCAGCGTGTACGCCTCGTCCGCCCACCAGCGTGTCATTGTCGTCTTGCCGTCGTCAACGTCGCGGTCGGCCGCCGGCCAGACAGCCTCATCCAGCACGGCGTCGAAGGCGTCGCCCGTCAGGATGCTAGTCTGCATCGCGACCTGAACCTTCCACTGGTTCAGGTAGGCTAGGGCGCCGACGGCGCGGAGCTGGCAGCGGTGCGCGCCGCCGAGGTCAGGCAGCGGCTCGACCGTGTCGAGGAAGCCCGACCATAGGTTGGCTGCTGTCGGCGCTGTCGATCGAAGTCGTACCCTCCGCCCCGGCAGGATGTTGCCGTACAGCGGCCCGGTCGTCAGGAGGCTAGAGAAGCGATTGCCGGTGTTATTCAGCGTTGCCAGCAGCTCGCCGCCGAGGCATCGACCTGTGAGCTGGCTCGCGTAGTCTCGCCCACGCCGGTACTCGACCGCGCGCAGGTACGGTGTCAGGTCCTCGCCGGTGTCCAGGTAGTCACCGTCATTGTTAAAGTCGCACTCGAGGACGTAGGTCGCGTTCGGCACTGCGCTATTGCCTCGCCAGTTCGGGTAGCCCCCCCGCAGCAACCGCGTCACGGACCGTCTCGGTGATCATGCGCTTGAGCTCCATGAGGCCATAGACCGGGGCGTTGAACGCGACATTTACGCCCGCTTGGCCGCGCGGCGTGACCCGCTCCCCGCCGTGCGCCATGATGACCTGCGGGCTCCCGGGCGCACCCGGTACGATCCCGCCGTACTGAAAGTGGGGCAGATTCGCCCGCTTGTTGATCTCGTTGACGTAGAGCTCGCGGAAGGTCCTCCCCGCGTTCGGCCCCGTCCCTATCTGCTCGTCCATGTGGCCGGCGATATAGGCCAGGTTCTCCGCCGTCTGGCCCTGGAACGCCTCCGCGAGGCTGAGCTGCCGCGCGAGCGCCGCCGAGGTATAGGCGGTCTGGGCCGAGCCCGCCGGTACGCCGGTCGGGGCTGCAGCGGCGGCGGCCGCCGTCACCGCGACGCCCTGCGCGGCCGCGATCCTCTGGGCCAGCTCATACTGCTTCTGGAGATTGTCCAGCGTGGCCTGTTGCCGCCCGCTCTCCAGGTCCGCCCGCAGGTTCTCCAGCGCGATCATCCCCGTGATCGCCTCTAGCTCAGCCTGTCGCGCCGTGAGCGTCTGCTCGGCGCGCTTGATCACCTGGTCACGCAGCAGTTTCTCGGCCTCCAGCACGGCCTCCTTACCGGCCAGCGCGGCGCGCGCGGCGTCTAGCTCGCCCTGCTTGGCCGCCCGGATGGCGTCGATCCGCAGCCGTTCCAGCCGTAACTCCATTTCCAGCCGCTCGCGCCCAGTCGCCTTAGCGATGTCCTTCTCGAGCTGACCGATGTCGATGGTCCGTATCTGGGCCTCTAGCGCCCGGGCCCGCTCTGAGTGCGGGGCAGCCAGCCCCGCGATCTGGGCCTCTACGTCGAGGACGGCCTGCCGGGCGGCGAATACGTCCCGCGCCGTCGTCAGCTCTATCGCTCGCGCCCGGTTAAGGTTCTCCTGCGCCGCCATCACTGCGTCAAAAGCCGGCCGCCATTGATCGAACTGCGCCTGAGCACGGGCGATGGCCTCGGCCGATAGCAGCGAACTGGCTCCACCAGCCCCCGCACCCCCCATCTTGCCGCCTGCATCTTGGACGGTATTACCCAATCGCTCCCATATTTCATTGGCGCGCTCAGCGGGCCTAACGATGGCATCTTCAATCTGCTGCGCCCGCCAAGCCGATCCGGCCAGCGGATCGCGGATATCCACGCCCCGGGTCGCTACCTCGATCTGTGCGTCGCTGAGGGCCTGGAAACCACTGGCGGCGGCATAGGCCCCGCCGCCGATCCGCCCCAGGGCGTCCACCGTTGGATCCGCGCTGGCAACGAACTCAAGCGTTCGCGCTATTGCTATCTCTTCTGTGCCGCTCATGGTTTTCCAGGCAGTGCTGGTCTCAGCCATAGTGTCGGAGAAGGCCAACATCGTGCCGCTTAGGTCCTGGTGCGCACGGGCGAGGTTTTGTATACTGACTAGCTCCTCCCGCAACTGCAGGACGCGCTGAATGGCGCCGAGATTTAGAATCTGCCCCTTCGTCAGCACATCCCCGATCGCCTGAACGTACTCACGCCGCATGATTTCGGCGGCGCGCTTGTATTCATTGCTCGTACCGGCCACCACTTCCTGTATGAGCTTTTCGTCGCCGACCTCCTCCCTCATCGCCTCGCGGAGCTTGCCGATCGCTGCAATGACGCCAACGATACCCAGGATCACGGGTCCAGCGGGCCCAAAGGCCAATGTCACAGCTACGCCGATTGCCGCGAATGCCGCGATCATGCCCGCCTTCTCCTGCGCCACTAGCCGAAAGAGCTGACTCAGCGGTCCTAGAATGACCTCGACCCCGGCCTTGAACGCTGTGCCCCACTCCACCGCAATCTTCACGGCCTCCCCAAAGCCTTGGGCTATCCGATCGAGTGTTTGGGGCGCATCGCGCGAGAGCTGCGCCATTGCGGGCCCGATCGTCTGCAGCAAGCTCCCGCCGATCTTCGCCGCGAAGTCGCCGAAGGCCGCGCCCGTGATCCGCGTCGCATTCGCCATGCCTTCGGACGTGCGCGCGAAGTCGCCCTGCTGTAGCGCCGTGTCCTTGAGCATGAGCTGGTAGCGCACCTGAACCTTCTGCCCCTCGGTTAGCTCCTGGCCGGTCTTGATGAGGCCGCTCCGCATGGCCTCCTCCTGCATCCGGGCCTCGCTCAGCAGCACGCCGAACCGGCGCAGGGGTTCCGCCTCGCCGGCCAAGCCGGACCGCAGGCGCAGCAGCATCTCGCTCGGGTCCGCGTTGTTGAAGCTCGCCATGTCGGAGGCGAGCTGTGCCAGCCGTACCGACATATCGGCCGAGACTTTGTCGCCGAGCCCGATCGTGCGAAACATATTGCCGAAGCTGGCGGCGCCCTCCATCGCCTGCTGGGCCGTCTGGCCGACGTCACGCGCGGCCCGCGCCGCAAACTCATTCACGACCTTGGAGGACTCGCCGAAGACGACGTTGACCTTGTTCTGGGATTCCGCCACGTCGCTGGCGGCCATAACCGCGCCGCGGCCCCAGTCGAGGATCTGCCGGCCAGCGAAGAAGGCCCCGAAGGAAGCCCCTACACGGGCGACCGTGCTCTGCAGGCCCCCGAAGGCGCCGCTGACGCGCTGAATCTCGCCGGACGCATGGTCGCGCGCCCGTAGGATTACGTCGAGCTCGGCGGCTGTCGCCACGGCCCGCTACGGCTCCGCGCCTACAGCGTCGCGCATCTCCTTGAGTTCGACCAGCAGCTTCCGCATGTCGCCGGTGATGGCGTTCGGGTTACTGCTGACCATGTCCCGAGCCTGCTCGGCCGCCGCGCACTCCATGACGGGGAACACGACCAGCGGGTCCTGCCGCAGGGCCTCAGCCGGCGTGCAGTTGAACGCCTTGCAGATGTCCCAGATCACTAGTTCGCGAGGGCGGGGCTCGCCGTCGAAGAGGTGTCCGGCGAGGGCGAGCCACCGTCTTTTTTTTCGGCCGTACCCTCCCGCGCCAGCGCGCCGACGAGGTACATGATCTCGTCAACGTGGAGGTCCTTCAGCACCTCCGGGCACCCGTAGGGCTGTGAATAGGGCTCACCGGTGAGATCGGTCCAGTCCCACCAGGTCACCCGCTTGGCCAGCGTCTCGCAGATCGCCTCAAAGCTGGCCGTGATGGCCCGCAGGCGCTTGGTCAGCGCCTCACCCTTCAGCTCATCGCCGGCGTCGCCGAAGTCCAGGCCGAACATCGCCCGGATACTCGACACCGGCACGACCTTGATGCCCTCGCCCGTGTGGATGTTGTAGGGGGTTCCCTCGTCAACGATCTCGCCGCGCTCGATCCGGCGCCCGACATGCACGACGCAGTCGTCCGACGCGATCCACTGCGGCGGGATCTTCCATCTAACCTGTCCGTTCTGGCTCATATGCTCCCTCCCCTACTATCTGAAGCTTCTGCTCTACCGCAAGCTGAATGATCCGCTCCGACACGTTGCGCTCAACCAGTAGCCGGACCTTGGCGATCAATGCGCCACGGGCCTCCGCCAGCAACTCGATACTCTCAATCTCGGCTGGGTTCAGGCCCAGCAGCTTCGCAAGCTGCTCGCCGAAGACCCGCCCGCTCTGAGGGCTCAAGACCACTGGATTACGCCCTCGTCGGTGCAGCGCCGTCAGCGGCCGCTGCGGTACCGTTGTGCCGCATGCTGAAGCTGTAGCTGATGGGCGCGTCCACCGCGCTCCGGATGCTGTACGAGGTCGGGAAGGCATAGCCGTTATAGCCAGTGGTCCCGTCCGGCTCGTAATCGTAGGTCAGCGCCGCCCCGCCGAGCGCGGCGAAGATCGTCGCGTCGCCCTGGGATGCGGCCGGGTCCCATGAGCCCTCGCCGTTCAGGACCATGCCGGGCTTGCCCGCCAGGAAGTTCTGGTAGGCGTCCGCGAAGCTGGTTATCTCCGCAGGCGGCACGTCGAAGTCGATGCCCGCTGATCTGAGCTCATCCTCAATCGCGACCGCGTTGAAGGTGAAATCGGAATCTTTTCCGTGGGTACGAGCGATCTTAGTTCTCCTATGCTACGGCTCGGGAAGTCGAGCCAGAATGCTGCAGCGTTGCCGTGATTCGTCCCTCCGCCCCTACCGGGATCTCGATCTCGATGCTGTCGATCAGGACGCCTGTTAGGCCGGATGCCGTGCATTGGTACTCCGGCGCGCCCGCCGCCGGTCCCGTCCCGGTTGGATCGAAGATGGTCGAAACCGCTGCCAGCCCCACCCGCGCGAAGAGCGTCGTGTCGAGCTGGCTCGCGCTCGGGTTGTAGACGCCCTCGATCACGGTCCTGACGTTCTTCTTCCCTGAGAGGAAGTTCTGCCAGGCGTCGGCGAAGCTCGGAATGTTCGCCACCGGCGCGCTGACCGTCTGCTCGATCCGGCGCAGGTCCGATTCCAGCGCCACGCCGTTGAAGCTGAAATCCGAGTCCTTGCCATGCGTTCTGCTCGCCATGCTGGCCCCCTATGCCGGACCCGGCACGATGCCGAATGCGATCAGCACGTCGAAGCTTGGAGTCGTACCGCCGACCGTGAGCTGCGCTCTCCACCAGGCGTCCGTGATGGCGCCGGCGACGGTCAGGCGCTCGAAGGTCGCGCCCGTAGCCTGGGCGAATGTGATGCGGCTGGTGCCCGGCCAGGCGTCGGTCGCGGCGCTCGCGATAACGACGTTCAGGGTCGGCGCCGTACCGCTCGCGCTCATGACCCGGAGGATGCCCACCCCGATCTCGCTGGCCGCGATCGCGCCCGCGTTGATGCCGGACCCGTTGGCCGTCGCCGTGATAGCCGTGTTGCGGTACATCGAATGCGCCCGTACGAGCTGATCGTTCCCCTCCCAGGCCACGTCGAGGGCGATGACACCATTGCCTTCCGAGCGGATCGGGACCGCCCCGATGTCACTCCGGCCCTCGTAGCCGCGGTTTGCCGCCGTCGCACCGATGGGCCAGCTCCCGACGAGCCGCTGCCGGCTGGTCAGGTCAGTGAACATCTCGCCGTCATAGTTCGGGCTGGCCGCCGACCATAGCCCGCGCGGGTTCTGCCGCCACCCGGGCTTGCCCGGTACAAAGGTCGCGTCCGCATCCGCGAACGCCGTCACCTCGCCGTTGCTTTGCCGAATGCTGACGCCGAGCGTCATCACGACGCCCGAGAAGTTGAACTCATCCACGAATAGCTGGGCGTCCTTACCGTGACTGCGCGGCATCGCTGCCCCCTTCCTCAGATCGGTTCACCACCAGGTACGCGCCCAATATCCGCACCCCAAGGCGCATGAGCCAGACACCGAGCGCCAGGCGCAGGCGGAACCCCCGCGAGACGGTCAGGGTTATGGTCAGATGCCGCCCTGGGGCGCGTAGCGTCATGGCGGGGGCGCTAGCCACGGCGCGCCACCTTCATCTCGGCCTCGGGGCGCTCAGCCGCCTCAAGTGGGACATGAACGCGGATCGCGCCCTGCCGTAACAGGGAAGTTACGTCCAGGCCCTCGTTCCCCTCAAGCGAGAAGACGTCACCGGGCGCCAGCCGCATCGAGCTCGGGACGTGGCCCGGGTTCGGAATCTTCATAGGCACCAGGGCCGTGTATTCGATTTCATCGCTCATGCGTCCTCCCAGATGTCATAGATGGCGCCGGCGTGAGTGAAGATGCGCCCGCCGACCTCCTCGGTGAACCGCACGCCGGTGTCCCGTAGGCAGGCGACATGCGTGAATCCGGTCACGGTTAGACTGGCATCCTCGAGCACGGTATCGATCTCATCGGCGATCCGCGCCGCCTCTTTCGGCCACGGCGACTCACTGACGGCCTTGACCAGATAGGCGCAGATGAACATGCGGCGGTCAAAGGTCCGATCGAGCCGGTCACCTGAGTACTGGAAGATCACGAATGGCAGCTCGCGGCCGCCCTCCTCACGGGGGCGCTCCTGCATCGTGGGCGGGCTCGTGTTGTAGATGCCGTAGCCGCGCAGGGTCGCGTTAGCCTGGAGCTTGGCATAGACCGCGTCATCGAGCACCTTCTGCACGTCCGCCACCTAGACCTGGCCGCCTTCCTTGAGGATCGCGGCCCGAACAGCCGCCAGGATGCGCGGCTCCATGTCCTTCAGCGCCGGGCGGGCGAACGGGCGGGCCGCCATGAAGCGCGTGCCGAACTCACCATAGATGGCGTAGTGGGTGCGCGGGCCGATGGTGTAGTGCAGATGGCGAGACTGGTCGCGCTTCACTTCGATGCTATTAAGCGTCGCGCCGGTGTCGACGAAGCCCACCATGACGATGCGCTGTTTCATGCGCCCGGCCACGTCCTCGGCGGACTTCCGCATCACGCGGTCGAGTAGCGAGCCGGTGTTGCGCGCGAGGTTCTGGAGGCCCTTCTGGCGCACGGTGACGCTCATGGTGAACTGGTCGGCGAAGGCCATGAAAAAACTCCGCTCACCTAGACGGTGGCGGAGCTCTTGGCTCGCTTACCTCAGGCGCTCTGGGCGCTCAGGACCTCTCGGGTCTCCGGCAGGATTGTAGCACGCTGTCAAGCGGAGCAGTCCGGGCCGTGAAACAAGTTGCACTCATCGAAGGAGATTCGGCTATTCGCGGGCTAAGTACCCGGACTGCGACCCGCGCAGGGCGGCCCTAGAGGACCGTCCGGTTGCGGGGGCGGGACTTGCACCCGCGACCTCTTGGTTATGAGCCAAGCGAGCTAGCTGCTGCTCCACCGCCGCAAGGTGCCGGAATTGTGCTCGCGTTCCGGCGACGCTAGGCCAGTACGGGTCCCTGATGGCCACCTTGGAAACACCGTCGCACACCGCCAGTCTAGCATTCCCGGCCTAGTGGAACCCGCCCTGCCCGTCCGGCTCCATGCCCGTGACTGTCAAGTCCAATCATCGTCTGGGCGAGGGCCGCGGTTACTGTAAGCTCTGTGGGTGCGGACTTACGCCCCGACCCGCTGAACCACGCGATGCCGTACTGGGGCTTAGCGGCGGCACATAAGTGGCTCGTACTGGCGGCGGGTCGACGCGGAAGGGATCCAGTAGCTTGCGCCGTGCGGCCTCGTCCAAATCCTCGTCCCATTTGGCCGCCCCACCACCTACGCGCCGCGTGCCGGCATTGCGGAGAACCGCATCAACCACCTGAGATCCCACGGCGCTGAACTTAATGGCCCCATAGACAATGACTAGGCTCACGACGGTCGTGCCGCCCGCCCCTGCGATGGTCCCGGCGGCGTGCACCAGGACTAGGGATGCGGCAGTCTGACTACCCGTTCCGGTGACAACGCCCGCCCCCTGTACTAGGACTAGGGAAGTGGCAGTCTGCGAGCCCGTCCCAGATATGCTACCGGCCCCGCGCACCTGAACGAGACTGGCGATGGCCTGAGAGCCGACGCCCGTGATGATCGAGGCGGCGCGGACCTGGACCTGGCCGACAATCGTTTGCGCCCCGGTCCCGCTGAGCGTCCCTCTGGCGCGCACCTGAACGAGGCTGGTAATTGTCTGCGCGCCCGCGCCCGTAATCACGGCGGCCCCCGTGATGATGGCAGGCCCGCCGCCACCGCCCTGCCAGAGCAGCAGGAGGCCCACGGGCTACTCTAGCGTGAAGACGATCAGGAAGCTGATGTTGCCGGTCGCCGCGACGGCGCCTTGCTTCACGAGGATTCCCTCGGCTTCCCGCAGCACGTACTTCTGGCCCCAGAAGAGCGCTGGCATGAGGTTCTGATACTGGCTGAGGTAGGCCATAGATGTCGCCGTTTCCTCGCCGAGCGAGTAGGTCGCAAACACCCAATCATCAATCGTGGCCCCGGCTGTGGGTAGATGCCGTCCGGTGATCTCCGCGGGCAGCGCAGCGTTGAGCGTATCGAAGGGCGTCACGCTTCCGCCGGCCACATCGGGCGTTGCGCTCCTGTAGGCCCAAGCCGTTCCGCCGGTCCCGACAGCCGACGTGCGGTACAGGTCCAGCCGTATTCCGAGTGCGCCCGCGACCGCGACATCGGTCTTCGGGATGGCCCAAATGCCGCGGATATCAATGAGTTTGCCCGATCCCACGGCGTTGAATAGGTCAAGGTAGAGCTTGCTGGCGCCTACCGCCGCCGCAGGCGTCATCCAACAGTAGGTCGGGAGCGAGCCCACAATATGGCCGGAGCTGTCGGCCTGGATGACGGCCTGGTACTCCTTACCGCTCAGCAGGTGCGTTGCGACAGTCGCGCCCGTCCCTGGCGTAACCAGAATGCTGTCGTTCGGGAGCGTCACTTTAATCCAGCGTGATGTCGAGATCGCCGAGCGGCAGCCGGAAGGTGTCGCCCGAATTGACTACCTTGCTGGCAGTCAACGCCCCACCCCAGAGGAAATTTCCAAGCGTCAAGGCATCCCAGCAGCCGACATCTGTCACGGTCACGGCGGGCATGTTGGTGAAATCGACGATTGCGCTGTTTGCGGTTGCGCCTGCAGCGGCGACGTCAAACGTGGCGCTTTGACGGGCATAACTGCCACCCGTGACCTCCGAGGCCCCGGTCTCGCCCACGGCAGCCGTGTGGAGACTGATGTAGACGGTCGTCACGGTGAAATCGGTGTTGCGGAAAACCTTGTCAAGAATCTTATTTTCGAGGAAGTTTGAAATGCTCATATCCTAAAGCCCCCCTGCCCGTCCGGCTGCATCCCCGTGACCCTCTGCCTAGGAATCGGCGCGCTGATGGCGTTTAATTCCCCGCAACGGTGGCACTTGATCTCGATCGCGCTGGCCCCGTCCAGGTGGGCGTCAAAGAGCCGCGCCGAGCACTTCCGGCAATAGTGCGGCTTGACCGCGTCGGTAGTGGATCGGATTGTCATTACTACTCGACCGCCGCGACCATCACCCGCCGCGCCGTGCGGAAGGAGCCGACCACGATGCCGATGACCTCATACCAGGACTCCTCCCAGACGATGCGGTCGCCCACGATCACGTCCTGGTCCCACGGGACCGTCAGCGTCAGCCGCCCGACCCGACCTCCGGCCCGCCCCGCTGCGCC
>ERZ1292637.837-Hain-H14-01um-R3-837-length-14818-cov-9_pt1 | contig 12609 bp, 15 predicted proteins | sample MGYA00564405_ERZ1292637 | MGnify/ENA primary metagenome ERZ1292637 (study PRJEB36523, sample SAMEA6512645) | groundwater metagenome | collected 2019-01-09 | study: AquaDiva: Metagenomics assemblies of 32 groundwater samples | reverse complement strand
GCCGTGACCGACATCGTCTTGCCGCAGTCGGACGCATCCAGACTGACAGCGCCCGTGATCTCAGTCCCCGGCGCGCGCCAACCAGACGAATTGAAAACCAGATGCTCGGCGCTGTTGGTGCTGTCGTAGCGCAGCCCGGCGGTTGTGCCAACAGAGCCAAGATCCCACGCCGTCGCGTCGTTGTCCGGTACCAAAACCGCTGCGGCGGAGTTGGTGAATGTCAATGCCCCAGCACCAGCGCCGATCGTGACCAGCTCATCGAATGTCGATTCACCAACGTCGACATGAAAAGCCGCCTGCGCGGTTGTGCCAACGATCTGCACCGTTTCGGCCGCATCGCCGGTATCGATCGTCAGCAGCCCGAGCTGCCCCGTTGATCCAATCAAGAGCGCCGTGGTGTCGTTGTCGGGCAGCACGATCGATGCCGCGCTGTTGGTGAGAGTCAGCGCCCCGGCGCCAGCGCCAATCGAGAGCAGCTCATCGAAAAGAGATTGCCCAACATCGACATGGAACGCATCGGTCGCGGTCGTGCCCAGGACCTTCACTGTCTCGGTGGCGTTGCCTGTGTCGATGGTGAGCAGGCCAAGCTGCCCAGTGCTCCCGATCAGAAGCGCGGTGGTGTCATTGTCCGGAAGCGAGATCGATGAGGCTGAGTCGGTGAACGTGAGCGCGCCGGCGCCGCCCTTGACGCTCAGGTCGCCTGTCTGGGTCGTCGCGCCCGCAACGTCGAGCGTGCCATTCGCCTCGATGTCGCTTTCAGCGCAGATGTCTCCCTCGCCGCTCGCAACAGCGCAGGTCGTGCCAGCTCCGTAGGCTTCGATGAGCAAAGGCCCGTTGAGGTTCGTGGTGGCGCCCGGAATACCCGGCACCAGTGTCCGCCACCATGAAAATCCAACCAGCACCAGCACGGCCAGGGTTGCAATGGCCGCGGTTTCGATTCTGCGCATGCGCGCCTCCTATGTGGTGCAGTGGGCACCGATTGTTTGTTACGCCGGGTTGCTGCCCATGATCCCGCGCCAGTCCTTGCAGCCGAGGCTGTAGCGCATGTAACCGCCGAGCGTTCTCGTCCCGGCGAACAGGTCCCCATCGCCGAAGATCTCGACCCCGACCCGTTGGTACCATAGCATGTTGCGCTTCATCACCGCCGGGTCGAGCATAAACCACGCCTTCGTGCCGGTCAGAAAATCCCAGGTGATCGAATCGAAGACCCCGTTGTAAAAGTTAAGGTCGTTGTTCGCGGTCCCGGGCTTGCCGACGCTCTTGACGATCTCGTAAGCGGTTGCGTCGAGTTCGACAGGCACGACCAGCAGCCTCGGCCGGAGCGACATCTTGTCACCACGATGGTTGGTGATCTTGCGGTGCGCGATGCGAAGCGTATCGACATTCGCAGCCGATAGCGCCAGAGTCTTGCTGTTGCTTTGGCTGTTGCCACCATCGACGTTTTTGTGAGCCGTGTTGCAGATTGACAACCCGTCCTCTGCCTGGTGGGTCGCTCCCGCGAAGGCGTCGTTGAACGGCGAGACGGCGTCGGTCTCCATTGTTTGCGCCGCTGTTGCACCAATCTGCTGGCCGATGTCCTGCAGCAAACCGAACTCTTCATCGTCGATCAACTCGCGCTCGACGGGGATCTTCTTGCCAAGAGGCGTGTGCGTGTACGTTTTTTCAAACTGCTGGATCAAAGAATCCTCGGCCACCGACTGATTTGGGTTCTTGGCTGTCCAGAGAGTCAACCCAGCCACGCTCGCGCTTCGCTCGCGCCGGCGATTCGACTGGCGCACCGAATAGATGTTCGGCATCATGAAGGCCTCTTGGTAAAACGATTCCATCCCGAGCGCGCCAACAACCTCGTCGAGTACGGAGCTGAGACCTGCACTTGTTACGATTGACATGTTGTTCTCCTTGTTTTCTTTCTCAGCCTACGCCTGGAGCAGCCAGCGCGAGGGGATGACGGGGAGCCTAAGGTTTTTCAGGTGGGTGGCGGCATCGCGCCAATCCAGAAACACCGTGTAGTCGCCGTCGTCGGCGCCCTGGTTGACCGTCAACTCGTTTTCGTCGGCTCCTTCGCACTTGTTGAAAAACCCAACGCCGCGGCTTGCCGCGGCCTCGCCCCCGACGACGATCAATTTGCTCGCCGACGTGAGGGCCGTCTTGAATGCCCGGTGACAGATCAGGAGCAGCTCGGCGGCACCTCCGGTGTGGTCGTAGTCCTCGACCACGTTGACTTCTCCGATGCCGGGGCCCTCGTACACGTACAGGAGCGCGCCGTTGGGGTAGTCGTCGGCCGTCATGCCGGTAGTGAGCGCGATTGCGCGCGTCGATGCCGTGTAGCTGATGACCGTGTCGTCCCAGTGATTTTTGAAGGTCACCAGGTAAATCGGCAGCCCCTTGCCAACGTTGACGCTCAGCCCGACCAGGCACTTGTCGGCCGTCGCCTTGGCTACCGGGTCGAAGTCGTTCAGCGGAAGAGGGAATGCCTGCGAAGCCGCCGGCATGATAACGGTATCGGTGACGCGCCCAATGATCCCACCCTCGTTCGCGGCTGCCGGATCGGCAAGACCCTCACCGACCGTGCAGACGACTTGGTCGTTGCGCGTGAGTGTGTCGCCCGGGTCACCGGGGATGTAGATCACTTCATTTTCGGTTGTGTGGCGAAGAAGCTCGAAGCCCTGCGTAGCAGTAGCGGTCAACGGCATGTGTGTGCTCCACGCGGGTCACCATCGCCGGTGCCTCGCGCCCAAGAAGTTGTCCGAGCTGCAATGGTAGCAAACGCCACCCGCAAGCTTGGAATGGTCCTCTATGGGGGCTCCGCATTGTGCACACTTGATAGCCCGTGGCTCCTGCTCGCTGGCAGGCACGCGCTCGTTGCGTCGTCCCAGCATCGGATATGGACCGCCGCCGGTCTCGGTCGGGTAAAGCTCGCGAAACCCCGTGGGTGCGCGTCCGACCGTGCTCGGTTGCCGTTCCAGATCTGATGCCGTTCTCATCTGGCAATCTTTGGGCAGAAACTATTTTGTTTGTCAAGAGGGGACGGGATCATCGCGCCCCGACCAGGACCCACTACCGACCCATGTTGCTGGACAAGTTGCGCGCCATCGACGGGAAAAACTTTTCGACAGGAATGCGGAACTTGCTCTCGGTTGGATTTCCTTCTTTCGGGACACTCTCCATTGTTTTTAGCCGAGCGAGCGCCCCATGGGCGCCCATGTTGGTCAGCAGATCGGTTGCCCCCTGGGAGGGCCTGTGCAGGCCTGGGGCGCCGGGTGGGCCTGGTCCCAGGCCACCGCCACCGCCCGGGGGCGGTGGCGTATCGAGCATGGTGTCAACAGCCGCGTCTTCGACCATCTCGGCGAACACGGCGAGCTCGACCTTGTCGCGAAACTTTGCCAACTGCTCGCGCTTCTTTTCCGGAAGCGCTTTCAGTTGCGCCTCCAACCGATCGCTCATGGCCTTCTCGAATGCGGCGATTCGGGTCTTGTGGGCATCGCCCTCTTTGATCGACAGGTCGAGCCTCGTCTTGATATCGAGCTGGTCGTCGGCCTCTTTCTTCTTGCGCGCCTCATCGGCCTTGATCGTGGCTGCATTCGCGTCTTTGAGCTTTGCCAGGTCGGCCACAGCCGCGTCCGCTCTGCCCTTCTCTGCCGCCGCCAGCGCACGCGCTGTAGCAATGTCGTCGGCTCCGTGTTGCACGCCGCCTCCGCCTTGGCCGTCCTCGGGCGCACGTAGAAACGCCGGACCGCGTAGACTTCTGATATGCATCTCAGGCTCCTATGTTTTTTGGATCACCCGGAAGGCGATCGTGTCTCAGGTCAATCGAGTGACCGGATCGAATCAGACCGGCCCGCGCCCGCTTGGCCAAGTTGCGTTTCTTCTGCTCGGCCCGCTCGGCCTTCACGGCCCGGTAGTCCTGTGTCGAGACAAACTCTCGGAAATTCGCAAGCCGGTCGGTGGCCTGGTCGGGCACCGGCGGTAGAGGCGACAACTTGCCGAACCCCGCCGTGTCGAACGCTCCGCCGGCAATGAGGGCCTGAATCGGTTTCGGCATGTGGTGGGCTATGCGGGGCAGCATGCGGCGATGCTCGGTGACGAACCCGCACGCGCGACAGACCAGCCCGAGCCGGTCCGGATCCCCCATGCGCGCGCGATCGCACAGGGCCTCGCGCACCCTCGCGCACTCAAGACAGCGCCAGTCGTCAAGCCGCATCATTGGCCCGTCCCTTCACTGCCGCCACCCCATGCGCCGGCCTTTGGTCGCCGGGGTCGCGAGAGTCCATGGACCTGCTCTGTCACGGCTTCACGTCCTGCTGTGTCTCTGCTCGGGCCGTTCGCTGGCGAACACTCCCGAGTGCCATCAGGGTTCGCCGTCCCTCCGGCGTCTCCATCGCCGCGTTGCGAGCCGCGAGGGACTTGTCCAGATCCTGTTGCGTCACGGCTCGCGCCGTTCGCCGACTGATCTTCCGCCCGTTCTCGTCCTTCGTCGGAACCCGGCGCAACGGCGCCAGCAATGCGCTTCTTCTTCCGCTCTCGCGCGCTGGTATCAGGCTGCAATGACATTCGGAGTCCCATCCCTCGTTGGCGTGAATGCTGTCTGGGTTGTAGCCAATTTCGTTCCACTCGCCAAGGGTCATCATTTGCCCGTGGAGCGGGATGCACAGGTGGCAGGTGTTAACCAGGGTCGCGATCCAGGTATGGGGCTCGTCGTCAAGCTCCGCCTCTGCCTGTTCCAGCGCCTCGGGATCACCGGCATCTATGGCCTCGTCGAGCCCAATCACGCTCCCCTCCGTGTCAGCGAGCGACAAAAGCCGCGCCTGCTTTGCCTCGATCGATCCGGCCATCTGCCCTTGTCGCTCCGCTGTCAAAACGGCAGCTGCGCCAGCGCCGGCAATCGAGCGCAAAAACTTGCCGAACACCGGGCCGTTGCTTTCGAGGTCCACGATCAGGCGGCGCTGAACCTCAGCGGGTGACATCCCGCGCAGCGCCGCCGAGCGGATGAACGTCTCGGCGTCAATCGCGCCCTGCCGCACCGCACGCCCGGCCATCGTTGCGTAGATCTTCGCGTAGTTAGTCACCCCACGAACCTCTCGCGGATCCGGTTATGCTCGGCACTCCGGAACTGCTGTCGGATCCAATGCTGAAGAAGTTTCCGCACAACCGCGGCGCCATCCCGACTGAGGCCGAACCAGCCTTCATAGCCGCCCCCCTGCACCCTTAGCGATAAATCGCGTAACTCCCGCGTGGCTGGCTTTACCGTCACGCTCGAGCTCGTCGCGGTTGATCGCCAACTCGCGCCCGCGCCGCGCACGAATCGATGCTTCTCGTCAACCAGCGACAGCAATGGTCTCCCGCGTTCTTGCTTCCGCTTGCGCGTCAAGGGCGCGTTGCGCTGGATTGGTGTTGTGCCATCGACCTGGATCTGACGCTTGATGTTGTCCAAGATCGAGCCCTCCAGGACCTTCCCGATCTCGAGCATCAAAGCCCGCCCGGGCCGCATCTTGGGCCACTGAGCCTTGCGCGTGCGCGTGAGGCGGATCATTCGCCGTCGCGAAGCGCACGCGCGCCAGCCGCTCCTATCTGCACGGCCTCGGTCGTGATCTCCTGCAGCGCTTCTTCGACCCAAAGCGCCAACAACTCAAGAGCGCCCTCGAAGCTCTCGGTCGCGGCAAGCGCCTCGTCGAATCGCTCCCGTACCACCGCCTCTACCAACTCACGGGCCCGCGCGCCAAGCTGCTCGCGCGCGTCTACGCGGTCATGGAGCCGGTCGAGCATTGGGTGCCCCACTTGTGATCTCCTCCTGACGCGCCGGCGCCGGGCGTCTACCGATCAGGCTCCCGAGTAAGCTCCCCGGCTGCCGGGCTGGTTGCGGCTGTGCGTCGCCGCCGGCCTGGTGGGTTCGCTTCATGTTCTCGGCCACGATTTCCTGCGCCTGCTCGACCGTGACGTTGTGGCGGTCCGCGTAGATCTGGGCCGCCGTCGTGAGCCCGTGCTTGATGTCGGTCTCGATCTGCTTCGCTATCTCGTCCGGCGTGCGGGGGAAGTCCACGTCAGGGAACCTGACACTCAGGCGCATCTGCTCGACAGAACGATCGAGCTTGCCGGAGTGAACCATCATCGACCCAATGACCGGCCACGCCTCCTCCTCCTCGATGGACTTGAGCCGCCGAATACGCTGCGCGCGCGCCGCAAGTCTCGGCAACGAATCGACCAGCTTCGCGAACCCACTCAGGGCGGCCGGGGCCGAGCTTGAAAAGTCGTTCGGGCTCAATCGCAACATCGTCGCGATGATTTTCGCAGCCGATTCCAGAAGTGCCACCGACGCGGTGTAGTCGGTTTGGCTGTGTGCATAATCGAACGATTCAAGTATGCCGATCAGCACAGGGAAGCGGGCTCCGTGTCTGACTTTGTTTTTCGGGGCCCCGCTCGCCCCGATCTTCATAACCGGCGTGTCCTGCCCCTGGAAACGGAACGTATCGAGCAGCGCCGACCAGAGCACGTTCAATTCGCGATTTGCAAAAACGATCTGCGGGTCTCCGCTCGGGAGCAGCGCCCCGTCGGCAAGCTCCTTCGTCCACCTGACCAGCGGCATGATCTGCTGGTCGTGCCACCGGTACGGGTTAGGGTGCTGGCTTAGGATCTTGTCAACGTGATCGGGCGTGCCCTCGAAGAAGGCCGTAACGTCGCGCGAGACGAAACCGAAGGTTCGCTTCTGCGCATGCGCGTCCTGAATGGCCCAGAACAGCTCGACCACATGCGCCGAGTAGCTGGTGGGGCTCGCCGGGTCCCCAGCCCATCCGTCGGCAGCGACAATGGGATAGTCGTTATGCGGCAACACCGTCTGCACCGTCAGCCCCGGCGGCTTCTCTTTGGCGTTGAGCGAATACCAGAGCATCACCGACCAAATGACGTGTTGGATCCGATCCGCCCGGTGAAGCCGCTCGTCGTACCCGATCCGATCAAGCTCGCGGTTCAGCTCGCCGGTCTGTTGCCTGGTCGCGCCGTCCTCACTCCCGTCGGGCCGCACGAGCGTGCGCTTGACGGTGCGGTCGTAGGCGCTCGCAGCCTCGTCGGCGTAGCGTTGCGTCAGAGGGATCGTAAACGGGTACATGCGCTGCCCGAGGTCCCCGCTCTGGCTCGACGGGTAGCGCTCGAGCAGGTCTTGCGCGCAGTGATCTTCCTGCCGCCCGTCGAGGTAATCGATCGCCAGATCGTAGGTGCGGGCTAGTTGGTCGCGGGCCCTGCCCTTGAGTCGCCGCACCTCGGCCGCGATTGTCTCGCCGCCCGTCGGCTCCCAGAGACCGGTCACACGGAACACGGCTGTACTGGCATCTCGGGCGACCTGATCATCGGCACCATATGGGGCGAGCGCGACCCGGCTGTCAAGCCGCCACCCGGTAGCCCGGCTCCCGGTCCTCAGCCATTTCTCTGTCCAGCGCGCGAAGATCACTCGTCAGGCACAGCCCGACAGCCAGGTACCGGAGCGCGTCGCGTGAATGGTCCGTCATGCCGTCTTTGACCGGCTGGTCTTGTCGAGCGCCCGTGGCCCCGTCCGGGTAGACCGAGGCCAGCAGGTCGCGCATGATGCCGCGCTGCTGCTCCTGCTCAACCATCGCCCGGGCGAACCGCAGCCTTATCGGCTGTGCGCCGTCGCGGGTCCCGAGCAGCGTGCGCAGCTTGTCGATCCCGTAGGAGACCGACCGGTAGTGCCCCGCAAGGTAGCAGATAGGCCCGTGGTGGCGCCGCGGGATCTGCTCCAGCATGTCGATCGTGTCGAGCTGGATCGCCGACTGGGTTGCGTCGGCCGCGGGGTCGCACCAGATCGCGTCGATCGGTACACGTTTCGCCATGATGGCCCGCACGACAGCCGCGTCAGGGGCACCGTCCATCATGATCTGGTCGAACACCACCCACCGCAACGGCGCCTCCTCCTGGACAAAAACAACGGCGCTGTGGCGAAAGCCTGGATCGACCCCGAGAAACGTTCGGCGAGACGGGAGCGGTTTGTAGTCCACCACCCACGGGGAGTCGGTGCCGCCGTCGAGCTCTTCAAAAACCGAGCCCTCCAACACCGTAAACACCCCGTCGATCACGGCCTGCTGCATGCGGCGCGAGTACGACAGCCGGAGGTTGGGGATGAAGTTTGGATCGAGATTAGCTGCGTTCTGCGATGTCGGTGCTCTGATCAGGTCGCGCCCGGGCTTGCCGCGATTGTACTCCTCGGCCATCCAGTGCATGGCGGGGGTCGAAGCAAAACAACTCTGAGGGAGCGCGCACCTCAGCCGCCGGCGCCCAAGCGCGACGTTGTACGACTCGTGGTTCCAGTGTCGGATCTCGTCGCCGACCAGCCATCCAACGTCAAGACCGTCGTACGTTTCGGTATGCTTGGCGCTCCGCAAGTAGATCGGAACGTCATCGCCGAAGTGGAAGTAGCACTCCCCGCCTCTGTCAATGATGCGCGGGATCTGATCGCGCGCAAGCGTCGCCCGGAGGATCGTGAAAAGCCGGCGCATCGTTGTTGACCAAAGCGACCCCCAGGTCTGCGAAAGTACGAGCCCCGGAACACCTGGGTTCTCGGCCGCGAGTTGTAGGATCTTGAGCGCCACGGCGGTTGTCTTGCCGGACCCGAAGCCGCCGGCGATCAGGACATTCGGTGCCGTGCTGGCAAGAAAGGCGCGCTGTGCCCTTGTGCAAAGCGCGCGGTCGCATGCGATCTCGATCACTCGGGTGCGGGCGGCCCACGGGCCGGCGACTCATCCGGATCGTCACCCGTGAGACTGAACCGCAGCACCGCGTGCTTTGCAATCGGCGTCGGATCGATCTGCACCGATTGCGCCGGGCGGCCCCACGCCCGATCAAGCAGGGCCTCGGCGGCTCTGACCTGCACGGCATCCGGCTCTCCGCTCTCCATGAGTTGCTCAAGCTTCATGATCGCCTTTTCCGTGAGGGCGCGGCATGCGTCAACCACGTCACGCGGGATCTTCGCCCGCCCCGCTGGATTCCCGGATTGACCCGGTACAAATGGCCGACCGAATACCCTCGGCGCTGATTGACCGCTGATAGGAGCGAGTTTTTTTTGACGCGACTGCCACGCCTTGATTGCCTCGACGTTCCCGGAGACTGCTGCGCCGAAAAGTGCGTCGTCGATTTCTTTCTGCTGGTCGCTAGTGTCCGGTCCTGTGCGATCAGGTCGCGCACCAGCCACGATCCCCCAGTAGGTTTCACCGGCGCGGCAATAGTGCGCTGAGTGGATGATCGTGCTTGGCGCCACCAGCCCGCTTAGCCACGGCAAAACGGTTTTGAACCACCACGAGTTGTACTGTTTTCTCCATCCCGGGTTTTTTTTGTAGCGGCACCCCGGTAGCGAGGTCGTCTTTTTTGAGCGCTTGATACCCATCCGCTGCCCGTCGGTGCCGAAGATCACGATCGGATCTGTGCGTTGCGCAGCGGACCAAAACGACGCTAGCGCGAGATACGGATTTACGTAGGCGTCGAAGTCTGCAACGGCGAATTTCTCAAGGCACTCCGGGAAGGCGAATGTGTCGCAGTCGGTAACCACGGTCTCACCGGTGAGGCGCTTGGATGCCGTGGCGACCCGCGACGGGTCTAGGTCGGCCGCGTAGCAGGTCCGGTCGCCGTACAGCTCTGCGGCAATATCGCCGTCGCCGCAGAACGGCACATAGGCCGGTCCGTCAGCCGAATAAGCCAGCAGACGCCGGCGCAGAAGGAGCTTCCGGTGCAGTTCGACATGCTGTTGTTGGCCAGTTTTTGATTTCGACGCCATCGAGGAGGGTCCCGGTCCCCGGGCGCGCGCCCGAAGATTGCTTGAAAAAGAACGCTACACCGGCGGCCGCGCACTTGTCACGGATCTCGCGAGCCCATCGGTGGTCCATTGCCCGGTGGCCAGGGCCGCTCTCCCCGCCGCAAATAAGCCAGCCGATGCCACTCAGGTCAAGGTCAGCGACAGATCCAAGCGCCGGCTCATAGCTGACGAACCGCACCGCGGCCGGCACTCCACGCAGGTGGTCGGCGCGTTTGGCTACCCGCATGTCCTCAATCGATGTCCCGAGCCAAACATGCGGCCAACCCCCGCCCCAGTCGGCGGGCAACATGCTGACGATGTTCTCCGGCCGCTTGGTCAGGAGCTGCCAGTCGAGCGAGCGGCAGGAGTCGATCAGTCGCCACAGCGCCGGGCGAGCCTCGTTCGCCGTGGGGTGATGCTCAAACACGTCGCAAAGCGATGCGCAAAAGACACGCTCGCGCACCCCGGCGGCAGCGGCGTTGCGGCTCCACTTCACCGGATCTCGCCATGTCTTGGTGACCTGTCGCCGTCCGTCCTTGCCCCACAACTTGAGCCCCATCCGGTTGCGGGTCAGTGTCTCGGCGTAGCAATTCCGACAGCCCTCAGACACATTCACGCACCCCATCCATGGGTTGAAGGTGTGGTCAGTCCAGGCGATTTGTGTGACGGCAGACATGTTTATCTCTCATGGTGGTTTTCTCCGGCTGGCGCGGGTTGCGCCAGTTGTTTGTTTCTTGGGAGCAGCACCTCCCAGACACCTCGCGTGCGGGCCGAATACGGTGGATCATACTCGCGACAGCGCTCGCGACGCACCGCCGGCACTGGCACCCATGGCAGTGCCGCCTCACCCACACGTCTTGCCACCGCCCAGGCCGGAGGCACGCGAAGCACCTGGGGGTCGCCCACGACTCCCGAGGTATTTCGACACCGCGGCCGCATCGCACGCATGCCACTGCGCCGCGGGGCGTCACCTGATTATCTCTGCGGCGAGGTTGCAAATCGGCGCATCATCTGTGTCTGAGATCTCCCCGGGCCACAGACACCCGGGCAAGGGCTCTCTGTCGTACCCGGGGCACGGGCTATCGCAGCACGATCCGTGCATCGCCATCGCGATGCTTCCGTGCGGGACCTTTGGTTGGCCGCATATGCCGCACACAACGCGAATGCCGCGCAGTCTCATCGCATCGCCCCGATCTGCCGGATCGCGTCTTTGCACCCGCGCGCCACGATCACGACCCACCCGCTGAGCCGCAACGCGGCGTGCATCTCCCGCTGTGCTGGCGATACGGTACCGCGGGTCTGGCGTTTCATTTCGACCGCGACGGGCGGCCGGCGCCCATACACGGGCACCACCGACTCCGCGTCGGCGTAGATCACCAGGTCGGGCGCCCCCGCCGTCATCCCCTCGGCCTTCAACTTTTTCGCCTGGGCCGGCCTGACTCGGGCGCCGTTCGGGACGGCGAAATATCCGATCCCCTTGGCGTCGAGCCACCGGCAGAACGCGGCCTGCTCCTCGTGCTCGGTCGGGTAGGAGCGTCGTAGATGTCGCGCCACATCCCGGCTGCGAGCAGGAGCCCGCGGTCCGCCACGCACAGGCGACACTGACAACCACGGCTGTGCTGGCGCACCCACAGGCGCTGGCGAGCCGCCTTGCCATGATCGGCCACCACGGGGGTCATGCGTCCGGGCGGGCATGCTGGGCGGCCCTCCTGTCCCGGGGATCGGTCATGAGTTTGGCGCCCAACCCGTTTTTCGCGTCGGCGTAGATCACCAGGTCGGGCGCCCCCGCCGTCATCCCCTCGGCCTTCAACTTTTTCGCCTGGGCCGGCCTGACTCGGGCGCCGTTCGGGACGGCGAAATATCCGATCCCCTTGGCGTCGAGCCACCGGCAGAACGCGGCCTGCTCCTCGTGCTCGGTCGGGTAGGAGCGTCGTAGGTGTCGCGCCACACCCCGGCCGCGAGCAGTATCGCCTCGATCAGCCTGCGCTGGTACGATCTCAGATCTGCCTCGGCCCGAATGATCGCCGCGAGCGTGTCCGAGCGCTTCTCAGAACCCGTGCCCCCCCGTGGAGTCGACCCGAGCAGCCTCTTGACCTCGGCCAGCATGTCGGCCGGTTGCCCGCGGCGCCTCATTGCGGCCAACCAGGGTGCACAGAGCCCCAGCTTGAAGCACCACCCGGGCGCGGTTTACATGCAAGGCGTGTCAAGTCACCACCCAAGCCACCTGACCCATGGGGCCAGGGCCGTGGGCTCCGTTCTAGGGGGTCCGTAAGAAAGAAGAAGCAAAAACCGGGAAACCTGTCAATATGCCGCGCGTTAAAATCGACAACAGCGCGAAACCATTGACGTTTTTTTCTGCAACTTTTCATGTTTTCTGAATACATTGAGTGGATTTGTCAAACGCCGAAGCGAACGCGGCATGCGCGATCAACCACGAACCCGGCCGGCATGGCCGCGATCTTGAATACACGGAAATCTGACGACCCGTCGCCATTGCGCTTCAGCGAACCAGGAACGACTCCGTTGCAGCGAATCAGCTCGCGCGCGAACCACCCACGAAAAACATAGAGATCGCCAAGAAACCAGTGCGAAATCTCGCCAGCGCGATCATGGTCGGCGAAACCATAAAACAGGAAATCCCCCCACCCATCGACGATCTTGGCCAGCTCTGTTTTGCTCCCGGACGCCGGGCGACAGGACCGAATAGTGAACTCGTCGCAGTAGCCTGGTTTTGCCAACTCACCAGCGGTCCTGACCCGGCATGCAATGCGTTTGTTCTCGGCACGCAGAACCATGAGATCGGTGTTGCGCTCTTGGTC
>ERZ1292637.1073-Hain-H14-01um-R3-1073-length-12624-cov-6_pt1 | contig 12624 bp, 24 predicted proteins | sample MGYA00564405_ERZ1292637 | MGnify/ENA primary metagenome ERZ1292637 (study PRJEB36523, sample SAMEA6512645) | groundwater metagenome | collected 2019-01-09 | study: AquaDiva: Metagenomics assemblies of 32 groundwater samples | reverse complement strand
GAACCGACGGAGGATTTGGTAGCACAGCGCCTCGAAGCCCTGACCGCATTCGCCCAGCGAGACTTTCAGGAGTTCTCTGCCCGCGCCACTCAGGCAGTCGATACTGTGCGCGACATGCTGAATGGTTATGCCCGCGAAGCGATCGACCGCCGTGTTGAAGCGGGGCGGGAGGCTGAGCGGGCACTTAAGGAAGCCGAGGAAGCCAGCGCCCTAGCCGAACAACAGCGTATTGCCCGCGAGGCCGAGATTGCCCGTCAGGCCGCTGAGGATGCGCGGCTTAAGGCCGAAGCTGAGGCAGAACGTAAGCGCCTTGTCGCCGAAGCTGAGGTGAAACGTCAGCAGGAAGCCGCGGCGGCTGAACAGCGCCGTATTGAGAACGAGCGTCAGGCGGCGATCCAGAGGGCTGAGCAGGCCGAGCGTGCTCGTATCGCGGCACAGGAAGAAGCCGTTCGTCGAGAGAAGGCTGCCGCCGACAAGGCCGAGCAGGACAAGATGGACGCAATCGAAGACGAGCGCCGTCGTGTTGCGCAGACCGCCGAGGATGCACGAGCAGAGCAAGCGCGCCGTGAAGCGAACAAGGCGCACCGGGCGAAGCTGAACAACGAGGCTCTCAAATCCCTGATGTCGATCCTGAGTGAGGATGACGCAAAGGCTGTGATTACGATTGTTGCGCGCGGTGAAGTTCCGCATATGGTAATCAATTACTGAGCAACAGCAAGTATACCCGATCTTCGGACCGGGTGTTCTGGCCTATGCAAAAACCCCTTGCATTCGCGGTCATATAACCGCATACTCTGACCAGAGACATGGGGATACCGATGACCAAAGAATCCGAAGAAATGCGCGATGACATGGAGCATATGTGGACGGCTATGCAGTCGCTCGAAAAGGTCTGTGCGCTGTCACTCGATAGTGAGATCAATAGCCTGAAACAGAAAATTCGCATTCTGTCGCACAACGTGGCCGAGATGGAATACGACGAGCCGGGGTTGCGTGCGGCAGGACTGGCAGATTTCAAAAGGGGGATGCGGGTGTGAGCAATCATGAAACAGTTCTCAATGGCGGGATATGCAGCCACTTCGACCGCGATACGGTGGCGTCTCTATGTGAGGCGCTGAGCGAGGCGAGGGTTTTTCTGCGGGCTTTTGGAGATAGAGGAACCGAGACCCAACAGGAATGTGCGAGAAAGGCGCTCCAAAAGGTCATCCGAGGTCGTGAGGCTTACGAGGCGATGATTGATGGGCATAACCTGGCGCCGGCTGCCAATTCCCTTGAGGTAGTGGCATGAGTGCGCCTTGGACACCAAGACCGTGGCATTGCCATCGGAACAGTCACTATTGGCAATTCGGCAACGATACCAATGGACAAATTGGTGATGTTTGCGCCCTGAAGTTTGATGGTGGCGGTGAGTTGGATAACGAAAGCGAGCAGCAGGCGACTGCCCGCCTGATCGCCGCTGCTCCGGATTTGGCTGAAGTCGCAATCTGGGCGGACCAGAACGCAGACAATCAAGAGATCAGCCATGATGATTTTCGAGTGGAGATCACGGTCAGGTTGCGCGCCGCCCTCGCAAAAGCGAAGGGAGAGACAGCATGACGGAGAACATAAAATCCCTGTTTTTAGGCGGTCCACATGGCGGCCAGTGGGCATGGGTGCCGGACGATGTAGTGAACGTTATCGTCACGGGCGCAATGAAGGAAACGAGAGCACTGTTCAAGGCGATAGACGAGATACCGGAGGAAATACCGGTGCCTGATGTCACCGTTTATGTGCGCAGGTATATCTTCTCGTCGGTAAAAGGTAATCCAGCGGATCTAGTCTTGTTTGCAGTGGATGATCTCACCGATCGGGATGTCTTGCACCAACTGACGCGCCGGCTTGCCGAAAGTAGGTCAACTCCCTTTTGGGATCAGCTATAAAAGGCATAAGCCATGACCAAACTCCGCCGCCTAGACCCGCAGCCCGAAGACCTGACCACGCATAAGGGGCCGTTTGTGAGTAATGATGGTGATCCTGCACGAATTGCGCTGACTGATTTTGTGGATAAAAGAGGGCTTAACGTCATGTGGGCCGTTCTCACTAGCGCGGATTACGAAGATACGGAGCACACGGACAATCGCGGATTCAATAAAGTTAAGCAACTGATCTTCGCTGCCGAGGAAATCCCGGAACCGATGGAGCGATGGCTGGTGTTCGATGGCAAGGGCAATCCCGATCGCTTTTACAATGACAAGATTTTTGCAGTACTAGTAGCCGAAGAGATTGGCGGCACCTACGCGAAGTTTGTCGAAGTCTTGGAAACGGAGGATCGGTGATGGCTCAGCCATTTAATGAGCATGATGCGTTAGATGCTGATTGGCTTGGAGGGCCAGATGATACAGACGCGACACTGTTATCAGATAAAATAGTCACCGCCGCAAAGTTGCATCCTCATTGCCATACCTGCCACGGAGAAATAGCGAAGGGCGAACGGCATCGTGCAATCACAGAAGTCAACAATGAAGAGCGAAAGGTAATGACGTTTAGGGTTTGCGCGAAATGCTGCCGAGCGATGGCACACACACTTCGCGATTATTATTTCACAGATTGCGACCGCGCAATAATATCCCGCATAAAAATTGGGGATGCGAGGCGAATGGAGTCTTACCAAAATGACCGATAAAAACCGCGACATTTCGAAAATCCGTGTTGGGACTGTGGTGGCGTTCCGGAACCATTCAACAACCACAAACCCAGAAAGCCGCTATGAGGTAACCTTTACGCGGCCCCATGAGATACGCTTCATAAATGGAAGTGCTTTGCACAAAGTATACAGGCATCACTGGCACTCGATGGGCGGCTACATCGTCAGCCAGCCCGAAGCCCCGGATAAGAAATGCGAAGATTGCCCGCCGTTAGGGTATCCGACAGCGGCAACACGTTGCGCACCATGCCCGCATCGCTCGACCGAAGCCCGAGAGAGCGCGGAACAGGTGATCGTGCAGACACGCGAAGAACAGATTGAGAGTATCGCACACATTGGCAAAGACGCGCCGTGCTTAAGAGATAATCCACACGGGTGGGCGCGTCGTCAGGTTCTTGAAGCCGAAGCCCGAGGCGCATCCGAACAGCGTGGGACGGATGCGGTCCATGACAAGCCGATCGCCTATGTCAATCTGGATCGACTGAAATGGAAATTGGAGACGGGTAGTTCTGTTTGCTTGACCTTTTCATCTGAACCTGTGACGGAAGGCCACCTTCACCACCAGATGCGGGACCCGATTTACTCCGCACCCCAGCCTGACATCCAAGCCGCAAAGATCGCGGAACTTGAATCCATCATGGATGAGACCGGAAATTCGATCCTTCGAGTGACGAAGCTTAATGACCTGCAAAACCAATCAATTAGCTTGATGGAATCAAAGATCGCGGAACAGGCGGCGACGATTGCGAGGCTGCGGGAGGCTTTGAAGAAAGTGCAATCTGCGATTGGCCATAGGATAAATGATCTATCCATCATAGATACCGTCTGGATGGAAGGCGGAATAGAAACGATGCGAGACTTCATTGTGTCGATCCTGGCCGCCACGGAGAAAAAGTAATGGCCGGATCGGTAATTGTCCGTAACGGCCATTCAATAGTCGAGGACCGTATAATTCATAATGATGAAACCCTAACATGGGATGACGCTGATAAGCGCGCGGGATTCCGGCTAGATCGACGCAAAACATGGGCGTTCATTACTAATGAAATCGGAATGCCTGAGTTATGCGACGTTGTTAATTTCACAACATATTGCACGGGATGCGCTGAGGTTCCTGAATGCACATTCCCGTCGGAGCAGGGATTTGGTTGCTCTGAATGTTGCTACACAGGGAAGGTGCGGCGCTCGGAATTCGTTCCGTATATTCAAAAGGACACCACCAATGACCGATGAAGCGACGCGGATGCGGACTGAGACGATCCAGATGCCAGGATACGAATTGTTCTGCAATTCCGCCAAGGGCGCGATGATTGGAGAATTTAAGGAGTATGTCCACGCCCAGTGCGATCACTGCGACGGCCTAGGAGAGGATGCTGAGGGCCTTTGCCAAGAATGCAACAGTTCCGGCGAAGTCCGTCAGCCTATTCCTGTCGAATGGACCACAATTAAGGATATCTACAAGCGTATGACAGTGCTTTTCGGGAAACCCCAACCCGCCGGGCGGACGGATAGCGAGCGGCTGGATTGGCTCATAGCTTGCGTCATTGCGGCGGATAGAAACGTGCTCGCGGTTCACGAAACGCTTGCCGCATATGGGCAGTTCTCTGGTGCGGCCGCGGTAACCGACGCGCTCGAATCTATGCGCAGCCCGTTCAATTGCAATCTGACTCAAGAGGACTTAACGCGGGCAGCTATCGACGCCGCAATGGATAGAGCGAAGGCCACATAAAACCCTTGCGCCAACGGTCATATGCCCGCATAATGAGGAACACAAAATCAGAGGGGATCATGAACGCCATTTACAGACACCAGTCCGCCTTTAACCGCGCAGTCCTGATCGGACGCCAGGCACAGGGACTGACAAAAGACGAGCGTGAAAACCTGTTGCATGCGTTGTGCGAGATGTCTGCTTCGGCTGAACGCCTCGATGGTATGCAGCGACCTGTCATCATCGAACGCCGGCGCGTTGGATGGTTCGGATTCTGGCGCGGGATTTTTGGAGAGTTGGGATGACATTGAAGGTTTATGCTGATCTCGAACAGGGATCACAAGAATGGCTTGATGCTCGCTGCGGATTGTTGACGGCGAGCGTCATTGGTCAGCTGTTGACACCAACAGGGAAGGTGGCAAAAAACGACAAGTCAAGGCGGCTGGTCTATGATCTTCTTGCCCAGAGAATGACCAAGATCGTGGAGCCTGTTTATCAGAGCTATGACATGATCCGCGGACATGAAGATGAGATCGAGGCAAGGGTAAAATACTCTCAGGAAATTGCCCTGATAGAGGATGTTGGATTCATAACAGAGGATAGATGGGGATTTACAATCGGATATTCGCCGGATGGTCTCGTTGCAGGCGATGGCCTCATTGAGTGTAAATCTCGCAGGCATGCTCTACAGATCGAGACTATCATCAGCCAGGCCGTTCCATCTGATTATATCGCTCAGATACAGACTGGCATAATGGTGTCTGGTCGAAAATGGTGCGATTTCATTAGTTATCCGGCGATGGGCGGCGGTGATATGATGGTGCTACGAGTGCATTCTGACAATATTATGCAGGATGCACTTCTGGACGCGGCGAGCGGCTTTGAGGATGAAATAAAACAGCGTCGATCTGAATATATTGATGCCCTCAACAACAAGGCGATCCGGTTCTTTGAAACCGAGCGCCGTCAGGAATTGGAGATACATATCTGATGGTTGATTTAACACCAACTCTCGTCGCCAAGAGCGATCAGTTGAACGCTGATGATCTGATCGGAAGTCCGATTTCTATCACGATCACAAAGGTTACTCAGGGGAATCCCGAGCAGCCAATCAACATATATTATGAGGGATGCGAGAATAAGCCGTGGCGTCCGTGCAAATCTATGCGTCGGGCACTCGTGCATATATGGGGTGCAGACGGGGCTACATATACCGGTAAGAGCCTGTCTCTGTATCGTGACAATGAAGTGAAATTTGGTGGTATGGAAGTTGGCGGTATTCGGATAAGCCATGCTTCTCACATCAAATCTGCACAGCATATGGCGCTCATGGCAACCAAGGGCAAGCGGAGTTTGTTCACAATTCAGCCCTTGAGAATTCAAGTTGATCCTGCTACCGACAAATCATCGGGCGATATCCAGCCAAAGGCGTCAATTTCTGACCGCGTGACCGGGATGATTGCGCAGATCGAAGCGATTGCAGATATCAAGGCTCTTGAGCAAATGACTGCATCTGACAGATACACGGGCGCAGTGAAGTTTCTTGTTGACGGCGGTCATACAGAGGAACTTTATCGGTTGACATCGAGTGCCATTGCTAAAGCTGAGGATTTATCATCTGCCGATGATAAATGGGGCGCTACTTTAGCTGACGAGGATGCGGCATGATACTCTTCTTCGACACCGAAACCACAGGCTTTCCGAACGACAGCCTGCCCAACTCACATGTCGATCAGCCCCACTGCGTCCAGGTCGCGGCGATCCTGACCGATAGTCAGGGGCGTGAGGATGCGTCGCTGAACCTGATCGTTAGGCCGGAAGGGTGGATCATACCGGAAAAGGTTGCGGAACTCCACGGGGTTACCCAGGAGCGTGCAGAGCGGTCCGGCGTGCGGGAGGTCGTGGCAACGGCAGCCCTCTACGACTTGATGCGCCGCGCTGATCTGGTCGTGGCGCACAACATCAAGTTTGATTTGAAAATCCTGGGCATCATGTATGCGCGGGCAAAGCGTGGCTGGGGTTTCCCTGATCGCACCTTCTGCACATGCGAGGCTGCGGCACCGATCGTAAACTTGCCGCCGACGGCAAAGATGGTTGCGGCAGGCATCAACAAGCCCAAGGCACCAAAACTTTCGGAGTGCATCCAGCACTTCTACGGCGAGGAACTGGAAGGCGCTCATGACGCGCTAGTGGATGTCCGTGCCTGTATGCGCATCTATTTCGAGATTATGGAAGCGCAGGTTTCCGCATGAACCCCGTAGCCACCGACATCGCGCAGGCGCAGGGTGTGTGGTGTGCCCCATGAACGTCTATTACAACGAATGGGATGCGCCGACTGCGGCGTGGCTGGTGGAACTTGGAAAGCAAAATCACCTTCTGGACGGCACCGTTGATGTCCGCTCAATACGAGATGTTCGACCTGACGACGTGCGCGGGTTCGATCAGTGCCACTTCTTCGCAGGCATTGGAGGATGGGCGCACGCGCTTGACCTCGCAGGATACCGGGACTTGCCCTGCTGGACAGGATCACCGCCATGTCAGCCGTTCAGCCTCGCGGGGAAGGGCCTTGGAAACGACGACGCCCGACACCTCGCCCCCACGTGGCTCGATCTCGTCCGCGAGTGCCGCCCTCCAATCATCTTTGGGGAACAGGTTGCAGACGCTATTCGGCAAGGATGGCTCGACGATCTATTCGCAGCGTTGGAAGACTGCGGTTACGCCTGCGGGGCGGCAGTATTGCCAGCTTGTAGCGTCGGCGCGCCGCACATCCGCAAGCGATTGTTCTTTGGAGCGGTCAGGATGGCCGACGCCGCATGCGAACAGCACGACCGGAGCGGGATCAGAAGGTCGGGAGGGCGGTTTGAACATCCAGACAGCCGTAACGCTAGCAGGCTGGCCGACGCCAACGGTGGCGGACGACAACATGAGCCGTATGCCGGACCCTCAAGCTTTCAGCCTGAAGCGGCTTCAACGTCTGAATGTAGGGACGGATTTAGCCGTTATAGCGCAGGCTTATGCGGGCTGGCCGACGGCACGGGCAACGGACGGAGACAAGTCGGCACGAACAGTCCAGGGGGCGATGCAGGAAGTCGCGCGGGCGAACGGGCCGCAAGACCTACCCTGCGCGGCGGCAATAGCGGGCTGGCCGACACCGACAACGCGCGACCACAAGGACGGGTATTTCTGTCCGAATGTTCCGACGAACAGTTTGCTGGGGCGCGAAGTGTGGAAGGCCGATCAGCCCATCAGGATCACGGCGGATGGGAAGGTGCTGACTGGCTCGGATGCCGGGACAGTAAGTTCAGGCCAGTTGAACCCTTCCCACAGCAGGTGGTTGATGGGTTTTCCTGTGGCTTGGGACCAATGTGCGATGGTATTGCACAAGAAATAATAAAGGACATACAGAATGCCACGGAGGGCCATACAAACTGCGACCAAGCCATGCGCGATCTGTGGATACGTTATGCAACGGAAACGCTTCAACGGCCGCCTGGAAGACTTATCGGCTTTCAATCGCCGCCTGTTCTGCTCGCTGTCATGCGCGAACTCACGCGAAAAGGGTGGCGACTCGGACACAACCTTCTCCCGTCGTGCTGGGAAAGCGCGGAAAAAGGCTTGCGAGAAATGCGGAGATCCACACTGGCGACTGCACGTCCATCATGTGTCATCGAACCGTGCAGACAATCGACCAGAGAACTTGAAAACACTTTGTCCGTCTTGTCACAAGCTATCTCACACGCGGCAAGAAAGTGGGCCATTAACCGAGACCCGCTCAACATGGAAGCTGACAAACAGGATAACCGTGTGGGACGACTGCGCGGTTACGGCAATGCCATTGTCCCGCAAGTCGCGGCAGCGTTCGTCCAGGAGTTCATGGCTTCAGTCAGAGAAATAACAAGCATCGAAACCCAAATTCTCGCCCGTCGTGGGCTGGAGGAATGCGTATGACCATCAACGCCCTATACATGAACTTCTACGGCGATGTCCCGCACGGACCTTACACGTCCGCAGAAGAAGCCCAGTCTCGCGCTAACATCAACCTTCAGCACCCGCCGTCTGAGGTGGCTGTTCCTTACGTTCCTCGCGATATGTTGGTTCGTTCTCTGGCATCTCTGCGCCTTAACGCAATCAAGGCGCTTGCGGAGGCTATCGCCGAGCGTGACCACGGATTGGAGTGGGCTGAGATAGAAGATCCAAGCATTCATGACGACCTTCTCGAAGCAGCCGAAGAAGAACTCGATCTGTGCATCGACGCATGCAAGGGCTTTACCCCATGACCAAACTCCGCCGCCTAGACCCGCAGCCCGCAGACCTGACCACGCATGAGGGGCCGTTTGTGACAGATGATGGGTATCCCGCTCGATCCTTAATGGCAGACTACAGGGATGCGAACAAATATGCGGCTGTATGGGTTATATCATCAGGGGATACTGATTCTCTCTTTGTGACCGCGCTTAATGGAGCGCGGGCGGGGACAGGGCAATTAATCTTCGCCGCCGAGGAAATCCCGGAACCGCGCGTGCGGTGGATGGTATATAATCCGAATGGCATTTCCTATGGCTCTTCCCGCGTCGAAGAAGTCGCAAAACGTGAGGCAAAGGAGATCGGCGGCACCTACGCGAAGTTTGTCGAAGTCTTGGGAACGGAGGATCAGTGATGACCGATAAGAACCGCGACTTTTCGCAAATCCGTGTTGATAAATTCGTTGCCGCAGACCAACCACCCCGACATTGGGGCATGGTTTCAGGGCAAAAGTATCAGGTCTTATCGCTCGATAGAGATAGAACGGGCACAGTTTATGCCACAATCCGCGTTTCCGATCTTTCTCGCGTCGTATTTTACGAATATGAGTGGGTAGATGTGGGTGGCTACATCGTCTCCCAGCCCGAAGAATTTCCACTGCCGGGCCGAAAGGATGGCGAACTTCCATGCGGCGAGTGTCATATTCAGCCCGGCGAAACGTGCGATATTTGTGGCACAAAGCAACCTGAAGCCAGAGAGGGCCTCACGCTTGCTGAACGGGCGGCCGATCGGTCAATTGAAATACAGGGGCGTGACTTCGCGGCATCTGAACAAAACACTGTAACTGATGAAAGCGCGGAACAGGTGATCGTGCAGACACGCGAAGAACAGATTGAGAGTATCGCACACATTGGCAAAGACGCTAGGTGCTTAAGGGATAACCCACACGGGTGGGCGCGTCGCCAGGTTCTTGAAGCCGAAGCCCGAGGCGCATCCGAACAGCGCCAGAAGGATGAAATCATGAAAAAGCAGATCGTAATATATCAAGACGGCACTTATGTTGAATTAACAAGTAGCCCCCTCGATGCTGCATACAGGGCCGACGACCCAGGGTGGCTTGCAACAGTGGATATTGATGGCCCTGATGTCCGTGTGGGAGTTTCCGAACAGCGCCTGAAGGATGCGGAGCCGGTTGCGTGGGTAGAGCCAAGAGAGATTGAATCCCTAAAAGGCGATGAAGAATTCGATGGATTTGATGAGGTAGAGTGCTATCTCCATAAAAGGCAAGACACGAATGCTATGGTGGCACTCTACACCGCACCCCAGCCCGACACCCAAGCCGCAAAGATCGCGGAACTTGAATCCATCATGGATGAGACCGGAAATTCGATCCTTCGAGTGACGAAGCTTAATGACCTGCAAAACCAATCAATTAGCTTGATGGAATCAAAGATCGCGGAACAAGCACGGCACATTCAACGTCTCGAAGAAACTATCACCGAATACGTATCTGATTTTCGACAAAGAGCAAAGACAATCACGGAACAGGCAGCAACTATTGCGAAAACAAGACGCGAAGCCTTCAAGGAAATTATTGACCTACTGAATAAAGAGGTTAGCAACTTCCAAGAGGAAAATCTCGGACCTTGCGACCCAAGCACCGGCCTCGCTGAGTATGCCAAAGAGGAAATGCTCGATTGGGAAACCGATCGCCTCGAATTGATCGAAAAGATCGAAGCCCTAGCCGCCACGGAGGAAAAGTGATGACTGAAACTCTAGGCACAGCACTACCAAAAGAAATGGCTCGCGTCAGAGACGAGGTGCTTCCGGTATACCTTGATTTTCCGACTGGAATTTTCGCCGCGACTATGATGCGTGCCAGCCTTGATGCCGCAGCCAAAGCGCTCGCAGAAGGCGATGTGATCGCAATGATCCGGGTCTACCAGGATTTGAAGGGGTACACGCTGTGACCAATGACACCCAGACCGATGAAGCGACGCGGCTGCGGGCTGGGACGATCCAGATGCCGGGCTACGAATTGTTCTGCAACGCAGCCAAGTACAGGATGCACGGAGAGTTTTCCGAAGGTTTCCCGGTTCAGTGCCCCGAATGCGATGGAGATGGCGTCACGGTTTATTGCTATGAGGGCAAAGGGGATAGCCTCGATAGCGGTGAATTTACCTGCCGCCAGTGCGATGGATCGGGGCAATTGACCGAACAAGTCACTGTCTCGTGGACAACCATCAAGGCGATCTACAAGCGTGCTACGGAAGTGTTCGCACCCCAACCCACCGGGCGGACGGATAGCGAGCGGCTGGACTGGCTGGAGCAGAACAAATGTGACGTTATCGAACGTTCAGGATTATGGGAAATCATCCCTGCAAGCTGGTCAAGATATGCAGCAAATCCTCTCCGAACGGCAATCGACGGCGCGATAACTTGTGTACCAAAGCGCCAGAAACGCGGGAAAACTGCCGATATCATAACTATCACGGCGCCGACTTCATTCGCACGTGGCGCGATAGTCCGAGACTGCGGGAAGGGAGAAAACATGCTGGTTGTGAGGGACCTCGGTAGAACAGTTGTCGTTGTGCGGACCGAGGGTGATGGCGATGGTCAATTACGGATGCGGGAAATTCCCAAGGTTGGACTTATTCAGGTTTTGGGTCGCGACGCCGCAATGGACAGCGCGAAGGGAGGCGAGTGATGCAGGCGACGAAGGAGATGATTGAGGCGGCGGCGAGGGCCATTCACGCTTACCGCAGTTCTGCCCTGTGGCAAGAAATTACAGGACAGTGGCAGGAACATTGCCGAGGCGAAGCAAAAGCCGGACTTGACGCCGCCCTTTCCGCGATGTGGCAACCGATCGAGACTGCGCCGACAGATGGAACACCCTTTCTAGCCTTCATGGTTACGAAGCGTATTTGTCTAGTGGAACGCTCATTGGAATGTGACGACCCAAAATTCTGGTTTGATTCTATGGACGGTGCAATGCATCCCACGCGGACGTTAACCCATTGGATGCCGCTACCCCCAACGCCGGAGATGAAGTGATGAGTGACCAGAGTGAATATACCTATGGCAACGATATCATTTGCCCACACTGCGGGCATGAATTTTCAGATTCATGGGAGTATGAATCTGGAACTGTTGACTGTCAGAGTTGCGAAAAAGAATTCGAGGTCGAATGTAATATCATGGTGACTTATTCCAGTAAGTCAAAATAGCAAGATCAGCCTTGACCGACCCAATGGAGACGAAGTGATGATCCCAGCAAGTGAAATCAAAATCAGCCAATGGCCGCCAATCATTCAGGGCGGCCAACACGTAACGATGAGATCCCCAGGAATAGAGGTTGAACACATCCCGACCGGGATCATTGTCCGAGTTGACCATGCACGTTCCCAGCACCGCAACAAAGAGATAGCTATTGCCGCTCTGGAAGGGGCTCTGACATGCAGCGCGTATCGGCCATGACCGCCCCGCGCGAGTGCAGGCCGATGGAAATCGATCTCGATGCGCCCCGTTGGACAGCGACGATCCATTACCGGTCAGAGAAAGGGGCGGTCTCGATTCAGTATGATTTCGAGGAACTGGTCGAGCTAGACGGGATCGTTGAGAGGGGTCCGAACTTCTACACAATCAGCAGCATCGATGTGCGTATTAATTCGAGTAGGATAGGCCACCCCATGACACTTGAGGATGCCAAGCGCGAATTAGAGGGGGATAGTGCTTATGACGCATGAGTGCAGGCCCCCAGAGGGGACGGCGGACGACACGTATCACTGGCTGCGTATTTTCGAATCCCAAATTGTAGCCAAATGGGAGGACGGTGTTTGGTGGCTGACCGGGTGGAGCGATGAGAGGACTGCGTCATATTTGACCGGGAGAGGATGGCGCTACATCGGCCCCTGCCTCCCGCCGCAGGTTGGGGAGGGGGTGTGATGGGCGAAATAATTGAATCCGACGATGCGGCTTTTCTGTCGCGCGT
>ERZ1292637.873-Hain-H14-01um-R3-873-length-14374-cov-5_pt1 | contig 12638 bp, 20 predicted proteins | sample MGYA00564405_ERZ1292637 | MGnify/ENA primary metagenome ERZ1292637 (study PRJEB36523, sample SAMEA6512645) | groundwater metagenome | collected 2019-01-09 | study: AquaDiva: Metagenomics assemblies of 32 groundwater samples | reverse complement strand
CGTTCTATGCGTTTGGCGGGGTGGCCACGAGCGATATCCACGCCGTCATCTCCGGAGTCGCGGACGTGTAATGCCGACACTCACCGGGCGCGACGTGATCTTTACCAACATGGCCAGCGGATTGGGCATGGATACGCCCACCAACACGCTGTCGGGTGTGGCGGGCACCGCCGCCGCCGCCGGAAGCGGGTTTCTCAGTGCGGGACTGTCCACGAACACGATTGGCACCACGTATCCCGCAACACTGGTGGGCATCCAACTGCCTCCTGGACTCACAGCCGCCCTGCGCTTGGTGCTGGCGCAAAGCGCCTCGAACCAAGCCCTGCCGAATTTCCTCGCCTATTTCTACAATATGGGCACGGTCGATCTCGCCAATGCCGCCGCCACCCCGTATGACGGGTTCACCGCGGATGCGGGCGTGACTTACCCGTTGCTGCGCACCAAATACACCGCGACCAGCCAAGCCATCACCCTCATCCCCATGTGCTACATTACGACCGACACGGCCACCACAGCGCCAGTCTTCGACCTGCAAACGGCTGCGGGCGCAGCCGGGTATGTGGATCAGGATGGGAACTCCACCGTCGGGACGGCGACCATGACGATGCCGGCGGCGGCGACGGTGGCGCAATCGGGCTACATCATCCGGCTGCAACCTGGGGATACGGGCGTGCGGTCGATCAGCGCCGTGCGCGTGACGACAAAGGGGACGGCGGGTGCTGCGCGCATCTTTGGCGTGGAAATTCTCGCTGGAATCACGATCCCAAGTACCTCGTGGACGCAGCTCGATGACCTGGCCTTCAGCGGGTTGGCCTTGCCCGATCTGCGCCCCGCGACCCCGACCGCTGGGACGCTGACTTCCTACTTGGGTGTCCTGCGGCTCAACGTGACGACATCGGGGCAGACCATTCGTCTCCTGGCCGTCTTGGACTGATGCAGCAACCTCTCACGGGACAGTTCCCCTATGCCGGATGGCAGTGGGATGGGCAGGACTTCCCCGACATGGTGCCGTTGTCGGCCCTCGTGCAGATCGAGGGACTTCGGAATCAGTTCAGTCAACCGGATTTTCCGGTCATGGACATGCGCAACATGCTGCTGGTGTCTGCGGCCTGGAATACGTCAGCGGCGGCGGCTGTCACGGCACGCTTGTTGACCTTGCTAGGGGTGGGGACGTGAGTAAGAAACCGCTGGCCTGGTGGGTCGTCCCTGGTGTCATCACCGCCTCGCTCGCAGCCCTGGGGGCGTTGGGCACGTTCATGGTGAAAGGGGCGGCCTATATCACCCTCCCTGAACGGGTCGAAGCGGGCGAGCAGGTCAACGCCAAGCAGGATGAATCGCTCAACAAGCTCACGGCCATTCAGGAGACGTGGCTGAAGGTCTATCAACAGCAACAGGCGCAGCAGCCGCCGCTGGCGAATACGCTTGCGCCACCACGACCACCTCGCCATCAGGAATGGCAAGACCCCGAGACGCGCTTGTGGTGGTGCAGCGAGGATGACTGGCAGACCTGGTGGGAGTGCTGATGCCGTGGGAGGGCTCGGATCGTCGGGAAGTGAATCCCATGCTGTGTGAGATTCACGCCATGCTGAAGCTGCACGTGCAACGCTTCGAGGATCACGTCAAGCTCGATGACCAGCGCGAGGTGGAGCAGAAGGGTGAGCGCAAGGAGATCGCCTCGCGGATGCTGGACGTGGAGCGCAGTCAGGGCAAGGCGATCTGGTCGCTCGGCACCATTCTCATCTTGACGCAACTCGCCTTGAAGTGGTGGAAATGAATCAGGAACTCTTGATTCTGGTATTACCGATGGCGGGATATGCGTGCTGGTGGGCGGGGGGACGCGGATTGACACCCTTTGGCAAAGGCTGGCGTCGCTTCCTGTGGCCGATACTCTGTGGCCTCATGGGCCTCTTCTGCGGTCAGTTACCGATCTCCATGGCTGTCGGCGTCGTGGCGATGATGGGAGCGCACTCGTTGGGCTACGGGGAGACGGCACCGATGTGGAAACGCCTCGTGGCCGTGGTGGCGCTCGGAGCCTGCCTCCTCCCGTTCGGCGTGACGTGGCCGTGGGCGTGTCTGGTCTCCGGATGGTTTGCGGTGAGCTACGCCTTCTCGTTGGTCAACAACAACTGGGGTCACGCGTGGACGGAAAGCGTCACGGGGCTGCTCCAGGGTGTGGCGCTGGCGCTGGCCTTCCGATGAGCGACGAGCTGCGCAAGGGGATTGACAACAAGTTTCGCGTCTGTCCGACGTGCGGGAAGCTGATGGAGCGCTGCCTCTTATCTGATCCGACCAGTCCGACGGAGCTGGCCTATTTCTACGTGTGCGAGGCAAACAGTGAACACCGGGAACGTCAACCAGGAGGGGGATCATGTTGCTCAGGCTCGTCGTGATCGTGGGACTCTGTGCCGGATTCATGCACACGGCCTTCGGGGAGGAGGCGGTGCTGGATAACCCGTCAGCCACGGTGTCGGCCTTCAAGACGGTAGTGGATACACTCTCGCCACAGGCGGATACGCTGTGGAATTTCTGGGACGCCAATGATGACGGCGGAGAGTGGTTGAGAGGATTAAGCATTGGCCTCTACACCCTCAAGTCCGACACCATTCCGTTGGGCTCGTTGCGGTTGGGCTATATTGGGGAAGACGGCAACTTCAGCGATGCGCGGGGTTGGTATGCCGGAGCGAACTTAGACGTGCCAGGACTCACAAAGCGGTATGTGCCACAGACGATCAAGGGGATTGCCACCACGGGCTACCTGGACACGCTCTGGAAGGTGGCGGGGAAGTATGGGCGCGTCGGCGCGGTGGGAGGTTATGACGCAGATCGGGAGACGCCGATTGCCGGGGTGAGTTTCGGCCTCTCGGCGACGTGGTAGTGAACTGGTTCAATCGGTGGCTGCTCGTCCGAACAGGGAGGAGACTAATGTTGGATCTCTTGAAGCTAAAGTTCCTTGAAGGGAAGCGGACGCAGATTGCCGCTGTGGTGATCGCCCTGCTGACGCTGGCGCTGAACCTCGGTTGGATTGACCAGAAGACGTATACAACTATCGTAAGTTTCCTGACCGCGATTGGGTTAATTACTGCGTCGGTGCATCGTCAACCCTGATGCGAACGGTTGATCTGCTCGCTGACGTTGAAGTCATCGCCGCCATTGGCACGGGACGGCGCAACGAGCTGCGGCGTGGCCTCCAGGAGCTGCTCTTCAAGTATGCCTCCGTATGGCCGTGGCCGCACTACCGCGCTCGTGGCACGATTGCCACCCTTGATGACTACAGCACGGGCACGGTGAGTGTGACCATTGGAAGCACCGCTTTGACGTTTACCGGCTCCACGCTGACGGCGGGGATGGCTGGACGGAAGATTCGCATGAACAGCGAGCAGCAATGGTACGACATTAGCACCGTCAATGTGGGGGCGAGCACTGCCGTCCTGGTGCAAGCCTATCAAGGTGCGACGAACACCGCCGCGACCTTCCTCATTTTCCAGGATGAGTACCGGCTTGCGCCTAACTGCCAGCGTCCACTCGATTTCATCCAGATCGAAGATCAAGTGCTGATGGCGGTCTTCACCTACCTCGACTTCGATCGAATGTTTGCCGATGTGGGCACCTTGAGTGATCCGCTCTATGTCACCCCTATTGGCCGGCGGGATGACCGCTATACCACGGGCACCATTGCCCTGACGGCCAATAGCCGGGCCCTCACTGGCAGTGGCAGCCCCGCCTGGACCAGCGTGGAAGGGCTGGGGGATGGCAGCCGCCTCGCGGTGGAAGATACGGGGGAAGTCTTTACGGTGCGCAGCGTCGATAGCGATACCATCATCACCGCCTATGAGCTGGCGGCTGCCGCCGAGGCCAGTTCGGCCTATATCGTTTTTCTCAACAACATCCGTGTCCTCGTCCGCAACATCCCCGATGCGGCTCGCAACCTCTACTACCGCTATCAACGCCGCCCATTCCTTCCCGTGCGCGACTATGACGAATTGGATGCTCCGTTGGAGCACCACGGGATGCTCAAGGAGGGGCTGCTCTCCCTGGCTTGGCAGTTCAAGGGGAGTCAGCCGATGGCCGCCTACTACGACGGCAAGTTTGCCTCCTGGCTGAAAGACCAAGTGCGGGAGCTGGGGCATGACCATCCGATGCCCGTGGTGGTGAAAGAATCGATGGATGCCATCGCGTTCAGTCCGACTCGCTTGCAACTTCCGAATGACTATGGCCTGCCCATCTGGCTTTAGATGAAGAAACTCCTGGTTTCCGTGCTCCTGCTGCTGACCATGGCGGTGCCCTCCGACGCCCAGTTGCAGTGGATTCCCTCGGATTTCTTCAACAATACGGGCGGGTTGGCGGATGGATTAGAAGCGACGGCCACCAAGGACAATGAGGCCAGTGATATCCAGAATGTTGAGTTCTCGCTCGGTGGAGCTCTCACGAGACGGGATGGCTTCGACAACATCAATACCTCCGCCAGCCCCTCGGCCACGGCGGATACCACCGGACTCATCTTCTGGAAGACCTCTGCAGGGACGCGCTTTCTGGTCAGGGTCGCCAATGACGGGGGCACCGATGTCATTCAGCGGATGGACTATGGCGCGGGCACAGCGGGGCCGGATGGCACCTGGGATGCCATCACGGGGGCGCTGAGTTTCGCCATTGATGCCGATGACCATGCCGATTTCACCCTGGCGATGGATCGGCTCATCATCGAAGATGGCCTCACGACCACCGCCCCCTATGTCTGGACAGGAACTGGCAATGCCACAGCCTTGACCAATGCCCCCAATGCGCAGTTCGTCGAGTTCCACAAGAATCACCTGGTGACGGGTGGGAACAACACCAATCCGAGTCAGATTGCCGTTTCCGAATTGTGCACAACGGATGTCGTCTGTCTGACAACGTGGACGGCGACGGATGTCATCAACATCGAGACGAACGACGGGCAGATCGTGCGGGGGCTGCGCTCCGGATTGGATGCCCTCTACGTCTGGAAAGATTCCTCCATCTGGCGCATCAGTGGGGATAACCGCGATAACTACGTCCGAGAGCAGATGGTGAAGGATATCGGCACCCTCTCCGATCAGTCCATCGTCGTGCTCAACAACCGCTTCATCTTCACCACCGCCGATTGCGATATCGCCGTCTACGATGGGGGACTCAACGTCGAGATCATCAGCACGAAGATTCAGGGGACGATTGATGGGCTGAATCTCGACCGGTGTGATGAAGCGGTGGCGACCGAATTTGACGGAGATTACCTCGTCAGTATCAGCAACAGCGGCTCCTCCAGCCATAACCTCATCCTGGTCTATGACACCTTCCATCAAGCCTTCACGAAGTTTCTTGGGATGAATGCCAACGCCCTTGCGACTTTTGAGGAAGGGACGCTTCAGCGCCAAGTGCTATTCGGGGACTATGACGGCTTTGTCCATGAGTACCCAGAGACTGATAGTGATAATGGGGCGGCCATTGTCGCCTTCTACCAGTCCGGCTGGCTGCGATTCCCGCAGATTCCGCAGGAGAAGACGTTCCGATTGGCTCGTGTCTTTACCAATCAGACAGGGACGGGCAACACCTTGACCTTTGAGCATCGCATTGACTTCCTGTCGGCTGGCACACAGACCGTCCTGAGTCTGGCTGGCACTGGCTCGTTGTGGGATACTGCGGTCTATGACACCGACCGGTATGCTGATTTGACCACGCTAATTGGGCGCGTCGAGATTGATCGGCAAGGGGATTTTCTCCAGTGGTATCTCTACAGTTCCGGAACCCAGCCAGCCTGGGTCGTGCGGGGGGTGCAGATTTGGAACGAGCCTACAGGCCGGATCGGCGGCTCCTGATGCGTGGCGTCTGGTTGGGCGTGCTGCTCGGAGTCACCATTCCAGTAATGGCAGGCGAGTTGACGGAACCCCCCCCATTGCCAAAGGAGCAGCGGGATACCTACCTGTACCTGAAGCAACTGAAACGGCATCATAATAATCTGGTCATCACGACGACCAATCCTGATGGGAATATCCGCGCCAACCCAGGCGAGCTGCTGGTGTACAACAATGCGTCCTCCTACAAGATGTGTGTTAATGTCTCGACAACCGGCGAGGGAACCCTCTGGAGGTGCTCGGCTAATGCGCTTACTGCTCCGTAGTCTCCTTGTATGGCTTCTATTTGGTCAGGCGGTCTGGGCAGCCCCGGATCAAACTATGAGCATCGTGCCTGCTGCGGTTTCCGGAACAACCATCAATGCCGCTGACGAGAATACCCGTAACAGCAACGTTTCGACACCGTATAACGCGCATAGTCACACGGATATCTCGACCACCACCGCCAACACCTTCAGCGTCGGGGATGGACTGACCGGCAACAAGGATATCGTCTTCAACGCCGCCGACACGACCGATGTCCGGCTCCGATGGAACGACACCGCGAACCTGGTGACCATTGACCATCCGACGGCAGGCTCGTTCAATCAAGTCGCCACCATCTCTGGAACGGCTGGCGTCACTGGTGTCCTCCAGGGAGATGTGACTAGCTCCATCAGGCAATTTGCCGCCTCACCAAGTGCCGATGACCAAGCCCTAGTCTCAGACTCTACGACGGCAGGCACCTTCCGCGCCTTGCCCAACTGCACCGATACGGGAGGCAATCACATTAATTACACCACGGCGACCAATGCGTTTAGCTGTGGCACCAGCGGAGGGGCGACATCCTCCACCATCGTCAACTTCGCCCGCACGGGGGCGGCGGGCACCGGCACACAAGCCGTCACGGGCATGGGCTTTCAGCCGACGTCTCTCTGGGTGGGGTGCACGAATAGTGCGGGTGGCGATGACTGGACGATTGCCTTTGGCGATGATGCGGCTGGTGAGACAGCCTTTGAAGTGATTAATGCCTCCGTCACCCGCAATACCGCTCGCCTTGTGGTGGTGCAGACGAGCGGTGGCAATAACATGCTCGCCGTCCTGGATAGCATGGATACTGATGGATTTACCGTAACGTGGACCGAAAACGGCACGGGGCCTGATGTGGACTGCCTCTCAATGGGGGTGCGCTGATGAGAACACTGTTGATTTGGGGAGTGGGACTTCTGGTAGCGACACCGGCATTTTCGGACACCATCATCTACCGCAAGAGCGACCGGCTCGTGGCCGGGATCGCGCCTCCCACGCAATCGGTGGAAGTGGAGATGCAGAATGTGCTCAACAGCGCGGGCTTCGCCGGATCGGCGCGGGAGGACTTTGCTCTCGCTACGCTCGCCGACAAGCCACGCGGCCACCGTATCGTCATTGACCCGGATGGCACGGCGAAGACGGAGCCCGTCGAACAGCAAGAAGAAAGGGAAATCCCCTTAGGCGACTTTGGCGCTGGGTTAGCTGGTGCTGCTGCGGCTCTCGCGGGGCAAGGCTTCATCGTGCGGGTGCGGAAGAAAAAGGAGCCGCCCGTGTAGATGGATGGAGTATCGTGCCGAATGCTGGGAGGGCGAGCGACGGATTGGTCTGCTCATCTATCGCTGGACGACGCCAACGATTCTCCACGTGCTCACCGTTATTTCGCTGACCCCGTTGGCAGCGCGGTGGCTCAAATGGCTGACCTGGCAGTTGCCGTGGACAACACTCCTGTACCGCAGGCGGGTAACGGGGTTGTGGCATCATCGATGGAGGAGGAACTATGCACCGATTCGTGGATCGTCTCTTGAGACTCCGCGTTTCCTACCAGCGTCGCGCTGACCTTGCGCTGTTCTTTAACGCCCCGTGGCTGATGCCGCGCATCGCGGGTGGCGACACGGGGCGCAAGGGACGGGAGAAGGAGGCCAAGCGCCAAGAGGATATTGCCCGGCAGCGTGAGGAGCGGCAGAACACGCAGAATCAATTCCTCTCCCAGTTGGTGCCTGGATCAGAGGAGTTTAACCAACTACAGACTTTGGATGCGAACGCCTTAACCCCAGATCAGATTCGAGAAACAGGCAATCAGTTAGTCGCGCAACAACAGGCCCGGATTGGCGCAGGGGGCCCTGCGACGGCCCTGGAAGCTCGCACCAACCTCTCCGTCGAAGGGCTGAGGCGAGCCGCCGCTCCCCAGGACTTTGAGCAGGATTTTCTCAATGTTCTCTCCGGTCGTCCCACCACGACTCCGACAGGAGAGATTGCGAGGCGTGGCATCGAGTTCTCTCCTGAGCAACAGGCGTTGTTTGCTGCTCTTCGGGGACAACCTGCGACTGGAGACCTGGGACGCATCTTTCAGGATGTGCTTGCCAGGGGTGCGCCAGGTGGCACAGGGCTGGATGCGGAGCTGGAACGAGCCTTGCGGGGTCAACCGACTACCACCCCGCTCGGCGCACAGGCTGGACGGATGGTGGATATCGCGGGGCAGGAGCCGGACACCGCCTTTACACAAGAGTTGGCACTGCTTCAGGATCAGATTAACCGGCAGGCGAATGCCCGTGGATTAGCTACCAGCGGCATCCCCATTGAGCAGCTTGGACGAGCCGGGGTGGAACTGGCAGTCCGCAAAGCGGGGGAGCGAGAGAATATCCGGCGCACCCGCGAAGCGGATGTGCTGGACTTGATGACTCGTTCGCAACAAGGACGACGGGAATCTCTCGGTGATGTGGAGCGCCTGGTGTCACAGGGAGAAGCTGGTACGCAACAGCAGCAAGCGATGCTGGCCGCGCTCTTTGGGACCGGGGAGCAGCTTCGGGGACGGGAGATCGGTGTCGAGGAAGCGGTGACGAACCTCCAAGCGGGACGGGAATCGAACCTAACCGCCTTGCTGCAAGCCCAGACAGGAACCGCGACGCAGAATCTCTTGGAGTTGCTGAGCACGCAGACGGGACGGGCGGAGAACCTCCGCGACCTCGCCTCAGCGCTGCGGGAGGCGGAGCGGCAACGGACGGAGCAACTAGTGGGACAGTTGGGGACGACGGCGGCAGCAGCAGGGTTGGCATTTATCCCAGGCGTTGGGCCGTTTCTTGCCGCTGGGACATTGGGGGCAGGACAGTCAGCGTTCGGTGGACAAGACCCCTTCTCCCGCGTGAGCCTCACCCCAGAGTCAAGCCGTGGCCGTCCGGCTGGCACGGATGTCGGGAGCCTCCTGGCTGCGCAGCAGGCACCGGCGGCAGGCGGGGGAGCGCCCGACATCGCTGGCACCCTGAGCCGGAGGAAGAAAGGTGAAGACCTCGAATCGCTCCTCGCTGCCCTTCAGGCCGCTGGCGCTGGAGGAGGCTGATGCCCCGCCGCGAACCCTCTGACCCATCTGCCGCCCTGGCCCGTGTCCAAGCGGGATTCACGGGTGGAGCCACTGGTATCTTGGAATCCCTCAAGCAACGTCGGGAGGGTGGGCAACGGATTCAGGAGTTACTCCTGGCAGGGCGGCTGCGGCGTGAGGAGCAGGCGGCTGATCCAGAGTTTCAAGCTAAGCAAGCCGCACTCCAAGCCATTGAGGAGTTGACGCCATTCCCGCAGGCGCTATCCAGTGCGAACGCACCACCTGAAAAACGGAACCGGCTTCAAGAGTTGTTCCGTGGACGGATGACCGAGCGACTGGGGGAGCGGGCGAAGCTCTCGGAGATGTTCGGCTTAGTGCCACGACGCCAACCGACGGCTGCTGAGACGATTGCAGAATTGCAAACCATTCTAGGATCGACAACGCAGAAGGATCAAGGAACCCCATTTCAGCCAACAGCTGTGACTCGTGGAGGCGTGCGGTTTGAGGCCGCTCCTGAGATTAAAGCTGAACGTGAAGCGCTGACAGAAGGATTGAAAAAAGAGTTTGACCGTGCTAACAGACTGGCTGGCACCATTCGTCAACTCTCGACCATTACAGGACAGTTCATGGAAGCGCTTCCTACTGGACAACGGTCTGCTATAGAGCAGCGGTTTGCCGGGGTTGCCGCTCGTATTGGAGCTCGGACAGGACTTGATCCAAATCCACAACTCCTTGCGCTTCTGACGAACTCTCGGTTAGAGGCGATTCAACTCATCCGATCATTTGGAGAAGTCGGTAATCTCTCACAGTCGGAGCAACAAGCGGCAATCGCAGCCTATGACCAATCAGGTCAGACGGATGAGGAGCGACTGGCAAAGATTCAACAACTGGCGACGTTCGCCTCCGCATCGATCTCTCCGCGAGCGAGACAATTACTCCTCAGGGAAAATCCTGATCTCGGAGAGCTCATGGCTGGATTAGGGATTGACATTACGAACTTGGGGAAACCAACTCGCCCATCTTTCTTATCAGGAAAAGGGATGGTGCGAAAGACGGAATTTCGAGTCGTCGGAGAAGTCCGTTAATGCCTCGGTATGAAATTGAACTCGATGGGCGTCGATTCCTCATTGAAGGTGATCGTCCTCCGACAGAAGATGAAGCTCGCAGTGCTGTGGGGGAGTTTGAAGCTACGCCCTCGCCGGTTGCTCGAACAGAAGCCCGCATTGCCCAACGGGAATCGCTCCTCCTGACGGCTCAAGCGACTCAAGCAGGATTCCTGACCAGTCTCCTGTCTCCTCGCCGCAATGTCCAGCGGTTCATCAATCCTGCCGGAGCTGCCCACGAAGTGGCCCAAGTTGGTGGCGCACAACTGGGGGCTGGGCAAGAACTGGTTGAATCGCTCACGGCCTCTCCCTTTGTCTCAGCCAAGGCTCAACGTCCCATTGGGCGAGACCTCCTCAGTGTCCTACAAGGGAAGCGCGTCGTGGAACGGGGGGATATCCTTAGGCAGCACGGAGCGCCTGAGCTCATCTCGGATTTGTTTGGGCTGGCGACTTCGCCAGAGGCGGTCATTCCAGCCGCCGTTGGCGCACGTGCCGCTGTCAAAGGAACACAGGCCGTCAGTCAAGCTATGCGTCTTGGCCGTCCAGCCACTATTCTCAAGCCTAATCGGATGCGTGAGCAAGTTGTCAGTCGCGTTCAAAACCGTCTTTTACGTGCTCCGAAGTTAGCTGGACGGGAGTTCGAACATGGGTTGGAAGACCTTGTGACGCAGAACCCGACGCAGGCGGTTGACCTCTCAGCCTCACTGGGTTCCTACTTGGAGAAAGCCCAGAAGAATCCCGCGTTCGGTCAGCTGATTCAGCGACAAGTGCTAAACAACCAGGAGAGTGGTTTTGTCCAATCCTTACTGAGCCAACCAGGAGCCGCAGCCAATCTGACTTTGAAGGAGTCGCAGGTAGCCAAACAGATCTTCCAGCGCGTTAATAAACAGAGGTTTGCCCAAGTTGATCCTGATTTCTTTGGAGCCCACCTCGACGCCTTAGAAGTGTGGCACGATATCCGGTTAGCACAGCTGCAAGCCTTCCCACAGTTCAAACAGGTGCTCCGAGGCTACTCTGAAGCGATGAAGAATTTCCGCGTTATCAAGAATATGCTCAAGGAGGGGGCCTTAGAACCGCAACTCCTCAGTGATTTCTCAGCGAATAGTCAGCGGATTCGCGCCTTTCGAGAGTTAGCCACGCCGGATACGATGCGACTAGTGGGACGATTCCTTAAAGCGACAGCGACAAGGAAGTTTCTCAAGAGACTTGGGGTGGGAGCATCAAAAGCTGCTGGATTTGGCGCTGTCGCAACTGGGGCTGGGGCAGGGATAGCAAAATTATTTGGGATGGGCGAGCAGCGTTAATTCCTCAGCGATTCTTCGTTAGTTTCGTTCACGAACCCGTCGCTCATGTTGTTGAAAAGAATGCATCGCTGTACGATCTGTCCACCATAGGCCTATCCATATTGGAAGTCCAATGATAAAGCTGACAATGGTCAATCCTACTACCATATCAAATACCGTGACCATATTGACTCCTCTCTGCTAACTACCACTCCGGCCCATCACAGACTCGGCAAGGGAGGGGCCCACGTGATCGGTCGTCCATCCCATCGAAGGCTCCCCGCAGGTAGTAGTCATTCTCAGACTCTCCAATCCGTTGCTGTGGAGCAATCGGCGTCACCGGGTTAATGGCCGAGGGACGCTCATACGTGTACCCGTCCTGATAGCCTTCCTCATAGGGTGACTCATCCCATGACCAGCCAAGTAGACACAGGGGCACGAGCAGCCATCCTCTCATTTATCCCTCCAGTTTGCCTCGCTTGAGACAATTCACCACCGGATCAAGTTCTTCTCCCGTCATCCGATCTCGTCTCCCTAGACAGACAGTCAAGTCTACTTTCCACCCCTCCTCTTTGAGTCGCCACGCCTCATGGGCTTCCGTCAAGACGCCTTCGATGAACGCCTCCTTCGTCATCGACACCCACGAATGAGGAAGACCAGCTCTGTATGCCACAAGATGGCTTTGTAGACGACGCCCATGACGATGATCCACAACACGAAGGCTACAACGCGATAGGCTTGTTTGATCTGCCAAGCAGGAATACTCGGTTTATCCAAGAGGAGCACTGTTCCCCCGAATACGAACGAGGCAAAGAGCAACCAAAGGATCATGGCGTCTTCCTCCAGAGCGGCTTCACCCATTTCCTCCGCTCAGGGGCTGTCGGAGGATGCAAGGGTTCAAACTGGTGTTGCAGATCTTTGAACTGCTGGGTGAGAATGGTAACCTGATCCTGCGCGGTTCGCACCCGCCCCTCCAACGCTGCCGTCTGTCCCCAGGCCGTAAGTCCGAGATAGATCAGGAAGGCCGTCCCCAGCAGAAACCGAATCGTCAGCCACCGGTCAG
>ERZ1292637.1070-Hain-H14-01um-R3-1070-length-12645-cov-4_pt1 | contig 12645 bp, 17 predicted proteins | sample MGYA00564405_ERZ1292637 | MGnify/ENA primary metagenome ERZ1292637 (study PRJEB36523, sample SAMEA6512645) | groundwater metagenome | collected 2019-01-09 | study: AquaDiva: Metagenomics assemblies of 32 groundwater samples | reverse complement strand
AGGACAGGGCGACCACATCGAGGCCGTCCTGTTCGCCCACCGTCAGCAACTCGCCCATCTCGTGCTTGCAGGCACCGGCGAAGCGGAACTTCCGGTTGCCGGTGCCGACGAAGTTGAGCGTCACGAAGCGGAGCGTGCCGGCCAACGCCGCTGTCCGCTCGGCCGCCGGGCTGTTCGTGGCGGCTGCGTCCTGCAGCGCCCGCACCGTCAGGCGGAAGTTCTTGGGGATCGACTCCTTGTGCACATCGAATAGGGGTGAGCCCCGCACGCCATGGAACGGCATGAGCCCCGTGATCACCTCCAGGTCGAAGCTGATGATCTTACCCGCCCAGGAACCGGCCGCAGGTGCCGTCCACGTGCCCAGTGCGGGCGTCGGCGCGGCCAGGGCGAACGTCGTGTTGATGTAGAAGATACCGTCCGCGATGATGATGGGCTCCAGGTCGGTCGGCAGCGTGAGCGACGTGACGGCGGCATCCAGGATGTCCTGACCGAAGCAATCGGCGACCACGTTCAGCGCGCCGCCCTGCTCGCCCGACATGCGGAATGAACGCGCCATGACGTAGTCGATCTCGACCGCCTCGTTGTCCGTGGCGTCCGTCCACAGTCCTTCCAGCGTGAGCGACGATGGCCCAGTCGGGCCAGCGACGCCCAGGGGCGCGGAGGTCGACGCGCCGTACACGTAGCCATATGGCGGCGGCACGGCGGCGTCCACGGTGACAGGCACGTCGAGTGCTGCGTTGAGGAGCCACGTGATCTGCTCGTAGCTCACGCCGAGCATGTCGAGCGTGATGTCCACGTCCTTCTGGAGAATCTTCGTCGGTCCGCCGAACTCCGCCATGATGCCGAATGGGTGCTCGTTCCGGTAGAGCGGGAAGTTGGCCCGCACCTCCGCCGTCGCCAGCAGCAGCTCGGTCGCCGGGACGCTCGTGCCCCTCGTCGTTTCGAGGCCGACCTGGACCTTTCGCAGTCCGCGGATTCCTCCCGTTGCCATCAGACACCGTCCTTTCCGTGCGCCTTGGGAGCGGGCGCCTCTTCCTTCTCGCGCTTCCAGAGCGCAGCCGTCGGCTGCCCCTCCACGATGAGCCCTTGGGCGCAGCAGTCGCGCCACTCCTCTTCGCTGAGGTCGCGCGCGGGCACGCCGATGACGGCCTGCTCCGGTATCCCGTCGTCCCTGAGCTTCCCGATGTACTTCCGCATGTTCCCTCCTACGCCGGTGGCGTGAACGCGGGCCGGGCCCGCACAGTGAGTACGCAGTTGAAGCCCGTGTAATCGATGCCCCCGTAGGGCACCAGGCCGGGCTCCTCGATGGTCTGGCTGATGATGACGCCGAGGCCGGTGCCTGAGCCGAGCTTCATCTTGGTCTCGTCGAAGGCTGCCAGCGTGGCCTCCCGGAGCTCGTCCGCCATCGCCATCGCCTGATCGAGATCGCTGTCCTTGATGAGACAGACGCAGCGCACGGTGTACATATCTTCGCGCGCGCCCAATCCGCGCGTCGACGTGACCGCCGGCGGCATGATGATCCAGCAGGGCGAGAGGTTGCGAGCACCCTTGGGTGGCGTGGCGTAGACGTGCTTCGTAAACGTGAGCACAGGGTCAGTAATCTCGACCTCCTCCAGCACGTCCACGATAGCCTGCCGAATGTCAGCCCAGATCGCCATCAGGACTTCCACCTCACGGTCACGTCCTTGGCGAAGTCCGCGATGGCGCCCGGCAGGTCGCGCTTGACGGCTGCGACCGCCCTCCGCATGAAGAAGCGGCCCTTGATGCCCCTGCGGGCGATAGCGCGGGCCAGGACGAACAGGGCGCCCTGGTCGCTACCGAAGCCGTGCCGCCTGGCCCAGCCGCGCAGGGCCTCCGGCGGTGGCATCCCGGCAAAGTGGGATGCCGTGCGCGACTTGAGAAAGAAGGCAATGGGCGCGCCCCGACGGCGGCCGAACTCCATGACTTCGGCGTAGCTTTTGGCGGTGCCGATGACGTGGACGCGCGCCTCCAGGGGCCGTACCTCGGCGACGATGCTGCGCTGGAGGTTGCCGGTGTCGCGCGGCGCGCCCAGCTTGGCCTCCCGCTCGCCGAGCAGCGCCAGGCGTGTAATCGCGCGGCCCAGGCCCGGCAGCAGCAGCCGGTCGCGGTCCAGATTGCGCCGGATGCGGTCCGCGCCCTTGATCTCGATCCCCATCTTGGTCGGCATCAGTACGGGGTGCTCCTCTTGTAGACGCGCGAGAGCGCGACGATGATGTCCTGCGCCTGCTTCGTCGCCTCCAGTACATCGCCAGCCTCGCCCCGCGCCGTGATCGCGCGCTGGGTCTCGATACGCAGCAGGGCAACGAGATGGCACGTCGCGCGCTCGATGGCGTGCGGCACCAGCGGCCAACCCCACTGCGCCGTGACCTGGGCAGCGCGGCGCTGCGCCGGGAACACCGTCACAATCGTCGAGTCCGGGTGCAGTTCGATGAAGCGCCCGGGCTTCTGCTCATTGTTTACCGCCGCCGTGAGCCTGTCCCACGGCCCGAGCCAGTAGTCGGTGTTCAAGACGAGTGCGGTCTCGTCGGTGTAGATGTAGTCGCCGTCGGTGTCGACGAGCACCGCGAGGCCGGTTGTACTGCCGATGTCGGGCAGCCAGAGCCGGCTGCCGCCCTGGCCGTCGAAGACCAGCGCCGTCGCGGCGCTCAGGTTGAACTGCCGGCCGAGCTTGCGTTCGAGGTAGCGGGAGACGGCGAGGAGGTCGTCCGCGATGGTGAGGTCGTCTTCGTCGATAGTCTTGTCGACGATGTCGCGGTAGATCGCGACCGTGGCGTAGGCGTCGCCGATGGCGATGGCTCGTTACCTCCCGCTGCACAGGCAGGCCGGGGGCGCGCGCTTCCGGGTATGCGCTATCCCTTCGGTCCGCCCCTCCACCTGTAGTTGCCCATCGGACAGTCCCTCTCGCCCGTGCGCTGATGCACCGTGAGTACGGCGCCGTCAATCGGGCAGGAGACAGGCGGCTCAGCCATCTCCCGAAGCCGCTCCGCCTGCGCCTCCTTGCGTATATCCGTGAGCTGTGACCAGGGCATCAGGCTGGCACCACTAACCCGTTGGCGGAGAGCGGGCGCCAGAGGCCGTAGAAGTCCACGTCGCCGGCCGTGAGCGCAAAGGCGCTGATTGTCAAGATCGCGTCCTGACCGTTGGACACGACAAACATTCGAGTCCCGTCCACGTCGATCTGCTCGATGGTGGTGGTCGGCGTCGCGTCATGCCAGATTTCATTGGCGATCAGCGCCGTCGCTGTCGTTTGGGCGATGAGGACGGCTGTATTGCCGGAGACGCCAAGCTCGATGGTCGCGGCGCCGCCCGAAGTCAGAGCCACGTTGCAGATGCCGAATACCTGCAAGAGCACGTCGCCCGTGATGGTGAAGGCCGTGAACGTCCCGACGGCGCCGCCGTCGTCGGTGAAGTTCCAGTTGCCCCGCGCGATGTAGAGCCCGGAACCGTGGCGCTCGTAGACGCGCCAGGCCGCGCCGTCGTAGATATACGTCGCGCCGCTGTCCGTCTCGTAGAACTCGGAGCCGGCTTTCGGCGCGGCCGGCTTCGTGTCGGACGAAAGGCCGACGAACCGCTTGATACCGCCCGTAATGAGCACCACCGTCATGCAGGCAGGCTCCTTGCGCGTTGCCAGCCGCCGCCGTCGTACACGAAGGCCGCGCCGGTGTCGGTCTCCTGGAAGGACGAACCGGCGACCGGCGTCGGCTTCGTGTCGGAAGAGAGCCCAATGTAGCGGCGCGGGGCGGAAACGAGAGCCACGGTCATGCTGTCACTGGCTCCTCTTTTGCAACCAGTTCGTACTGGCGCAGCACTTCCATCACTTGGCCCATGTCCTCGTCAAGGAGAATCTGCGTGACCTGAACCGTTGCGACTTGATTCGGCGCGGCCGCATGAATCGTGATCTCCTGCACGCGATCAGGATCAAGGCGAAGCGCCTTGCAGAGCTGGTAGCCGACGAAGGTTCCGACTGCCATAGTCCCTATCCGATGCTGATGGCCCGCGCCCAGGCGACCTTCATCCGGTGCGCCACGGCCTCGCCCGTGAGGAAGTGGATCGTCGGCGTCAGCGCCTCGTCGTCGGGAATGTTCGCTGTGACCGTCTCGACGCGCGTGCCGTTCACGTAGAAGTAGACGCTGGTGCCGTCGTAGTAGAACTCCAGCGTCACGCGGGTATTGGCCGCGAGCGTCCCCTCGTTGTCGCTCTGTGTCTCAACGGAGTCCTTCTCCGTGACGGCGCTGATGCCGGTGCCGGCATCCAGCTTCTCGAAGTAGATGCCGTCGGTCAGGCCACCGAGAGCGTCGGTGTCGCTGATAGCGAGGCCGACCAGGAAGTCGGACTGCGTGGCCTCGTCAACCTCCAGCTCGATGCCGAAGTAGATGTCCCGCCCCGTGGGCCGGAATGCCTCGCCGTTGAGCTGCAGGTTGATGCCGTCGTTGTCGAAGGCGTCGGTGATGAGCTCGGCGACCAGGCCGACCTCGTCCGAGGCCTCGACCTCCGAGGTGCCAGCACCAGCTTCGACCATCGTGGTGATGTAGCCGCTAGGGTCCGTGCCGGTAGCCGCCGTGTCCTGCAGGTCCTTGGCGTCGAGCTGCCACTTGACCACATTCGCGCCGATGGCGTCGATCAGGCGGTGCCTGTGGGTGTCGTAGAAGGCGAGGGCGCCGCGCACGCGGCGCGATCTCAGATTGGGCATGTCATCGCTCCTTTCAAGAGCGCCGCCCGCCGGCTACTTCCGAGCCGGCTTCGTGGGCGACGATGACTCCAGCTTCGATCCGTCCCAGCCGCACTTCGTCGTGCCGGCCGGGTAGTACCTTTGGCAGTCCGGGCAGCGCGGTCCCTTGCCCGCATTGAAGCTCATGAGCCTACCTCCCCTTGACCACGGCCAGGAAGCCGCCGCACTTCGCGCAGGCCGACCGATTGGCCTGAACGAGACCACAGCTCCGGCACTTCGCGGCCATCAGATCGTCTCGGTCCTCCGCCCGGCGGCCGGGTCGGTCGTCTGGTTCGCGGCCTGCTCGGCCATCCGCTGGGCGAAGTCCTTGCCCTTCTCGATGTCCATGGGCGAGCCGCAGCGGTGGCAGGTACGCGGGATTTCCACCCGCTCACCCCGGTCGTTTGCCTTCTGGTAGCCGCGCGAGCAGGTCGGGCAGACGTAGACGAGGTCGATGGCGTTGCCCGCCTCGTCCAGCCGCGCGCCCCCCGGCGGTTCCTTGACGATGACCTGTGCCATGTTCGCCCTCCTCTACTGAGTCGCCGGCATGTTCTCCGGCGCGTTCGCGTAGGCCGGCTCGATGAGCACGAGCGCGCAGCCGAGCTGGGCGTTGACGCCCACGTCCGCGCAGTTGATGGAGATCCAGCGGAAGCCGTTGGCCACGTCCATCGTGTCCGGGTCGATCTCGATCACCATGATCTGCTCGTGCTCGGCGGACGTGCCGTCGCCGCCCGGATCGGCGATCTCGGAGGCCGCCGTCTGCGTCTCTTTGACCCACGCCTCATCGCCGTCCAGCGCCAGCTCGTCCTTGAGGTAGTAATGGTCGACCACGTCCAGGTCCTTGATCGTGCCGCCGGATGCGGCGTTCGCCTGCTGCACGTCCCAGGTCGGATCGTCGGCGGCGGTGCCGACCCCCTTGAAGCAGATGATGCAGACGCGGCTCGCGTTCGACACCTTGATGCGCTTGCCCGTCTGCGCCGTTTGCAGATCGACCGGGGTGATGCACGCTGCGATGTCGAACAGCCTACCGAGCATTTCTGGCCTTGGCATTGTCGTTACCCTCCTTTTCCGTCGCCTACGCTTTACGCCCTGGTCGCCAGGTTGATGAACGGGCTCAGCGTGGTCGTGCCGTTGCGCGGCGTCAACGCCGTCTGTAGCCACGGCCGGCCGTCGACCCGCTGCACGAAGCGCCAGGTCATCTCGTCGGTCGTGAAGTTGACATGCTGGCTCGCGGCCACCTAGAGCGACTGCCGGTCGCCGATCAGGTAGAAGCCCAGGTCGACGAAGTAGAGGTCGCCTGCGGTGCCCAGCGTCTCGGCCTTCTCCGTCAGGATGAGCGGCCGGCCGAAGATCGTGGCCGGCGGTCCGCCCGCGACGTTCGTCAGCCAGACGGCGCTTCCGCCGGTACCGACGTTGAGCGCGAGCTGCGCGAGCTGCGGGAAGATGTTGGGGTGGCCGATCCAGACCGCCCGTGAGAGCGACTGGGGCAGCATCCGCGAGAACATGCTGAACAGGTTTTCGAGCACGATGGTGTTGGCCGCCTGCCCGGCCTCAGCCGCGACCGAGACCAGCGCGTCGGCGTTCAGGATGCCGAGCGGCTGCCCGGCGCCCGTACCGGCGATGAAGGCGTCGTCCTCGAAGTACGCGAGCGCGTCCGAGAACAGCGACATGATCAGGGCTTCGAGGCCGATTGCCGCGTCCTGCAGCAGCTCGTTTGAGGCTACGGTGTAGCCCGTGAGCTTGCGCGCCGTCAGGAGAATCTGCGCGAACGTCGGCTGCCGCACCGTCGAGAGCGACCCAGCCTCCGCCACCCACGCCGCCTGGACGCCGCCGAACACGCTGGTCGCGTGGGAGGCGTCACGGATGCTGGGGATGCGAACCGAGGCCGAGGCCATCGGAATGACGCGCGCACGCGGACGGATGACGGCCGCTTCCAGTGCGAGCATCAGCAGCTCGGCGCGGAACTCCTCCGGCACCAGGAAGCCGCCGTCGGCGCCGATGCCCTCGGAGAGATCCTTGAGCTTGTCGGGCGCGCCCTGGCGCGTCATCGGGTCGAGCTTGGCGATGACCTCCAGGAACTGGCCCAGGTGCTCCCACTCGCCGTCGAGCACGGTGCCCGGCCCGCGACCCGTGGCCGCGATTTGGCGCATCTGCTTCGTGGTTGCGCCGAGCTCGGCAAGCCCCGCGTAGCCCCTGTACGCCTTCGGCGTGCCGCCGTTCTTGAGCGCCTCGGGCGAGAGCGGCAGGCGCTTGCTGGGCACCTGGCCCTTCTCCTCCTGCTCCTTGAGGAAGGCGTCGAGGCCCTCCTTCATCGACGCCTTGAGCTGGTCGCCCAGGCCGGCCTTGACCTGGAGCTTCGCATAGGCGTCGATGAGCTCCTTGAACTTCTCCGGCTCGGCCGTCCACGGCTGGAGCTTGACCGAATCTGCGATCAGCTCGGCCAGCTCTTCCGGCTTCTCGGGTACAACCAGGGTCGTCATCACGTCAATACCTCCTCTAGACTCAGGCCCCGAAGCGCCTCCGAGGCCAGTTCGCCCAGGTTCATCATCTCCGGCGGCTCGCGGTCGAACTGCCGGTAGTGCCCTGCGATGTGCCGGTGGACGCCGACCATGTCGCCCTCCGGGATGTTCACGCCGCCGCGCCCGCCCATCAGCACCGCCATGGCCGCAGCGCAGCCGCGCCAGACGACCTCGCCCGACGCCCGGTGGTGCGGCAGCTTGTAGGACGCCTTCGCGTCCGGGTCGCCGTCGGAGTCCACCCAGGCGTGCATCCGCCGGAGAGCAGCGCGGCCCTCGGCCTTTCGCAGCTCGGCGCCTGCATCCCAGGCCGAGTCCTCGTCTGCCTTCGGTGCTGTGTGTGGCGGGATGGGACCGCGCAAGAGCAGCGCCAGCCGGTCGTCGATCCGCTCGTCCAAGAGCTCGTCGACCTCCTCGCGCACCAGCCGCCGGAACTCGTCGGCGTCCAGGTGGTCCGGTATGGCCGCGCCCAGCTCCTCGCGCACAATCTCGTCGACGACGGGATGCAGCCCTTGGGCCTTCGCCATGAGCTGCAGCGCGTTGCGGTTCGCCGGAACCGTGACGTGCGAGATTTCCAGTAGCTCCTGCTTTAGGAACTCCACGCCGCGCCGGCCGCCGTCCAGTTCACGTTCCTTGGTGTCGTCGGCGATGAAACCGACGCTGAACGCCGCGCGGCCCTTCTCGGCCAGCTTGTACCCCCAGTCGGCCTCGTCGTTCCCCTGGCCGATGTAGTAGTGCGCGACGCCGACGAGGCGCTTCCCACGCACCGCCATATCCTCCCATTCGCCAATCTGCGAGCGGAGCGAACGGTAGTCGTGAGAGGCGAGGAGGACGGGGTGGCGCTGGAAGTGTTCGAGGCTCCAGCCAGCGGCGCGGATGATGTCGCCGTCGCGGTCCTCGGATTCGTCCGAGACGACGGCCTGCACCCGGCCTTCGCCGAGCGCCTTCGTCTCCGCTCTGATGACCTTCTCTCGGTACATACGCAAAAAGCCCGACCAGGCGACCTTTCGTCGCGCTTGGTCGGGCCTACTGTGCCGGCGGAGCCGGTCTGATCCCGTTATTCGGTTACGCTGACAATAGCATGTCGTCCGTTGTCTGTCAAGACCTTAGCTGCGCCATCTTCGAAGCGAACGTCTTGTTTGCATTTCGCGCACCGGATGGTCGATGCTAGCACGTTGCGCCCGAGAGTCCGATGACACTGCGGGCAGCGCGCCTCGGCCAGCAGCGCGCGCTCCGGCACGACGGGGACCAGCACGAGCGTACAGCTCGGATGCGCTAGTTGCGGTCGCTCGCTCAGCGCGACGCGCGTCCCATTGCGGCTGGCGCACGCTTCGTCTACGTCGCCGTCGATGATGTCGATCTCAGCGACGCCGAGCTGCCCGTAGCGACCCATGCTGGCCTCGTTCGCGGCCCAGGCCGTCTCCGTTCGGGCGATCGTCTCAGCCCGGCCCCGGTAGAACTCCTGCACGACGGCGCGCAGGCCAGCGAACGCCTCGTTGCCGTTGACCGTCGCGTATAGGTTCAGCCCGAGGTCGGCGGCCTCGGAAAGCGCGTTGCGGATCGCTTGGCGTGTCGCTTCGTTGATGCGAACCACGTTGTCGGCGCTCTCGCGGAGGATGAGCTGGACGAGCGCCTCTTCCTCGCTCGCCTTCGCGGATCGGCGTAGCGTGCCGTCGACCAGCGCAATGACGGCACGGGCAACACGGCCCACTGCCGGTGCGATAGCTTCGGCCAGCGCCTCGTCCTGCCCGTCGGGCCACAGCTCCGACTCGTCGACGGCACTGACCTGCGCGTCGGGCTTCTCGCCAGCCAGCGCCGAGAGGCGCCGCACAACTTCTGCCGCCTGCTTCTCTAGCAGTCTCGCCACCGCCGGTGTCAGCAAGTTTGCAGCGCGGGCCCGCGCCATCGGGATGCTGTCGGCCAGGCCACGGCTCAGCGCCTTGACCTCGGGCTCCAGCAGTACCGCCATCTGGGGCACCGTGATCGCGTTGCCGTCCGGCCTGTCCGCCTCTCCCAACCGGCGCCGGATTTCGTTCGTGGTGAGCGCCTGCGTCGCGAAGCCGACCTTCGCTTCCTCCAGCGCCAGCGCCCGATCCGCCGGCGTCGGGTCTTCGAAGTCGAACTCCAGCCCGCCGCCGAACAGCGGCAGCAGCCGTTCGTTGAGCGCCTGGCGGATGCGCTCCAAGCGCGGCCGCACGATCCAGCGCGAGAACATCAGCTCCGCCGCCTCGGCGTTGGCACGGTTCACGTCCTCGGCGATCCCCAGAATATGCTTCGGGAAGCCGAAGGCGCCGAGGATGAGGTCGCGGTTCACCTTGCGCATCTGCTCGAACTGCATGTCGCGCATGGAGAACTTGCGGTCGACCCAATGGCCGCGCTCCAGGATCGCCACGCGGTGGGACCGCGCCACGCCCTGGTGCTGACGGTTCCAACGGTCGCGTAGCCGCTCGAACTCGTCCTCGTCCTCAATGCCGTCCGCAAACTCGATGATGCCGCCGGGCTCGGCCGAGTTCATGAAGAAGTTGCGATTCCAGAGCGCCGAAAACCGCTCCGAGTCTAGGTCGGCGAGGATCGACTGCACGGGGCCGAGGCCGCGATATGGGTCGAGCGGGTTGGGCAGCCGCAGGAAGATCACGTCCTCGCGCTCCAGCGGGATCTTCTCCGCGCCCATCGTGTAGACGTAGCCCGCGATGTACTCGGTGCGGTGCGGGACAGGCTTCATGCGGTCGGGTCTCACGGGCCAGATTTCGGCTGGGCGCCGGCCCGCGCGCAGCAGCACCCACCACGCTTCGCCTACCAGGTCGAGGTGCTGCTGGCTGGACTCGATCAGCTCGGCCTGCGTGTAGAACGGGTTGGGGCTATTCCAGAGGTCGCGCGCCTCATGCTGTTCAACCTCCGTCCGCTCGCCCGGCCGCACGGGCCGGTACAGGTGCCAGTCCGGCGCGGCGACGCCCTGCGCGATGCGCGAGACGACGGCGAACAGCCAGCCGACGGCGCCGTAGGCGGCCATCGAGCCCAGCATCGAGGTCTGCATCCCCAGGCCCAGGGTGGGCAGCGACGAGCCGCCGTAGCTCGTAGGCGGGCGCTCGGTATTCTGCTTCAGGGCGAAGGCGGCGGCGGCGCGGCGGAGAAGGGTCATTCCTCACCTCCGCAATCGCAGCTGTCGCAGTCGTCGTCGTAGCCGTGGAACGCGTGGCCGCAGTCCGCGCAGAGGTCAGGCATCACACTTCCAGCCCTTGCGCCAGGGCGACCGCCGCCAGGCCGCCGACGATGAACGCTGACGGCGGGTGCAGCAGGAAGACGCCGTAGACCACGGCGGCGGCGCCACAGATCTCGTACAGCGATGGCGGGACGGAAAGGCGGCGCCGGATGGCGGCACCTACACGGAGGAGAGCGAGGGCGGCTACTCGAACCATCGTATGCCCGGAGCCGAACGGCCCAACGCGGTTATAGCATACACGGTTGCATCGAGAATGTCATCCCTCTCGTTCGCCACCGGGAAGGTCGTCATCTGCTCCTCAAGCTCTGGGAACACGCCGACGTGGTGGACTCGGCCCTGCTCGTACTTCGCCGCCACCGGCTCGGCCCGCACGGCCTTGCCCTTGCTCGCGACGATGAGTTCGACCGGTGCGCCTGGCCAGACGGAGCGGATCGTGTCGAGCACCATGTCGCCGCCGTTGTTCCGCTCGGCGTAGATGCGCCCGGCGCCGTACTGGCGGAAGGCGTCGACGGCCTTGCCCGCCCAGCCCCGGGGCGACAGGCGGTAGCCGCGCGCCGAGAGCACGTAGTAGTCCCGCGTATAGCCGGCGGCGCTGCACGCTGAGCATGGCTCCCGGCCCCGGCCAGCGACGACCACGCCGGTCTCATCGGCGTCCTCGCCGTGCGTGACGGCCGGGTCTACCGCCACGACGATGCGCGCCAGCTCCGGCGCCTCCCGGACGCGGTGCTCGTCAATCCACGCCTGCTGCCACATCGCGCCCTCGACGTCTTCCAGGAGCTCGCCGGCCAGCTCCTGCCGGCCGAGGCGCGTGCCCTGATAGCGCGCGATGATGCGCTCCCGCACGTCAGGTGCCAGGTTGTCGATGTTCTCCAGCGTGTGGCCTTGGGTCAGGATCACGTCGGCACGGTGCGAGAGGGCCTTAATCAGGGGCGTCGGCCGAGGCGTCGTGGTGATGATGCAGCGCGGGTCGAGCCCCAGCGTGAGGCCGAACATGAGGTTGTCCCAGGTTTCGAGCTGATGCTTCCACTTGCCCAGCTCATCGCACCAGGCTGCATCGTGCTGCGGGCCTCTGAGCTGCTCTGGGTCTTCGGCGCTGAAAGTGCGAGCCTGAGCGCCGTTCGGCCAGGTCAGGCGGCGCTTCGTGGGCTCGTAGATGGGCCGGAACCAGGGAGGCGACACGGCGAGGATACCCGATTGCGGATGCTCGATCATCACGTCGCGGGCGTCGGCCGCCGTGTCGGAGACAAGGGCGATGCTGCGCCGACCCTCTTCCTCGATCTGCGTCCTCACCCACTGGGCGCCGGTGAGCGTCTTGCCCCACTGCCGGCCGGTGCGTAGGAGCCAGAGAAACCAGCGGCCAGCGGGCGGCAGTTGCTTTGGCCGGGCCCAGAACCGCCAATCGTAGAGAAGCCCGGTTGCCTCGTCGTCGGTGAGCCTACGAAGAAGGCGGCTTCTGTCCGTTCCGGGAAGCGAGGCGATCGAGCTCGCGAGTGATGCGTTCTCTTGCGGCACCCAGCGGGATCGCTTCACCGTCGGGACCTGAGTGCTCAAGGGCCTGTACCGCCTTTCCTTCGATGCGGTCGGCGATCTCGCGGATCGCCCATCCTTCGCCAGCCTTGGCGTGCTTCCAGACGAGCTTAGCCCATTCTTCGGGGTCGACAACGGCCTTCAGCGCATCGGTTAGTGGTTTTGTTTTGGGTCGGCCTAGAGGGTTGCCCGACTGACCTGGCCTGAAGCGGCCAGCGCCATCCCGTCCTGAATCCGCCCTGATCGCAGGCTTAGCGTCCATCATGCCCTCAGTCTACCACAGCGCGCAGGAATCGCAATGGTCTGCAGACCACCACGCCGCCGCACCCCTGATGATTGTACCACATCTAGTGTTGACACTTAAGGGGGTAAATGTCAATCGCACTTAATTGTTAACCCCCACCAGATACACTTAACCCTTAAGTTAAGCCTTAAGTTGGACTTAAACTTAAGGGGTGGCCCCCTTAAGGGGCCCCCTTTAAGTGTCCGTTAAGTCTCAGGACTCACCTTCCGCTCTCCTGCGCTCAACGAGCGTCCAGACGCCGTTGTGATCCACCACCCGGATCTGCTTCTTGAGCTGGGACAGGTGAACGCTTAGTTTGGGCAGCTCATCCTCCATCCCTACGGCTACCGCCAAGTCCCCAAGCGTGAGG
>ERZ1292637.727-Hain-H14-01um-R3-727-length-16626-cov-4_pt1 | contig 12654 bp, 32 predicted proteins | sample MGYA00564405_ERZ1292637 | MGnify/ENA primary metagenome ERZ1292637 (study PRJEB36523, sample SAMEA6512645) | groundwater metagenome | collected 2019-01-09 | study: AquaDiva: Metagenomics assemblies of 32 groundwater samples | reverse complement strand
AACATTTCGTCAATTACCATTTTGAATCTGAGCGGGCTGATGGCGGCAGAGTAATGCTGCCTCGCAGCACGGCATTTTGGCTAGCCGTAATGCATCGGGTAGTAGATTTCTTTGGCGGCACAATCGATTATCAAGACTGCGATGATATTGAAGTTGATTACACAGTGCCTGCAAAGAGCTTGCAAGAAAACTCTCCGTCTGACGGAGAAGAGTGGTACGTCTTTCAAAATCGGATACTAGAAATCAAACCAATCACCGAAAAAGAGTGGCGTAGCTACGATTCTAGGGCTGCATACAGGATAGGTGAATAATGAAGAATCTTCTATGTCTTATGACATTAATGTTGGTGTTCATATTGGGTTGCAAAGACGTTGAGGGCAAGTTTCGACCTGTTCGACAGGATAACGTGTCCAGAATCCAATATGGAGCGTCTGGCAAAGTAGTGGTGTACTTTATGTTCGACGGGCAAGAAGGAATACTTATATTCGACCATCCAAATATTTTAGCAGACGTTGAAAACGATGGTGTGATGTGGGTTGAATTCGAGCAACGCGAAAATGATGCCTATGCTGCTCAACAGAGAAACGCAACAATCCACATAAAGAAGAACATGAAATGAGTCAATCAGCAGTTGATGACTTGAATCGTTGCGTTTCACAAGCCAATGAAGTTGTCGCTCGTCTTACAGACGAAGCCTGTATCCTTGAACTTGTACCGATCAAGAATACGGAAACAGCCTACAAGCTTCAATTTCGCAAAATTGACAGTGAATCGCCTCCATCTGATTTAGGCGTTTACAACATAACAACAACAGGATACCCAATTGAACGTTGGTATTCTCTTATGAATTGGGAAAAAAACGAACTAATAACGACATACTTCGATACAGTATCAGCAGTTGAGTCGCACTTCAACTGGCTAGCTTCTTCACCATCATCGCGATTGATGCTTTTAATTCGCTGGTATAAGGAAAATCATGAAACTTGAAATTCATTACGCCGTAGAAATTGATGACACGCAAAAGCGTAGAATGCTTTCTCAAGCTGAAGAGTTTGGGTTAAGCTACGCAGATGCTGGTCCGATTGAAATGTTGACTCGATTACTCATCCACAACGGAATTGAGTGTGTAGAAGAGTCTCAAATGGAAGCATTAAATGCACAAAGGATAAAGTAATATGCTAATCTGCGACCGTTTTCCAAGCATAGCTCAAGCTGAAGCATTCAAGAAAGCTGTAAAGGATCGCTTCCAACTTGAAGCATACGTTTGCCAAACTGAAGCCGAAGCAAGGCAATACGATATTTTTCCGTTCCGCGTTGATCCAATTATCGTAATGGTAGTTCGCCCCATGAGCAAGTTGAGCTATGAAGCCGAGGACGCAGCATGGCAATTAGCAATCGCTCAGGAAGACGTTATAACTAATGAGCTACTCCCAAATTACGGTGGTCAATTTGCGGGAACATAAGAGTATAGTTTTACCTGGATAAAGAGAGACATATGAACCGTCGTAAATTTTTATTAACATCTGCTGGACTAATACTGACAGCACCTGCAATTGCCGTTGAACCAGAGTTGAGAGTAGTAAGCAGGTTATTTGGAAAGAAAATCATAACAAACAATGATATGATCCCATCATTGTGGTTAACGTTAAGCGATGGTTGTGAAGTGGAATGTTGGTTTTGGTTAGGAAAACTTCACATTAGTGGCGGCATTTGTGATTACGAAGATCTCGAAAAATTCGGCAACATTGATGCTGTTGTGAAGATCCGAATGGCACGACTGAAAGTTTGCGAAAAATTCGCAAGGCATTATACTGCATGGCTCAAACATAGGGTTTAAACAATGTGGACTAACGATTTAGTCGAACGCTTAGAAAGCTATGTTGCTGCCAAAAACTGGTACATCGTAAACTTTCGAGATGCGACCGTATGTGGTGTAGAACCAGCAAATCCCGAAGGCGAAGGTGCGGCGATTTACGTAAAAGGTATCTCTTACCCTATGCCTTTAAAAGGCATCGATCTAAATGAATTCAAAGTAAAAATGATATCAATGCCTGTTCACGATTGGCACAAACATGATCCTGTCAATCCAGCGAACAACAATGGTAAGTTTGATACTTTCTTTGAACATTTGAAAGAAAAAGCTGTCGCTCTTGCTCCTGATTACCCGAATGTCAGTAATGTGAATCATTGGGAACACTTGTGGGCATTGACGAGTTCTTTAGAAGGAACTGATGGTGCCAATCAAGATTGTCATAAGATCATTGATAAGCTTCGCGAACGATTGGGAATGAGCAAGATGGATGTTGTTGAACTATGGGACGAACTCAAAAAGGAAAGCACATGTTTACCTGGACCGACGACCTAATTAAACGTTTGCAGCGCTATGTGGAAGCCTCACGCGATTACATCGTTACTTACAATGGTGAACGTGTATATGGAATTGAGCCAGCACGTCCCGAATATGGGGATGCTGGTTGGGCTGGTTTTTACATGAGCGAAGGCGCACAAGAATGTGGTTATACTCCACATGATTTTCAAGATACTATGCCAAATGACTTCAAAGTCTCAGCTATTGGTGACATTGATTGGCAAAAGCAATGAACAAATACAAAATAGGAGATCTCGTAAAAGTAGATCATCCTAAACATATGTCTTTCATTGGTGAAGTATTGACCGTCAATGAGACTGAAGACTCTGTGTATGAATACACAACTACCAACAGTCCTTGGGTTGTTCAAAATTTACAAAGACTATTGTTGTGGGAAAAAGAATTGACTCTAATTAAAAGAGCCAAATGAATACCAAAAAGATCAAAGAGTGCAGCGATTCACCAACTGGCAAGCACGAATGGGTTAAGGACTACGAATACGATATGTCCTTCCCTCCAACTGTCTGCGAACACTGTGGAATTAACAAGCCAATTCGTAAAATGAAAAAGCCAAGCCGCAAAAGAACAAAATGACTACACTCATAGTGACTGAAGAAGAATATGGAGATATTAAAAATCTTCTTCCAAAGACAAGTTCGGTAAGCGAACCATCGAAACTCCAACTGCGCGACATAAAGTTTGTCACTACAGAAGAAGCCGAAGACTTCTTCGGCATTCTGCTTAAAAAGACATCACAACGTTTGTTGAGCAAATGAAATGAAAATAACTATCCTAACCCGTTCTCAACAACGAGCCAAGACAAGTCGCCAGTTAGCGAACGCCGTGAGTTTAGAACTGAACTTACGTGATTTGGTACGAAAAACATTAAATGGATCATTGGAAAGCGCAACTGAATTTCAGCAATTGATCCAATTTGCACCACCTGAAATGCATGGACGAATTGCAGATTATATGGAAGCTCAAAGATCAGAATGTCTCGAACTTTACGAGAAATAAAATGAAGGGTTCCTTACCTGAACAAGTTAAGTTTTGGCGAGTTGCGTCTTGGGATCTTGGTCCTAATCTTGATATTTCATTTACAACTCAAGTACATCTTTTGTCAATTCTTGGCTTGCGTGCGCAAACACTTGTGCATTGCATGTTTTCTCGCATCATCATGCAATCACGCTCTCTTGAGATAGAGCTTAGATATATAGAGATTATCAATGCTGATATCGAAAGAATAGAGGCTTTGGCAGATGACACAAAACCAAGTTCTGCTTATATTGAATCTGTTTTTGTTCTTAACAGAGTTACAAACAATTTGTCAGTCAGAATTAAGGAAAGACTAAACAGAAACTTAAAACTCTTTCTTCCAAAAGGCTTCGAGCCTAATTGGAAAACTTCTGATGTTGTGGGCGTTGCTCGTGGAATCTATGACGATAGAGCTTTTGAACGAATGCCAATCTTGGCAGACGCTTTAATGGACGCAGGCTGTAATGACGAAGAGCTATTGACATGGATGCAACGTTTAGACCATACTTGGTGGCATCGAGGATGCTTCATTCTTGACACCATTTTGGGGAAAAGGGATGTCTAAATTAGTAATTTTATTTACTTATGTGATGTTCGTCACTCTTGGATGTGGCATAACCGTTTTTGCAGGATCGACCGAGCCTGAGAATCTTGCTTTTGGCGGAATCCTTGGTTTTTGTATAGCAACTGCATTTTTAATGGCAATTAGCCCATTAAAGGAATAACATGGAACGACTTATAAAGTTTGTGATGTGGTGCTTGATTGGCTGTATTTGTTGGGGTGGTTTGATAAAACTTACCAATCATTTCAATGAGCAAAGACATCAAAGCCACACGCATGGTTTCAAGGCATACAAAGCTGGCGTTCCAGCAAACGCTAATCCAGAAAAACCTGGATCACCTTACGCTACTCAATGGTTGAATGGCTGGATGGAAGCAGCGGCAGAAGAGAAGAAACCTTAATTGCAAGAATCATCCCACACAGGCAATCGTCTGTCTCGAATTCTAGGCTCAGTGCCATGTAATCCGGCTGCGTTAGCTTCTTCCCAGCCACGACGATAACCTGTCATGTAAGGAGTGTCAGAGCTATAACCATCAACACCACACCCTTGTTTACAATGCAATTGCCCATCTTTATAACCTTCGGCTTCTTGCCCCGCTAAATCACCATCAGTCCAAGGTTGTATATTCATATCTTCCTCACATTTAATGCTTGCGTAAATCTAGGCTCAGCAACTCCAGTCCCGTATACCCATCTGAATCCTTCAAATTCTCGCACACCATAAGATCCCACTTCAATACCATTTATCTCAATATCAATTTCCATACCACCTGCTCCAGTAGCTACTGTATCTACCTTTATCTCACTAGCAAATGGATTGTGCTTCACATGTGCTTTATGAAAAAACACTGCCGCACGAATCATATCATCTAAGGCTTTTATCTCATCCACAGGATGCACATGCATTAACTCTACTTTGAAGAAATGCTGTAAATGAAGATAGTCATGTTCTTTCTCATCCCTGAAGCAAGGTGTTGCACATACATACTTTTGGTTATGATTGAGCGAACCACGAATGTCCAACAAAGACTGTTCGCCAGACGCTACTAAACATCCAGCGAAAGTATCAAAGTTACGTGCTTCTGGCGGTTTAGTTATTTCAATGGTACGTTTAGACACAAACCAAGGAACATCCATTTCCTTGTACTTGTGTAAATTCTTGTAATAAGCAAGAGCTTCGCCGATTAGAGTGTAATTAATCATTAAAATAATCTTTCATGATTTAAGCCAAGAACTCTAACAATGAGACTTCGCCCTTCATAGCCAAATGCTTTTTCTAATATGCCATCTTTCCAATACCCAACTATTGGGGTGTGGGTTGGGTATCCGCACCAAGTAGATCCAGATAAAACTCCAATGAGTTCATCAATCTCTGCCTGCGTTTTATAATGGTCCAAATTGTGCAACTCAACCATTACAGTTGATTCTGGCATTGTTCTGATTGATTCCATAATCTTACGATCATGCAGTGACCAATCAGCATAAATGATTATAAGTTTTTCTATTTTTCTTATTGGAATGTTGATTTTCATTATTCCCAATCGTAGAAGAAGCAAAGAAATCCATTATTGTCTAAAGTAAGACCTAAAAAAATCATGGAAGTCTTGTTGAACTGTTTCATGAATTCAAGCATTTCTAACTTAAGATTTTCTACCATTTGAGCCGTGCGTACAGCTTCTTTGCCTAAATCATGTGTGTGCATTGCTCGGCTATACTTAGCAGCAAGAGAATGTGGTCGCATACACAAAGAGGTCACATTAGCATTTGCTGCGGATCTTCGCTTTGAAATAAGTTCCGGCATCACCATCAGTCTACGAACCATTGGTATACTAATTCTTTTAAACTGAGAATCATGCATGTCATATTCGCTACATGATTCATTAATTAATCTCTGTTGTTCTAACGCTACTGCTACATATTTTTGACGTTCTGGCGGTATAGCTTCCAACAAACCAGTGGTTAGCCATCTTTGTAAAATCATATTCTCTTCAAAATCCATATTCATGTTATCTCCTAAATTGTTGAACACATCCAAACAGATCATATCTTCTTCATGGTCTACTAATTTCATGTCATCTCCTATTGCAATGCTATTGTGTGAATGCAAACCTTGTTGCCAGTTCGTTTGTTGACAAAGGTTTTAAGCTTATCCCAACCGTTATTGGCAAGTATCTTTTGTTGTGGAACATTGTTCTCTACATCGGTACACATTAAGATAGAATAGCCCCATTCTTTTGCTATTTGCTGTCTTAACTTATTAAGAAGTGATCCTATACCCAATTGGCGATACTTGTCCAACACATAAGCATGAGCAGATACAACGATGCCACAGCAACCTGGGAAAGAAATCAAGGTAAACTCAGCAATCTCATCTGGACCAGCACATATCACAAAAACTCCTTGTTCTGACTTAGGAGTGTATGAATCAATGGGTTCAAATTTCGCTTTGATGAAGTTTTTGTCTACGCCCAATTTATGCGCGATGGTATTGAGAGCTTCATCAAAATATCTCCCAAACATTCCATCTACTCGTTCTTCAAAAACACAAGGATCTATTAGTAAATTCCCCACTTGCTCAAATGATTCCAAGAGATCATCTTTGACAATGCCTAAGTATGGGTTCGACACAGTTACTCCTTGTAGTTAGAAAATGGATTACAGCCTACAATAACAAGTTTTGTTTGCTCAAACAATTCATCTAATTTATAAGGGTTTAGAACATCTATTTCAATCATTTGATATTCAAAATCAGGATGAGATAGCTTTCCAGCATATTTCAACAATTCGTTATCTTTAATTTTAAACCAGATTGCAAATCCTTCTACTTTCAGTAGAAGACCTTGATTCATACGCTCAAGTAAATAAACAACATCAGGATCGCCTTCCTTTATTTGCATGAATTCACAGCAATACTCATCAAAAAGAGTCCCATCGGTTTTGACAGGGACCATATAGCTAAGGGATCGAAGAGTACCTTCACCTGCTTCACGAATCGCGAACAAGTTACTTTCATCTCTAGAAAGAGTGTGCATATAGTGCATTATTCCCACCGCTCCATTCCTGATTTCATCAGTTTTCTAAGCCCTTGTTTGTTTTTAGCAACAACATAGCTTCTCATACGCTGAGCAGCTTTCTTGTGACCCAATCCTTTGATTGTATCGAACAGTTCTTTATTTGAAATATCGTTTTCAAGCCACTCTTGCATTGTGTCGAGAGCGCATCGTGAGCCACAGATTTTTTCCCAATCTATGTGCTTTTTTGGTCCTGCGTTAGATGATTTATACAAGATTAATCCCACATAATAAAGGTGTTTTTGCGATACTTTTTACCGCACTTATGACAGAAATTGTTTACCCAATCATGATGACCAGAATAGCAAAAGCCAAGCCAATGACGAAAACTTGTCCACCAACTAATCCATTTGCTTCTGTTGTTATACGCCTCAAATTGTTCTATCGCCTTTTTCGCCAGCAATTTATCTTGCTCGTGTATCATGATTATTTCCTTCTTTTGTTAGTTTTGCCTCTTCTCCTAGCAAGAGAATACTGCAACATATAGAGCAAAGCCGGGTGCTGATAGTAATATACCTTTCCACATTTCTGACACAAACAATGATCTTGCTTTTTTACCCAATCATGACGACCTGAATAACAAAAGCCAAGACGATGACGAAAACTTGCCCACCAACAACCCCATTTACTGTTACCGGCATAAGCTTGTGCAAACATCTCTATGGTCTTTTTTACCATCAACCGATCTTGTTCTTGCCGCATCTCCATATTAGCTATCTCTATCATCAGCTTCACTTCATTTACGCTTTCTACACAATGATAATCTCCATACCACTGACCTTTCATCTTAAATCGCGCACCACCACCATTGTGTCCATCTAGATCATCATCTAGACACATTGAAAAAACTTGACTGATTTCAGATACCTCAAATTCCTTTTCGTCAATGGTATCTGTTATTATGTTTAATTTAATTTTCATTTTTTCAACCATTCTTCAAATTGTGGAAGAAGATCTGGATTATGCTCTTTAATTGATGCTAAATCAATACAATCACTGCATGTGACGTATATGCCCAGAGTGTGGTTTGAGCCAGCTAAAATAGATTCTACTAAAATATTACGTTTGCATTTTGTGCAGTTAGTAAACTCACCTAAAACAGTTCTTCCTGATGCTTGGGGAATATAATACGTGTTTTTCATGTGACCTTTCTATCGCCAGTAATGAATGCTCGATGAGTAGCGTCTGACATTGTTATAAGATCAGTCAAACTAATCTCAGGATGCTTTAGTTCCAAAAATCCACGTATTGCACCAATTATATCAGATAGTTCCAAAAGCACCATTAACGGATTATCTTGGGCGTCCGCATCCTTTAACTCTTCAGTTTCTTCGTAGATCTTGCTTAAGTCTCCGTAAGTGCCGCGTTTAATGTCGGTTAGATGATATCCCTTGTCCATGACGAGATTATACTTGTTTTTATTGAAAAACGCAATATGCTTATTATAAGGGATGTTCTCAATATAAGGATGTATCTATATGAAAAAGACTATTTGGCTATTTGTTTTACTCCTCTTGCCTCTCACTGGTGGGCACACACAGACGCCACCAGCGCCACCTACTAATCTTAGTCAATCTGAGATTGACAATGCTATCAAGAATCTAAAGAAACTTGATGTAATGAAGATTGGGGATCGGGTTGCAATTGGCGACAATGTAGTAAAAAAGGTTTCAACACTCACTGAAGCTAACGTCATACCCAATGCGTTTTTGGGCGGTATGATGTTTAAAGTCTTCGTTTATGTAGATGGTAAACATGAAGCAACTCTTGGTGGACACACAATTGACGATGCAAAGAAAGTATTGAAAATGGTTGGTATGAAATACGCTAACGGCAAACAAAAGGTAAGAGTTGCAATTTACGATCCTCACAGAGGTTGGACGCATCCTGGCGGCAAAGAAATGCCAGTTGAATGGGATGGATTCCTGGATTTGGAGTTAAAGGTACAAGTTGGATCATGGAGCGAATAATTATGACGCTTGAAGAACTTTATGTTTTTGCTGACAATCATGGATTGTTTTTATCGAAAGAACCGATTGATAATTTGCACACAATTGAAATTGTGCTGAAAAAAGAAGCCTATAAAAAGAAATTAGTTTCAGAGGGCATTCCTGATTGGAAAGCATTTGACATGGCTCTTAGATACACGCCTAAATAGTTCATGGAAAACTTCACATATGTCTAAATAAAGCATGGAAAACTTCCGTGACTTCATTTCGTTTAATGAGATGCCGATTCAGATCAATAAGATTGGTGGATGGGGTGATAAATCGCGTCCTTATGGCTTCAAACGAGATGATATTGGCATTATGAATAGTGATAGGGGTATTGCTAAGATAAAACAAAAGTGGTCCAAGGTTCCACAAAACTTCAATACTTATATCTGTCGCTCTGCTTTATGTTTCAAGCAATTTGAAATTGGAGAAGTAGATGAAGATTTCGTTAGAAATCAGCTTGGTTTAAAAATAGTCCCAAATCCAACTGCTCCTGACGAAATCTTTATAGATCCACAAAGCATCAACTACATTGTTACTAATAATCGTGGTGATGAAAGAATGCCACTTAACGCCTGGACCCTTGCCCATCGTTTCGCTCATGCTCTTTGGACTAGTAGAAACAAAACAAAAAGTGAAACTTATGCTCATTTTGAACGTGAATTTTGGCGAGATATGGAAAGAATTGTCGAAGGTGTTTATGGAGTATCAATAAATGCTACTAGAGGCTACACTGTAGATAGAAATACCAGTACAATTCTAGCCAAAGTTTGCACAGCAATTGGTACGATGGGTTCTGCACGAAAAGATCAATTGCGTAATCATACAGAATTCTTACACGAATTGTTTGCTCAATATGTGATTTCACAAAAAATCACATTCAACCCTTTGCCAAAAAGTATCAAATACTTCAAGATGCCAGATGAACGATCCTCATATTCTTCTTATTCGTATGGAAAGCCGTATGAACGTCAACAACAGCGTGGTTCTTTCTCATCTTTGTACAATAGAGAACCGCTTGACTTAGAAAGTTGGAACGAGTACATTCAAGAGGGTCTTGTTCAACAAACTGAAAACCACTTAGGACACGTTCTACTAAGTTGCGTTGGCAAAATTTACGTAATGTGAAACTATGAAAACCGCAAAAGAAATGTTTAATGATTTTCTTCATTTCATTGGGAATCCATCTGCTAGAATTCCTGCTGTAAAAAAGGAACCTGTTAAAGAAACATCTTTAGAAGATGGAAAATTTACAACTTCAGTGAAAATCAATTTCAACAATAAACTGCTAACCCTTCAGCCATTGATTAATGAAGATAGCAAAATTGAGGAATGGCAATTACTGATATCAAATCCGCCTCAAGTTGATTATAACGCCGCAAGTCATGGAGAGAAACCAAAACCTGGACATCCCATTGCTACGCCTTTAGCCATTAGATTTCATCCAGATGATGTTGTTTCATCGATAGACATAGAAAAAGAAATAGCTGAATCTGGTAAAGCCTTCGTAAAGAATCAATTAAAGCACCACACACGAAGCTGCTACATAACCCTTGGTAGCGAACAGAATACCGAATCGGGCTGCATTCAAATGAAAGACTAGATTCTTCTTGTTTGGGTGGTCATTTATGCTATAATCAGACAAATGACCACGAACATTACCATAAATCTGCCAATTAAAACGTCTCCACATGGGGGCGAGAAGGCAGATTTAAAGTCCGTTGTAGCAAAGGACGTAACTGCCTGCATCCTTTGCTACAATAAAGGTGATGGCTTGGTTCCATTGAAGATCATCCCTGTTGATCAGTGCTATGTTGACGATCTTTGTGAACTTTGTAGAAAAACACCTGGGATCACTGAGTTCACTGCTATCCCTATTACAGATTACATTAACATCGCAAAGGTATAAACCATGATTGACCGTTTAACTTATGTCGTAGCAAATGCTATCGAAAATGCAGCAAAAACTTGTGATTGCCTTTTTGCTGAAGACGTGCCTTGGAATAAGGAACTATTCCGTCTTGAATTGATGGTCACATTAAAAGAGCGACTTTCTCCAGGCATGATCGAAAATTTGACTATTGTCATTGACAATCTAAACAAAACACAATGATTGCCGCAGAAGCTGTATTACTGAAAGCCAAACGCAACAGAGCAAGATTGCGAGATAAAATGAAAGGTTCCCTTGTCGATGCTGCACAAGAAAGCAAAAATCAAGTGCGAGTTGCTGAATTGATACAGCAATACAAACTTGAAGAACAAAAATGTATTGCCAAAAATCTGCGTAATATTTACGTATACAATATTATTGCTTACGTAAATCAAAGCAAGATAACGAATTCAACAGGATTGCACTTAGATCCTGATGAAAGCTTCATGCGGCTTATAGAGAGTAATGGCGGCATTAAAAATGACCAATATCTTGAAGGGTGGCGTAAAACGATTAATGGAGCATGGTCTAAAAACAAGATTTACGATGATTGCATTAGCTTACTCGATAATCTAGGTCCAACTTTTCTAAAACTCGCTGAAATCTATCAATCAGTAAACAAAGCATTAGTAAAATATCCTAACGACATCAGTCTTTATGTTAAACCCAAGATTGACCCTCGATGGAAAACATGGATCACTGAGTTATTAGAAAATAAGCCATGCGAAATAACGGATCATGAAGCTTGGATTGAAATGGAAGAAGCAGGTTTGGTCGCAGGAATTGACGACACCATAGTCCCAACCAAACTTGGCATTCAATACGTACAAACAATCATCGCATTAGAGGAATTAGAATCGAAGGGGATTGACCTCAAATGAAAATTCTTATCCTCAAAGAACATCATGGCACGGTGTATCTCAATGTAAGTACACCAGAGCAAATGGATAAAGTATGTCTTTCTATTTTAAGAGCGCGTTCATCAACAGATGAATACCTCTCTGATGTTGAAGAAAATCAAAAACCTCAAGAACCTGCAATATCTTTCGATGAATCTCAAAGCTTGCCAGCAGGCAGGGTACGCGATGTTGCTTTAGCCGAATGGAGCGGTTATCATCGTGATTGCGAAGAATACGAACGACGCAAGCATGATTTTGATCGAACTACACGAGAATTAGAAACAATCAATGGTAGACTAGCCTACAAAATCTTAGCAGACCATCGTCATTACGAAGACGAAGGATTTGAAATAAGGGATGTATTAGATGAGTACTAGCGTTTTTCCACTGTCCGGCACTGAGTTGCCTGTGGGTGCTGGTTACAAATGCTATGGTTGCGGTCACACTCACAATGACGTGATGCTTGATACCTCATATGGCATCCCATGCAGTGTTTGCGAAGGCAATGATTTGCTACGTATAAATTACGGAATGAGCCAAGATATACTTTTTGCATTCAAATTTGGCACACGCATGGTAACTTTCATGATGGATGGCAAACCCAGAACACAAAGAGAGGGTGTGTGGTAGCTAGTTAATGGGTATTCTGATGGCGATGACTGCGAAGAAGATTTCAACAAAATTGAATTAAACAAAGATGTTTGGTTGAGCAAGTATGTCTTTAGTTTGTCGATCTACACCGGAATTCATACAGTAAAAATTGTTGACTTGAATAAAAATGATATCTTCGGTATG
>ERZ1292637.758-Hain-H14-01um-R3-758-length-16148-cov-4_pt2 | contig 12692 bp, 9 predicted proteins | sample MGYA00564405_ERZ1292637 | MGnify/ENA primary metagenome ERZ1292637 (study PRJEB36523, sample SAMEA6512645) | groundwater metagenome | collected 2019-01-09 | study: AquaDiva: Metagenomics assemblies of 32 groundwater samples | reverse complement strand
CTTTCTATGGATGACGGAGAACGAACACATAATTTGTCAGATCACCACGGAGTACTACATGTATAATGTGGTGATGCAGCATGCTCTGGACAGCGTTCTCGAATATTACGACCATTGGAAGCACGTGAAACAGTTGATAAGAAAGGGAACTGATATTATCAGAAGGGAAATAACAAACTTCGATGTGATAGCATCACCTATAACCACATTTACCAGTTGTTTCGAATCAACAAAGAGAGAACTTCAACTCATTCACCAGAAAACATTAGTTTACATAAGTAAACTCAAGAAGACTGGATTCATCGATATCATGATCACAGAGCTAAACAAATACAACGAAAGGAATGTGATAAACAAGAATTCTACTTCTCCGCAAACAAGCGAAATGTACATGCTAGAAAACGAGAGATACAGGGAAGGAGGTGGAATCGATATAATGAAATTCTTAAATCTTGCATGCGAGAAAGTAGCATCTCTGAGAACCAACAAGATAGAAACAAAGTGGTTGAAATGTTTGGGAATGACGGCCAAAGGATACGATTACATAAGGGATCTGTACTATCGATACGAATGCGAGGATATAGCAGATAATTCCATATCGAAGGATATAGATAGAATATTCAAGAACAGTGCTAGAGATTTTCACTTAATCAGAGTGTATGTGAAGAATATACAGAAATTGAGATCGGTGAGATCCTACGTACTATCGTCCGATTATGGAATCAATCAGCTTAAAGCATTGAGAGCCAAACGATGCCTCATGTGGTGGCAACCTACACCCGACGATATAGATCTATTCTATTACTGCTCATCGTGTAAGAAGTGGTCTGCACCCGTCGTGGATAGTAAAGATGAGAAGAAGAGACTCAATTATCATGCTATGGGAAGGGAAAAGGCGCTATACGATCCTTTCACCAAACAACTATACTGTGGTAAACAGACTACTTCTATATCCGTAAAGAAGTATATGGACAATGGAACCTATTTTTCGATGAAAGATATATCGGATACTAGAGTAGCCAAGACGATAAGAAACCACAAGGAAAATCTGAGCTGTAACGGTGTTCCTCTTATAGGAGTTCATATGCTTAATGCATGTCAGAAATTGGACGATAAGAAATGGGCTCTTTGCGAGATATGTGGATGGATAACACTATACGAAGGAGCTAAGTTTGGACCGAATGGATTCACATGTGGAATGCATGAAAGTTCGGTTAAGAAGAAACCTATCATGTTTAAAGGTAAAAACAATAACAAGACCGCAACAAATTCGCAGCAACAAACGGAACCACAAAAATCGCAACAAAAGGGAGAAGGAGGGGAGAAAGAAGAAGAGGACGAAGAAGATGACGATGACGAATTAGAGGAGGAATGTGATATCGACGAAGAAGAAGATCTAGACGAAGTTAGATTGAAAAATGGTCTATATGAATCTTCAAACGAATTGGATTATTGTATATACTGTGGATTATTGTGCATACACGATAAAACTCGAACTGATTCAATAATGGGAACTTACTTTCACGGACAACAGCAAAAACAAACAGATTCTTCCTCTTCTTCTAGCACACCTTCTGACATAAACAACAATAACAACAACAACGATGATACTGCTATAATAACATCGAACGTAGCTCCACCTCCTTCATCAGCTGCAGCTGTAGCAGCCACTAAAAAGAGAAAGCAGAACATGAATAATGTAGGAGTCTTCGTAAAGATAGTGGACGATGATATACTCAAATTACCATCATCGTCATCGTCGTCTGATGAAAAAAAGGGTAAAAAAGGAAGAGATAAGAAGAATAAGAATGAAGGAATAAAAAACAAGAAAGCTTTCAAGACTGTTTGCCTCTGTCATTCTGATTACGAAAAAGTGAAAGATTTCTTCTCTGTAAAGAGTATTACTCTCAAATCAACATTATTCAAGGAATTAGCAAACATTCGATCCAAAGTTATTGGTTCTCCTGGTAGCAGTAATTCTAATTATTCGAGTAGAAGACGAATAAACACAACAGCTAGCATAAATAGAGGTAGAATGAGAAGATAGATAGTTTTAAAAAGGTGGGTAATTGCATGATGTATGCGTCACTACTCGACTCATTTTGTTGGGTTTTGAGGCACGATAGTTAATTACCCACCTCACTTATTAACAATTTGTGTAGACCGCAAGAGTACTATGGCTAATAACCCTAATACCAGCCCTTTCAGCATGCTGTATGCCGAAGTACTACCATCACCACTCGTAATACCCAACCAAAATTCACTAATAAAGAGATCGCAATATATGAACCAATCGATGTATATTATGTGAGCATTGACTACGATGGGAAGTCGGTCTGCTGGTCCACGTGTTATAAACAAAAAAAGTCCTTCTTCTTCTCCTGTAGATGTAAAAAAGAAGAAGAAATTAAAGGACATTTCTCATAGTATAGAGATCGATATAGAGGCTTTTAAGAGACACCACGAAAATATCAGTAATAACACAGTACAACCACAATCAAAACCAAAGAAACAAAAAGTACTAAAACCTCCCAAACAAGTATTTATCGACGATGGAGTAGAAGTTGAAGATATAGAAACAAAAAAGCCACTAAAGAAAAAGAAGAAACCGGATCCTCCACCACTACCACCTAAAGGATGTTGCTCAGCTTGTATGCCATGCTGCAATAACGGTGATTACGATAGCGAAGAGACACAACAACAGAGAAAGAAAAAGAATAAAGGAGGGAAATGCTTTTCCTGTTTATGCAATGGATTTTGGAGATGCATATGCTCGCCATGTATAGCATTCAAGGACGCTGTATGTTGTGCAATATGCCTCCTCTTTCTCATCGCCATAGCAATAGCGATATTGGTAATAGTGGTCGAAGTAAACGAGAGCGAGGAAAGTAGTCAACAACAAATAGGGAATATGATCATGGAAGCAAAGAAAAAGGAAGAAGAGGAAGTCAATTATTTTATGATGAAATATGTAAAATGGATGTTTCAAAATTTATTCTGATGGTAACAACGACAATAGAGATGATATATTATCGATGATAACAATGGATTCCGATAATTTTGTGTTGTGTTTATTCTCGCCACCACCACCATCGTAAACATTTCCTCCGTAGTAAATACTTCGATTCTCTTCTTGGTCGTGATTGATATTCAAGTAATCGATCATAAATTTATGTAAAGGTTGCTCGAATTCCCTTCTAGTGTGTTGCATGTTATGTAGAATTGGCTTATTTCGATAAACTTTACCCGATCCCATATTATATTCCTTTCTTATCTTCTTGAGAAGAGGTGTTTCCATTTCTTTAGCTGTTTTTATCGACATGTATCCCTTCAACACGGCTGATGCAAGGTACATGAAAGTCAATACATTGCTCATAGTACTGCATTGAACCCTAAGAGATCCTCTTATCTTGTCGATCAGAATATTGTCCGATAAGTTCGTAGCGTCAGAACATTTACTTCCATTATTATTGCACACATCCACCCAATCCAATCTCACTTCGCATGTTACCACATCGAAGTGGTGTATATCATCTCCACATGCATGAGGAAAGAATCCATCGTTGATCTCTATCTTATCAAAATTTTTTAATAGAGGAGATTTATCGATAGTATCTCTGGATATAACAGCAAGTCCACCCTTTTTTTTGAGTGCAAATATATCCAAGCTTCCATCTGGAGCATCGAATAGATACCATATTCTGAGATACTCTCTTTCTGCCATATAATTCGACCAACGAGTTCCAAATAAGGCATCATGAGATAACTTATCATCGTAATCGATCATCTTCTTAACCAAGTTTATGGTGGATAATCTGTATTCATTTGCTCCTTTCTTGTCAGTAGTCGATTCATTGTTGTTATTCATCGCATTCAGGAGTAGCAGTTTCGAAATTTATCATATAACAAAAGATTCTATATAGGATAAGTTACCCACCTTTCTATATAGTTTAAGACAATCCAATTCAATCCATGGAATACCGTTATTGCTCCTTAGTGATAGTATCTCTTCTTCTCCTTGTTGGATATATCGATTGCTTCCATTTTCCTGCTCATCGAAATGGAGGTGGAAATAACTTAATAATAAACTCCGTGCTGAGAACCGGAATTAACGAAGATGGTATGGTGGTACTGAATGTATCGCTACCATTTCGCCCCAACAGACAGGAAAGATACCTGATCGATGTATCAGAATGGAATAGTCATGACCTATGTTACGATGGATTTAGATCGAAGGGTTCATGCGAAACAACATCCAACGATAACAGCGATAGTGTTGAATCAAGTTATCGTAATAGCTGGTCATTGCTACCGAGAGAGTGCAGTCATGTCAAGGAACAAACGAATCAAACCGTATATCCTAGATTATCACCAAATTCGTTCTGGAGTGGAATCGAATGCGAAATCATCTCCAAGGGATACAAGAATCAGTATCAAGTAGAACACATTACCTACACATCCATTCATAGCCCCCACACGGTGGACGAATGTACCTTTAGAAATAGCAGTACATGTAGCACTAACAATAACAACAACTCTCCATCCCCAGTATTTTATCAATACAGCCATCGTCGTAATAGAGACTCTTATTCACGTTTAATGGAAAGGAGGTTCAACCTGTACATTAATAAGATATCACCATCGAACCACCTTCTACTGGAAACGAAATTGGATCTCCATTACGACATCAACCCAGCACAAGCGATCTCGGTTGGTAGTAATTACATATTCTGTGGTCCCTTGTTTCATACCACAGCAACCTACGGAAGGATAGAGGATTACTTTACAAGCGAAGATCTATTCGAAAGTATACTACATGAGAAGTTTCAGAAACAACCCATATCAGAACACAAGGATCTCATACTATCCAAATATAGAATATCGATGCTCATGTTCTTACAATCCGTAGATAAGGTAGATGGATCCAGGACCTATCGTGGTACATGGTACCTGCTATGTCCATCGTTAAAGATCACGAATATCTATCAATCTCTGATGAAAGGAACCATGACCATGACATTTTCGAGAGGTAACGATGATCACCTTTCATCATTCACCATTAAATCAGCAACTATGAGCATCGACGACACTGAGAAAATGTATCAATTCAATGGAAACATTAACCCTTCACCATCCAACGATGAATCTCCTAAGATAAGCATTACAAGCGCTAGTCCAATGAAGATGATATACAGCAATAAAGTGGGTCCATGTGAACCTTTACCAAAGGTTATATTCGAACAACAGAGATATCACCCACAATCTCATGGAGGCATCAGTTCTACCATACTCGATAATTGTGCAAGTTATCAGATAAAGATGGAGACCAAAACAGAGGAATATAAGACAGAAACAACCACGGTACCCATAGTATACACTTCGGATGAGATAACCGGAACTGTAGTATCCGTATCATCTGGTAACGATAATGTGGTAGCTTATCTGGAAAACGTGAAGATATTACAGAGATCGAATAATCAACAGCAAGAATCAGCAGCAACCGAAACGAAGAAGGGTAATTATTCGATATGGTTAGAAATAAGATGGAATACTCGATGTTATTATGGTTCTGGTAACAAGTACGAGGCATCGCAAGTTTGTTACATATCAGATATCGAATGGAAAACACCAAAGGAAGCCTCTGCCTCCTTTTTCGATGATATTAGTGGTGATATAACCATAAAAACAGAGGAAGATAGTAAAATAGAATGCAGACACCCTATCACAGCGATACCATATTTCGACATCAATGCTAGAAGTTACTATTGTATTCAAAGATGGAAGAGTTCTTCGACGGAGAGATTTGTCACAACAGATATTCTTTCAGAGGGAGCCACCCTCTTAGCTTCTTCTACGGTCAACGGTGTTTACAGGGTGAAATATATCACGAGCGATACAAGGAGCCATACAGGAATAAGTACCTTTTCGTTCTTCGTACGCGATGCAACCCTATCTCAAACAAAGAATAATAATGGGAGTAATCCAACACCAGTAGATAGTAACAAAACATATGCAACGAAAAACACGACGAATCCATCATCGTCACCTCAACAACAACAACAACAACCAGAAAAGCAGAATATAGTCGAAGAGGAGAATGTAGACCCAAACACTAGTAACACTGGGTCGAAGAAAGCATCCATAGTACCTGGTGGTGATGACGATTCGATCGACAATAATGCAACCAAGGAACTAGGCGTCTTAAAGTACAACGGATTACCAGCTATTGCATTGATACTCCTTTCCCTCACACTCATATTCGGAACAGTATTCTTTGCTGTAAAAAGAAAGTACCAACACAAGAGAGTCAATTCTTTCGATTTTACCAATTGAAATTTGCACGACAACAGGCAATTATCGTAAAGAAAAAAAACATGCCCCAAAGAATTTCTCCAAAATCATAACTTGTTTTCTTCAATACATCTTTCCTTCTTTCGCTACCAAACAATTCTTCGATAATAGGTGTTGCTTTTTCCATATCCCTCTCAATTTCTTCCTTGAATTTTTGTACAGCTTTTCTGTACTTGTCTGTATTGTGAATTGGGTCATTTGGAGGGTAAAAGTGTTTATAGCTCTCTATACTATTATGGTTGCTTCTGATATTATCGTATAACTTGACCAAATCGGTCATTCTATCGACTTCTTTGTCAGAAAACTTGTTGCTGTTTTTGTTATTGATCGAATGCATCGATGATGGTTCAATTGTTGACACTGTTTTTGGAGGGTCAAAAGAGCGGTAATTATTCAACAGAATCGAAGTCACATTCAATATTTCGTCGTGTATCGCTGTTTTAGGACATATAAACAGGCTTCCAGCAGCCGAACCAAGGAATGATACTACGAAGACAATTATAATGAACAAACACACGCTAACACTCCACTTTTCTTGTTCTTTTAGTCTACTTTCCACCTTTTCTAGGAATTTCTTTTGAATTTCGAGACTGGTTTCTAATGGATCTTCTTTTTCTACCTTGTCCCTCTTACAAGTAATGCACCTTACTTCTTTACCATTCTTTTTCGAAACGATCGTGTCTCCAGAGCAATTACATTTTAGTACTGCTTCTTCTTTCTTTTCATCGACACTGGCTTCTTTCACTTCTGCTATTACTTTGAGGTGTTCCACAAAAGAGTCGTCTTTGGGGTCATATGGCCTTGAAATTTTGGGGTTAACTCGAAGAGGTTGTAGTTGTTGTTGCTGCTGCTGTTCTTCGAGGGAGGTCATTTGGATTGCGCTAGCGTTCTCTTTTTCGAATTTGATACCCGTCTCTCCTGCATAGCAACGAGCACATGAACCACATTCGAAAATTGTTCCCATTCCAAAGATTTCTTTACATTTGAAACACCTTTTGAGGTTTACTTCTTGTAATCGTTCATCCGAGAATTCCTTTCCAATTTTCTCGAGATGGCAACCAGGACATAGGTTTCCGTACATGTAGTGTGGATTCATTTTTCTGGAGCATGAAGCGCACGTACGAGTCCCTTCAATCTTTCTCTCGTGGCAATCTGGACACAGACCCTTAACCATCGACCTATAGTAACAGGCCTTGCGGCATTCATCGCAATGCGAAGGAAATTTAGAATCGGCTATTCCATCGTGACACTTTGAGCACATGTCATTGACCATCGATCTAGAGTAACATGTCTTGTGGCATTCAACACAATTCGATTTAGCCGTGGCCTTGTTTTCTATTACTTTTCTCTCGAAGCAATTTGGACATATACCGTCAATCGTATACTCGTAGTAAGAGGACGCGTGGCATTCAACACAGGTTGTAGGGGAAGTGTGCACGATTTTGTTTCCTACTTCTTTTTCTTTCTCTTGTCTCGATTTGATCGACTCTTTTGATCGACAACATATACATAAACCATCGATAAGAGATTCCTTTGTATAATTTATGGAGCACCCAGTACACTCCTTAGTATGTTCTTTCTCTTTTCTTATTTTTTCCATCTCTGTTTGAATGTCTCGCCTCTCTTGTATCATTTTTTTTGTATCGTTCGAATAACAAGAGATACACCACAAACCACCGATAAGAGAATCTGTCTTAAAATCTCCGGAGCATGCAACACACTTCTTGGTGGTCTGCTCTTTTTCTTTGTCGATCTCTGTTGTTCGTGAAGCAAAGCTACAGGTTCTGCATTCATTGTCTTCCATTATATCTTCCAAGGGGACTTCTTTGGAGCATCTAATACAGGCCCTCATTTTTGCTTTTTTTCGAATGGTTGTTGTGAGTGGTGATGTTGGAAGTAGTTTATACTTGAAGTTTTATTTACTTATTATATTTTTAATTAATTAAAAATTTAAGAAGAAGTTCAAGATCAATCGATGGCAAATGATATAAATTCATTTTATTGTACTTTTAAAGAAAGGTTGATCGTTTAACTCCTTCAAAGACTCTTTTAAAACAATACCACATATCCTTCATTTCCTCTGTTCCTTCATCAGAAATAAATTTACATTTGCCATTTACTCGTGTTTTTGTTTCTGAGAATTCGGCTACCAATTCTGCTTTTGTGCACCTCCTTGTTTTATTGCTGATTACGCTCTCTATGGATGTATTTTGCATGGAGATAGTACCTGACATCATCATAACTAATTCATTCACGTAGTACACGCTTTCTGCTGTGTCGTTATCTACTCTCATGTTGACCTCTGCATCGATGTACTCTTCTTTAAAACGATTCGTTGTTACATTTCCCCTTTTACCTGATTCTATTTCTACGAAAGTGTAGGAAGTGTGTCGATTTAAGATCCCAAATGAAAAAAGTTCATCGAGTTTTTTAGTAAAGACAGACATGGTATTAGTGTGAGTGTGCGCACGAGAGAAGTTTATATTCGAAGATTTACTTTATTATATTTTAATTTCAAAAAAATACATCACTTTCACTTTTTTTTGAGCAGTCAAGTACTTTTATCTGTAAAACAACTACTCGCACTTCGATGAAATATCCACTAACTAAACTGAAATCACACCCAGATCAATGGGAGCATTGGAAGGACTCAGATTATATAAAATCCAGCAGCAGGATATTCGAAAACGAATCACTGTCTATCCGCGAACATGTATGCAAATGGATTTACACAAAATGCTATTACATCGACAAACTTCCATCTGATTCAACCAAGCTATGGCTCATTAAATCCATCGGTAAAAACTACGTTCGTGGTGCCATGATAACACCTTTCATAGTTTATTATGAAATATACACTTACAATGAGAGTCATATGGATGCTGCTTCTTTTTTGGTGGGATTTGGGATACCGTTGGCTCTTGTATGGCCTCTAACGTGGATCACATCATTTAGGGCTATAACAAGGAACAACACGAGGAGGCGGGATGAAAGGACACAGAGAAGCAAATATTGATTATTCGATAATAATCCTCATTTAATTGAGGTATAAAAAAATGTAAATTTAATTGATGCATAATAAATATTTAAAGAATATATTCATCGATAATACTAAATTACACTTCACTCCTCCCACCCCATTACCACCACCACCTCTCTCAAAATACGAAAATGATTCAATCATTGTTTTGGAACCCAAAGCTTGATAATTCTCCGAATGGAAAGGTGGTCATAAACGAAAGTACTGTCTATGATAAGATCGAAAGGAAAAAGGCAGAAAGAACGAGAAATGAAAATTATCTATCTAGCATCTATCAAAAAATTATCGAAAAAGACAAAGAAGAGAGAATGAGAAATGAAAATTTTCTCTATAACATAGTCGAAAGAACAAACGGTATAACAGGAAATACCAAAGGCGAAGACTTTTTAGAAAGAGCAGAGAGAATGAGAAATGAAAACAATACACTCTCTAACATGGTCGAAAGGGAAAGAGCAGAGAGAACGAGACATGAAAATACTCGCTCTGGCGTAGTCTTAAGCAATATAAATGAAAATTTAAACAGGATAACAGGAATTGTAAGAGATAGAACCAAAGACGAAGACTTTTTAGAGAGAGCGAGAAATACGATAGCCATCAACAGCCTTTATGACGACATAGAAGATGAAGATTTTACAATAACAACAACAAAACCAAAAGAAGATTCGATAGAGGATCAATTGAAAAAGATGAACGTAATCCCATCACCAGAAGATTCTCCACAAGAAGTTTTATGTATGGTATGCATGGAGAACAAGAGAAATGTTCTCTTTCTCGATTGCAGTCATATGGTTTGCTGTCCCAAGTGTACGATAGATATGATATCGAAAAATGGATTCAAATGCCCTGCATGTAGATCAGTTCCATCAAAAGTAATTCAAGTGTTTATTCCTTAAATAAAAACTTTCAAACACTAAGTAGCAGCAGTTGTTTTCGTCGTTAATCGTCGTAAGTTCGTTCCTACACGCCATACCGTTTTTGGTGGTGCCGTGTTCATTCTTCCTGGGAGCATGCCGTGTTCCCACAGAAATCGAAAACCTGATATTGACTATCCAAACCCAGTTATACACCACGAACAGGACATAGAAGTTACCTCAACGCTAGTTGAGTTCGGGCATAGTCACCGGGAAGGTTCGAGTTAAGCAACCCGAGTCAACCCGGTCCAAAGACCCCTTACTTAGGCCGGGTCCCAAGTAGTTCTGACAAAGACCTACTAGTCAAGTCGTCCCTGAGCGAAGGGGAATGCAAGTGAGTTTTTTCGATTTTTTCTCTAAGTCACCTAAAAACCCTGAAACCGGGTAGTGGCTCGTCCAAACTAGGCCTACACCACGACCAGGACATAGAAGTTACCTCAACGCTAGTTGAGTTCGGGCATAGTCACCGGGAAGGTTCGAGTTAAGCAACCCGAGCAACCCGGTCCAAAGACCCCTTACTACAGATTATATTTTTTCGATATCGTTTATTGTACTTAAGTGAAATATATGGTATTATTATTCCAACCAATCCAGTATCATTAAGCCATATAAAAAATTCATCGAATGGCATCAGAAGAACAACCTTCGGTCAGCGTTGTTAGCAAAACACTTGCTACACCTACAGAATACGATTGTATTCAAAGATTTCACGATGCTATCAAACTCGATAACACATCAGGAAAGTCGATGGAGTTGGGAACTTTCTTAAATATCATGCAAAAGTTTGAATCATCTGGACTCTTCACCAACAGAAAATTAGCCGATATCATAGAACGTAGATGGTCTGGTAGTATTCTACACGACAAAGACTCGATTTTGAACAACTGGAGCTATAAATTCGATGAAAAACGTATTGGAAGATGTATTTACAATCTATCTGCATTTGCCCTTTCGAAAATAAGAGGACTTCTGGATAGTGATGATGATAATGATGACGACAGGAGGAGACTTAGAGGAGACATTATCGGTATAATAGAAGAGTTTGTAATTTCACCAATAAGTCACTTCAATTTATACCGATATGTGATGCATGAGTGGGAATACAAACACGGGAGTCTTGATATACAAAAGAAGGGTAAAGTGGGTTTATTCAATGCACTGAAAAAAGCTCAACAAAGAATCAGACTCTATTATTTATCGTCGTCATCATCATCATCATCCATTATTGATGATTATAATGATGATGAAGAAGACGACTATGATAATGAACAAGGAGCTGGTTCTATTGATTACGAAATAAGTGCGATATTCACAGAACAAAAATTCGAATATCCTTACAGCGAAATCACCAGCGATGATGATAGTAATATCGAATAGCAATAATAATAAAAATTTAATTCTATTTCCACATTTGTATTTTCCTTTCTTTCTTTCTTAATCGATGTCTTCCTTACTGAAATTAACTGTTACAGACCATATGTTACTAACTCTCTCCAAAAAAAGCAAACCCAGAGAAAAATATGCTACTCCAATCAAGATTTATTTCATCGATGTTCCAACAGCAAAAGATATATCCCGAATATTAGATGCAATAGATGATTTCGAGTTAAAATTATGTTGGTTGGACCACATTCTCTCGTTGTATCATAATAACATTCGAAACTTCACCGATAAGGAGATATCCTCTATTGCAGAGCATAGAACTAAATCACCTGGGCACTCCTCTCTTATAGTAGAGTATCTATTCAAGCTCTACGGAATCAAGCCACGCGGCTACCTTCACCATACATACATAGGCAACGCACTGCTACGCTGCCTGGATTGTGTCGACAGGGATATCGCCAAAACTGATGTAGTAGATGTCATGATCGAACATCATCCCATCAAATGCATAGCCGATATAGTGGTCATTCTGAAGTGTTTTACCGTATCCGTCATGAAGAACATAGCATTAAATTCGATACTAAGAGCATGGAAGGAGAAAATACTTTCGTTAGATAAAGATACTCTCCTTATCGAAGTACTTTCGGCTTATGATCCTTACAGAGGAGATAGTGCTCACAAGACAATCACAGATCTGTTCGAACAACACCAACCAAAAGTAATAGTAGTAAAGTCCATAGCACCACAACAAAAAGAAAAAGAAAGAGGTAGTGATTATTTTGACGATAAGACATTATGTTCGATATGCATGGAAAATGAAAGGACTACACTCCTTGATGATTGTAAACATCTTTGTGTATGCGATACATGTTCCAAGTCTATCACCAAGAATGGAATAACTAAATGCCCCGTATGCAGAAAAGACAACAAAGGAACAACACGCGTTTTTTGGTCGTGATATAACGACGATTTCAAATAACGTGTTATTCGGTGAAATTTTTGCAAAT
>ERZ1292637.1065-Hain-H14-01um-R3-1065-length-12713-cov-7_pt1 | contig 12713 bp, 19 predicted proteins | sample MGYA00564405_ERZ1292637 | MGnify/ENA primary metagenome ERZ1292637 (study PRJEB36523, sample SAMEA6512645) | groundwater metagenome | collected 2019-01-09 | study: AquaDiva: Metagenomics assemblies of 32 groundwater samples | reverse complement strand
GCGTTATAAATCTCCTGCCCAGTATGCCCGTGAGTCTCAAAAAACTTCTGGAGATGTATTGGCTCTCGCCACGTATGATAAAAAAAGGCTTTCCGAAATTGCGATGCGGCCTTCTGGGCCAGCATGTTTTTCGTTACTACTCTCATCCACCGCCCCAATCCACTAGATCGTCCCAGTCATCCCCAGGCCACCGCTGGCGCATCCCGGACCAATATACCACCCCGACGATTTCATTTTCAGCTGGTGCCCGCCTACAGGCCGCACACAAACGCACCTGCGGCCCTTCCCACACGATCTGCCGGCTACACCGCAAACAGGACGTCATGCGCACGCCACAGACACAGGCACTCGCCGTCATCCCCTCACAGCCGCTGAGGACCGCACTTCCAGAGGTTCCAGACGCAAGATAGGCATAGGCGAGCGCAACGGCGGCTGTAATTCCGCCGCAGACATATTGGAGCGTCTGCGCATGCGGCAGGCCGTTGGCCTGGCGACAGTCGCGGCGCGTCGGGGGTCGGTCATGCGCGGCGATCCATTGGGCAACAAGGTGAACGGCGGACGCGGGCGAAATGGTGGTGCGGTTCATGATGGCCTTAGGGCTCCTCTTGTGAGAGATACCACCCAAAGTTGATCCCAGCGGGTTCATATGCAATAGAATCGCCGATAGCAAGTCGTTTCGCTTGGCTCACCGTGGCAATCACATAATATGCCGATGTCAGATGTAGCAATGCTCTGTCTTGTTGGCACTCGATCCCCTTGATGACGCCGTGCCTCTTCATGCATGTTTCCTGACAGACATCACCGCCTGCGCTACCCGCTCCGCTCCCTTGCCATCCAACAGCCCAGCACTCGCATAGTGCATGCGCTTGCGCTCCTTCGTATCCTGCCACAGCGTCACGAGCCGGTCACAGAGCGTCTCTCGCATAAGCCCGACAAGCGTCCCAAGGGACTGGACTGCCCCATCCGTGGCGATTTCGAGGCGTGCGGCATCCTCGGCTTCCGCCTCGGTGCGAGCAATCATCAGCGTGGGCGTCCCGAGGGCCAGCGCTTCGTAGACGGTCGTGCCCCAGAGCGTCACGAACAGTTCTGCACGAAGAACATAACTCGGATGAAAGCCCGTAATCCATTCCGCACGTACTGGGGAAGAGAGACTCCAGGCTTCTGCACTCTGCCCCATGGCAAAAATACGCTGCACAAGTGGCAAGCGTTGGCGGAGCCCTCGAACCATAGTATAGAACATAGGCATGACCTGACCAGGATCGCTTCCTCCTGTAGCAAAGACGATGCCGCCACAATGTTCATGCCATCGCGGACGCTCAGCCACAACGCCCTCTCGCAGCATGACATATTCCGCTCCTACGAGGAGTCGCTCGCCAAAGGCCGCATCAAGCCGGTCGATGGTCTCCGCACTGTGGTGCATGCCAGGGAGAATGAGCAGGTCACACGAGTCGGACGCTGCCCAAGGCGCATCAATGCGGACAATAGCGATCTCCTGGGGGATTTTCATGCGCCAGAGGGTCTCAACCCATGAATGCCCGACTGGCTCATCAAAGACAACCACATCTCCCGGGCTGGCCAGCGGCGCTACGGCTTCATAAGCCTGCCATTCGTCGCTGCAGACAACGACACGCCACTGTTGCTCGTTCTCATCAATGACTGAGCGCAAGCGGTCCGTGGTTGTGAGAAAGACGAGCGGCACATCAGGGTCCTGGGCGCGAATCGCCTGAGCGAGCGTTCTGCAGCGCACGGCATGGCCTAAGCCGTACTGGGCTCCGCAGTCAACACGAAAGAAAATAGTCATCGCGCTCTTCCCTTCTCGTGCTTACCCGCCCTGCTCCGTATGTGTTTTCATAAACTCTTGGTCTGCGCTCTGCACTAAATCATAAATCAGCGTGCGGAGTGTCTGGACAGCAGTGTAGCCCGTTGCGTCATCACCTATAGCAAGTGACCGAATCTGATGCAGCTGTTCGGCTAACGCTTTCCACTCACGTAATGGCATAGTGAGAGTCATCGTGGCCTGAACCCAATCCGTATTTTCAAGGCAGAATGTCCCCTTAACCGTTGGCATGCTGATGCTCCTCAGGCGTCTCAGGTGATCTATACCGTTGCTGAAACACATCGGTGATCGTCGGACACTCTAGCACATCACCTATCGGCCGCTGCTCATGCACCACCTGCGCCAGCACGGCACACGCTGCCTCAAATGCGCCGCAGAGTTCCTCGACAATCTGTTCATTCCAGCAGCACATCGAGAAGATCGGTACGGAAGCCAGCACGCCGCGTTTGAGTAACTCTTGCAGCCAGAGTGTACGCAACTCCTCAGCCGTTGCGATCTCTGGCGCGGCATACCAGTCTAGCACCATACGGGCATAGTTGCCCCGCAGACGCGCCGGGATGGCGTACTTCTCCAATAATCTGTCCAGGGTATTCCCCACGACTACGCCATGGCACTGTAGATGCTCTAGCGCGGGCGTCTGCTGGAGCACATCGAGCGTGGCCTTGCATGCGGCCAAGGTCGTGGCTTCGCCGCCGAACGTCGTCGAGAGAAATACCTTGCCGCCATCAAACGCCTGCATGAGATCTCGCGCCCCTGTGAGCGCGGCAAGCTTGTAGCCGTTGGCCATGCCCTTGCTGAAGCAGGCCAGATCGGCCCGGACATCGTAGAGGGCCTGCGCACCGCCGAGTCCGTATCGAAAGCCCGTCACCACTTCATCCACAATCATTAAGGCCTGTGCCCCATGGGCCAGTTCTGCGTATCGTGCCATGATATGCTGAGTGGTATCGAGGCTTTCTCCCCATGGAGCGGGAGGCACTTCATAGATAATCGCGGCCAGATCGAGATAGCAGCTATCAAGGCAGTCCAGGATGGCATCTTCATCACCCCAGGGGACTTGATGATTGTACGTCTTGAGACAGGGCAGCACGCCCCCATCCTTGTCCGTCGTCGCAAGATAGTCGCCAAAGCCGCCGTGATAGCCCACATAGATAACGTGCTGTTTGCCAGTCACATACCGGGCCACTTTGACCGCCGCCTCAGTCACATCTTTGCCGTTACTGGCGAAGCGCACCTGCTCCGCTCCTGGGACCATTTCCACCAGCCGCTCAGCCACCTCAACTTCAAGGCGTGTCGGCAGGCTGGCGCTCGTAAGATGATACGCTTGTTCTATGACTGCCTCAGTTACTGCATGATGCGAATGACCGAGTAAAATTGGTCCTAATGCAGCAATGGTGTCGATATACCGCCGCCCGTCAACATCAAGAACATACGCACCACTCCCATAGTCTATAAAAACGGGTGCAAGGCCCTGGCAAAATCGGCCCGGGTGCTTGGATAACGTCGCTGGGCCACCTCCGAGAACCTTTCCTGCGCGCTGCCAGAGGGTATTACTCTGCGTGGACATCGCTCTTTTCCTTTGCGTGCATGCCGTCCCACCACTCGATCACGCCCCGCCACGTCTCTGGATGAATGGCCGTCGCGGGGTGCAAAAGATGCACATACGTCCGCGCCTCTTCTGCACTCATGCCGCATTGCATGAGATAGGCGCACACGAGCGCCGGAGAGCGGCTCTTGCCCAGGCGGCAATGCACAAGGACGCGCTCGCCATGCCGCACAAAGGTGCTGAGGACATAGACCAGCGGCGCCCAGGTCTCTGGCGGGAGACACACCTCGTCTTCAATCGGCACATGGAGCAGATGGACGCCAGGATGCGGCGTATACGGATGCTGGCCGATATGCAGGCAGGTCGTGACGCGGGGACGTGTTGCGGCCATGCCGTCTTCCTGGGAGCCGAGGGCGAGGCGATCAAAGATCCAGTGCATCATGGCTCAGCCTTCACTCCTATATAGCGCCACGCGCGTCAGCGGCTCATAGCGGTCCAATAAAAAGAGCACGGGCGGGCCAGGGCGCATGATGTCCACAAGCGTGTGTGCTGGCGGCGGAAGAGGCAGCGTCGTCTGACGCTGGAAATCGCCATACTGGAGCAGCGCGACGCAGTGGCCCGGCGGCTTGTCTGCCTGCCACTGCGTCATCAGTCTTTCCCCGAGCGCCCGGAGTATCGTGGCGTGTAGATCTGCGCAGACCATATCCCAAGCGCGATCACCCTGGCCCCAGATGTGTGTGCTGACAACAAGGACGTGATGATTGCCATACTGATCGTGCACGGTCAGTTTGCAGTTCCCCCATGGCTCCGATTCAAAGGCGAGTCGGACCACGCATGGAAGCCTATCGGCAAGGTAGCGGATAAAGTCGGTGAGGTTAGCCGGCATAACGGAGATGCTCCCACGTTATTTCTGCCTGCCCGCGCTCCTGCGCCACCTGCGTCACATAGGCCTCATTCATCGGCTCCGGCATGCGGTAGAGGGATGGCTCGTGCGTGACGGCCATGAGCACGTCACGCCACGTATAGGCTCTGCCGTAGACCTGCGTCACATGCTGCGCTACTCGTTCCACATAGGCGAAATCTTCGGGCGTATCGATGCTAAATTTCGGCCATGCCTGCTCTCTAACCCAGGATGGCGCAGGACATATCGATTGGGGAAAACGATCTGGTTGTTTCCAGAACAATGGTGTGCAATGGTGACGATCGCTGGCAAGAGTAGCTTCAGCATGTGCCTGCATGAGCGCAGTATATGTAAAAACATCAAAGTCGGCCAACCCATCTGGCCATCCTGATCCCATGCCAAGATAGGCAAGCGATTTTGACGACGCTTCCCATTGTGCAAGAATAGCCCCGAGAAGATACGGACAAAGCAATGGAGAATCACAACAAACTCGCACAATGATACTAGAGGGTTTGAGCATCGCATGGGCATAGGTTGCAAACCGTAATAAGACATCTTCCGGATCTCCAAGAATGCCATGGACAGCAATCCCCTCGCGCTTTAAGGCTACAAGCGCCTTATCACCCTTAGGAACAAGAACATGCATACGCCAGCCAGCTTGTTGAAACCGCCGCGCTTGATACAACACGAGAGGAATACCGCACAGCGGCGCAAGAACCTTTCGTGGATAACGCGTACTCCCTAATCGTGCTTGTGCAAGTACAACAATATTGTCCATGCTTTACAATCCTAAGACCGGCAACAAAAGCGTTAGGATAAAGACTGTCTCAAATGGCAGTCCCATCTTCAACTTCTTCCTACATCCCCAATTTCAAAAAAAGCTGGACAGGAATAGGTGGCTCTCTCGTTCCTTTTGTATCGTTACAGTGAAGACAAGCCGGAACGATATTGTCCATGCTGTGATTGCCACCTTGAAACAATGAGACAACATGATCTCTCGTTAAGATCGTCACTTTTTTGCCACAGTAGTAACATTTTCCTCGTTGGACAAAGATCATAAACTCCCACTGTCTCGCCGTAAAATCGACGACTGAAGCATTTGTACGCCTTGCTCGCCGCCGTCGATGTATTTCAGCTACTTTGTCTGGGTTATTCTTTTCCCATTCCCTATGACGCTTGAGGTCACAAATTTTACACCTGGGGTTATATCCATCCCTGGTATGGCAAGCTTTCCAGAACATATCGAGAGACAAGGTTTGTTTGCATGCACCACAGCACTTTTCTGTAATGAGTGGCCGTGGTTTTACTCCATTTTTATAAGCATCACGAAGCTTCTTCTGGATAATACTCGCACAGGATTTGCAATGCCACATATGGCCATCTTTCGTGATGTGGCATTTATGAAACTTCTCTAAAGGCAACACTTGTTTGCACTGTGAGCAACATTTTGTCGAAACAAGTTCTGTGCTAGACTCAGGGTCAGCCATGGCGTCTACCTCTCCTAAGGTGGGCGTGGTGGTTAGGGTGCGCAAGGGAATAACCGTCTCTTGCGTACCCGTAGAGTATAGCACATATAGTTCTACACTACAGTAAAACACTCTCTCTCAGTAGCAATCACACCATACATACGTTAGAGCCTCTGGCGGCGCACAATGACGAGCAGGGAGAGCACCAGAAAGATCCCAGCATAGACGTGGTGCCCGTGCTTCATCGCCCATCCCAGCAAGACGAGCGTGCCCAGATAACAGATGGTGTTACTCAGCAGGCGTGGAGCAGACGCCGGAATCTGCAGACTACGGAGAATCGCTTCCGCTCGTTGCAACGATTCCCGTGCGGCACGCGTGGGATCATAGGGATCTGATGTCATGGACTAGGGGCCCTCTAGCGCCTTCTTCAATTCCTCCAGCGCTGCGGCATGCTCGCTGCCGAGCTGTGTCAACTCAATCGGCTCATCCGGATCAAGGATGCCCCCAGCCAGGGCCTGTTGCAGGCTGGTGAGTAACGCGAGGGCTAATTGCATAATCTGCACGGGGGTCATGGCCTATCTCCTCTGCCGTAAAAGTACATGCTCAGGGCACGCTCAAGTACATCGCCTTGCGTATCCCCAGTTTTCTCCGCTTCCGCATGGATCGCCTCACTCCAGTGCTGGGCAACGTAGTAGGTACGACGGTATCGCTGCGCTGACGTCATCAGGGACACTTTGCGCAACCGCCACCAGACGATGATCTCCTGTATCTCCTCGCTAGTGGCATCGGCCATGGACAAGCCGCAGATTTGACATGTCCTGCCATCATAGACGATGCCATGACACTTGGGGCAGCACATCGCTCTTTACTCTTTCCAGCCATGCTGCTGCGCAAAACTGAGCGCTGTATTAAGGGCCTTGGTCAACTCCAACAACACCTGTTGCACCCGTTCTTGTGTCGTAGCAGTGGGCGTTTTCGCCACGACCACCAGCATATCGCGGGCGGCCGTGAGGGCCGCTTGCAGTGGCGGTCCGACGTCCTTCAGGTACGTTTCGAGGACCGATGCGGGCACTGCGCCGGCCTTGTGGCCCGCGATCAGGAACCGCACGATGCTTGCTGCCGTGGCATCGGCGGCATAGACGGCCCGGGCGGCGTCTTTGACCGTATCGTCACGGACGGGCTTGCCTTCGAGGGTCACTGGCCGATCGCAACCGGTCATCGCCACTGCAAGCACGAGGGCCAGAATCAGCGCGGCATGCAGAGACCGGGAACCATTACGGACCGTTGTCATATGAACTTCCTCCATTCGAGCGAGAGGTGAATGCATCACGCGGCTGGCGTGATCGGGTGCGGAACCAGGGACAGACCGGGGCTCGATACAGTAAGGGTAACAGAATTTGCGTGCAAAACACGACAAGGATAAACGCGACGGCGCAGAGTTCAAGGACGGCGAGAATCATCATGACTCTCCTCGCTCCATTAGCGATACCGACACCATAGGGTAGTGGGATGGGTCATATCCTGACATGCGTGTGTCTTCCCTTGAATCACAAGAGTACGACCTATAACAAGCATAACGAGAGCTAGCAGACTTATCCCAATTATATAATGGCACATGACTACTACCCTTTTAGACCCCATTCCCGAAGTCATAGCCTTGGAATACAAGCCATCCCAAGAGGAAGGCTGTCATGCTTGTCGTCAGAACCCATAGGAAATTGTGATAGCATACACTGAGATAGATTCCAGACCAGAAACAGAGAATCGCTCCGCCATGAATGGACCACTGCATCATGCCCACGTCCCTGCCCGCCCTTCATCGGTCGGGCGTTTCCAGTCCTGTGGGCTCCTGCGAGTCCAGAGCCGCTCATGTGCTTCATTTTGTTGCGGCACTTTTACGCCATCCCCGAGCCACTGGGGCACCGCCCGAATCACTTCAACCATAAGCCGGAATTGCCCCGGTGTAAGAGAATGCCCCGCATCTGGACTCCGCACCGCAGCATCCAATTTCAAATGCTTTTCCACGCAGCAGGCGCCAAGCGCCACAGCCAGGGCCGGGAGCAAGATCGGGTCTGTGCTGTGGTCGCTATAGCCAACAGGGCACCCCACCGTCTCTTGCATCGTCGTGATGGCCGCCAGGTTTGCCTGAAGAGGGTCCAGCGGATAACTCGACGTGCAATGCAACAGACACACGCGTTGCTCTCTGGCAAGCGCGAGCGGCCCCCATACAGCAGTCTGCACTTCACTGAGCGTCGCCATGCCTGTGGACACAAGGAGTGGCAGCCCGGTGGACGCCGCATACTCCAGCAGCGGTGTAAAGGTGAGATCCCCGCTGGCAATCTTCAGTGCCGGCACGCCGATCTCGCGGACCAAAAATCGTGCCGCATCAATGGAGAATGGCGTGCTGAGAAACTCGATGCCCTCCTCCTGGGCTACATGCTTCAACTCATGATGCCAACTCCGCGGCAAGCCACCCTTGGCGTACAAGTCATGCAGTGTCCTTACGCCCATACGGGCCACCCAGGCATCATGCGGGGCATCGTAGCCGGTGAGAATCGGGATGTCGGCGGCGATATTCTCTGGTTCCATTGTCTGCGCCTTAATAGCATTCGCCCCAGCAGACGCAGCGGCTTTTACCAAAGCCACGGCTGTACTAAAATCTTGACAATGATTTGCACTCATTTCAGCAATAATAAATACATGCGACTGGTCTATAAGAGTATTGCCAATAGAGAATGTCATAAAATGACTAACCCTAAGATTGTTTGTAATTGAGTAAGGGGCGGACCTGTACGTTTTTTGCTATTACATGATCGACAGGCAGGGACAATATTGGACATTGTATGAGACCCGCCCTTTGAGAGCGGTATGATATGGTCCTGAGTCAACGATTTTTGTTTTTTCCCACAATACGCACAACACTGTTTGTACATAATCTTGAGGTATTCCCATTGTTTACGCGTAAAATCAACAACAGGAGCGCCTTTGAGAAAAGATCGTCGAGTCTGATTATGCTCACGCATTCGCTCAAGATTCTCTATCATCCAGCGGTGTTGCGTCTTCTTTCGTCGTGCCAAAATTTCTGGATTATCCTGATAATATGCCCGTTTCGCAGCTCGCTGCGTTTCAGCGTGTGCGACATACCATGCATTAAATATCTGACGACTGCATGTCTTACACTTACCCTGATACCCATCTTTCGTTCTTGCATCCCGAGAGAAAGATGCGATAGAAAGCATTTCCTTACATTTGTAACAATATTTTTCTGCTACAGAACTGGTTGCTCTCTCCGTATGTGCATAGCCCTCTTGTATAGTGCGCACGATGGCTTTGTTACATGCCTTACACGCAGCCATAACGCCGTAGATTCCCCTATTTGTTGGATAAAATTGGTCAAGAGAGAAGCAATATCCACAACGGTTGCATTGCTTCATGCAAACATCATGGCTGAGCAGATTGATGCGCCTTACGGCAAGGCGATGGTGATGCGTGATATACTCGGCAGTAGCCATATGTCTCTTCCATCTAGAGCATGTGGTTAGCGCCGTATTTACTGTTTGTCGCAGTGATACGGCGCGATCAAAATATCTAGCGAATTGTAGCATATATGCCATGCACAATCACCCTCTCCCCTATGGCTGGTTCGGTTCCCGGCCCACCCCCTGTCAGCACGGCGCGGCTCACATCGGCCATGGCAGCGCTCAAGGGAACCGCGCATTATACCGAATACCCATCTCCGGGTCACAGCCGCGCATACCCCCAATCCCAGGATCATAGCCACGCTCGGTGCTCCCCTGGGATCGACCAACGGTATTCCTGCAAGACCTTAGCGCCAGAACTGCCATGCCACGACGCCCACCACCCCAAGCAGCAACACGAGGGCTAGCCCCGTGACAACCCGATCATTGGCGCGAGTGAATACTGGTGATGGATGAGACTGCATGCGTGCCAAATACGTGACAATACTCGTGAGTTCGCTGAGCGCCAGACACAGATCCTGCGTTGATGGATCAGTGGCGCAGGCAAGGGCCGAGTCAATTCGCGCATGTGCGGCGTCTAATGTATGCTGCACATCCTCGCGCAATTCAGTCATGGTGCAATGTTCCTTCGAGCTGTGCTCGCAAATCTTCAACCCCCAAACGCCATGGCCAGGTAGCAGAGTTATAGGGCACGACTGCCGGCGCGTCGCCGTGCTGCAGATCACCCACGGCACCTGTCATATAGGGCGCCGGCGGTGGCAGCCATTGCGTGCCTATCTGCGGCGTTTCCCAGTGTTGCACGGCAGGCGGAATGAGATAGAGGCATGGCACATGGGCCTCGGGTGCATACCAGTAGGCACGCGCCATCTCTTGATCTGTGGCCAGGTCTTCATGGATTTTTTCAGCGCCCCGCAAGCCGATCATGACGATGTCGCGGCCCTCAATCAGCCTGGCATTCTGGGGCTTCTTCAAGATGGCTCGGGCGAGATCGAGCACGTCAAAGGCGGGCAAGTGCGGGAGAAATAAGCCACCGCGACTCTGCTGCGCCGCAATAAAGCAGACAAGGCGCACGGCATCGGCGAGCGACAGCCAGAAGCGCGTCATCGCAGCATGCGTGACCGGCAGGGGTTCACCCGCCGCTGCAGACGCCTGCCAGAGTGGAATAACACTGCCCTGTGACTGGCTCACGTTGCCATAGCGCACGACGCTGGAGCGGGTCGGAGTGCTCGCATAATGATTCCCTTGAATCGCGAGGCGTTCAGCCACTTGTTTGCTCGCACCATAGAGGGTTTCCGGCTTGCAGGCTTTGTCGGAACTAATGGTCACCACATGGCGCACGCCCATATCCATCGCCGCCCGCAGGACATTCCATGTCCCTACCACATTCGTGGCGACGGTTTCATAGGGATTATATTCTGCCGTGTCGATGCGCTTCAGCGCCGCGGCGTGGATCACAAGATCGCAGCCCTGCAAGGCGAGTTGGAGACGTTGATAGTCACGCACGTCGCCAATGAGCATAGACAAGCGCGGTTCATCGGGAAAGTGGGCACGCAGGGTCGCTTGACGGTGTTCGCCACGGCTATAGACCCGGATTTTGACGTATGGATAGTGGCCTAAGAGATAATGCGTCAGGGCCGTCCCGAGGGAGCCAGTCCCGCCTAAGAGCGCAACGGTGGTGAAGGGGAAAGCAGGCTCGCTGCCGTCTGCCTGCCCAACAGACTGGAGCATAGATGCGATCTCTGTATAAAGAGAGGAGGCGCGGTCATGAAAATGTCTTGGCGCATAGGGTAGCAATGATATATAGAGTCTGTCAACATAGAGACAACTTTTTAGGCGAACGCCGTCTAAAACCTGGAGAGGAAGAGGTCATGCCACGAACCCGTTTACGCCCCGAATTTGTGCGCAGGAACTATACCTACCACTGCACGCTGAACGGCCCGCCGCCTCAGATCCTCTGGGACACCGTCAGAGGTATGCAGTTCCTCTGGAATGGTCTCGTGACACGACACGAGGCGCTCAGTGCCGACTGGGATATCACCACGAGCAAAGTTGTCAAACGGGTTGCATATGATAGTTTCTGGCGCGAGTCCTACATGTTTATCCGCGATGAAGGGGATCGCCTCGGACTTCCATGCTGGTCGAAATGGCATATGTTCGATACGTTCAAGGGCGCGCTCCAGCGCTGGGCGCGCCATCAGGGCGGCGCACCGCATGCGCATCACGGTTTGCGCCAGATCATCATTCCTCATCGTACTGAGTCTGGAGGCGTGCCTGTCGCGTGGCTCTTTCGGGATAGTCCACTGAAGCACACCGCCATCTTGCCAGTGCGGCCAGGCCACCACCATCAAGACGCCTATTTTACGATTGGCGAGGAGCGCATTGCGCTACGGGTGCTTCTGCATCGGCCATTTCCGGACGGCGCGATCCTCAAGCGTATCGCTCTTATTGGGCAGTTTGAGCCGGCCTTGCGGCGAGACAATACCACTGGGGCGAGTGACGCGCCCAGACATCATCTTGGTGAGAACGGAAACGCTCTCAACCTTGCTTCTGCGAAAGACGCAGAAGACCAAACGGGAAGCCATGTTCCTCTGAATACCAGAGGAAACGACCTCGACCTTGTCTCTGCTTCTGCGATGGCCGTAGAAGCCTTGTCTTCCAGCGACGTTGCTACGACTGCCGTGGCAAACTACCATGATGACCGACGCGGCTTCGATGGTTGGCAGTGGTCCTTCCAGTGTTCCATTGAAATTCCTCCCCCTCTAGCAGCCCCTCCGACTGGCCGCACGGCCGGCATTGACGTCGGCTGGCGCGTGCGCGAGACGGGCTTACGCATTGCCGTGGTCACAGACGGCATAAGTACCTGGGAATGGCTCCTCCCGTTTGACCTGGCCAACAACAAACTGCGGCGCCGCCAAGCGCTCTATGCCCGCCATCATGCGACGTTGGAAACCACGGGGAATTGGCGCCACCTCTGGGCGCTGCAGAGCCGCCTCGATGAGCGGCTCGAAGGCTGCAAAGCCATGCTCAACGCCCTCGATCACGAGGACTGGCCCGCAGAGGCCCGCGCCCTGTGGGCACAGCATGCGAAGGTCCGTGCCGGCGGGCTGCGTCGGCTTCGGCGGCTGCTCGCAGATGCGGGTGTGCCGTCGCTGCTGCTCGACACCTGGCATGCGCGTCATACCGAACTTGCCAGGCGCATCCGTGGCGCCCAACTCCGCATCCAGCGTGCCAGGCAGCATCTCTACAGGCACCTGGCAGACTGGCTTGCCAGGCACTATGATGTCGTCGCGTGGGAGGCCGACCTGTCGCTCAAGCAGCTCGCAGAAACGACAGAGACGCTCTCTCCTGCCCTCAATGCTGCACGCAAATATCGCCAGATGGCGGGACTCTCCGTCTTGCGCGGCTATATCCGGGAGAGCATGGCGAAATATGGGCGAGTGTTGCAGGAAGAAAAGGCCGCTGGCACGACGCAGACCTGTGCCGCGTG
>ERZ1292637.1064-Hain-H14-01um-R3-1064-length-12717-cov-4_pt1 | contig 12717 bp, 13 predicted proteins | sample MGYA00564405_ERZ1292637 | MGnify/ENA primary metagenome ERZ1292637 (study PRJEB36523, sample SAMEA6512645) | groundwater metagenome | collected 2019-01-09 | study: AquaDiva: Metagenomics assemblies of 32 groundwater samples | reverse complement strand
TAACATCAGCTTGGTCGCCAGTTCTCCATACCACATTATCAAATTGACTGCCTACAAAAGTCGGAGCGGTATTGCTGGCATCCTGCAAAGTCATCAGGCCTATTTTAGTAAGACCCGTAACTGAAAGCAGTGAGATACCATTGGCATTAAAAGCATAATCGTTAAAAGCCGCGACATCATAATCCTGAAATCTGGTTGTGCTTCCAGACAGAGTTGTCAAATTCCAGCTTCCTATGTCATAATCGGAGGAAATTATATCTGCCTGTGCCGCTACTGATGACGAAGCTAAATAAATCTTCAGAGAAAGACTAAAATCATTATCGGCAATATTTCCGTTACTATCTCCTTGCCAAGAAAATGTCGCAGAATCTTTAGTATCAGTATCGGGTATAGCCGAACAATCAACATAGATGTGAGCACGGCTTAAAATATTCCAAGCCGATGTCCCTGTTTCAGGAGAAGGATGACCTAGAGTTGCGGCGGCATTACTCGAGACACCAGTTCCGGCGCCGTCCCTTATAGTCCCCCAAGCTTCGTTTGTGACATTTCTTTGGGAAGCAGAATCTACAGGAGAAGAGCCACCGGCGGCTGGTCTGCAAGTTGTAGTCGTGTTTCCTATTTTGCCTATAACTATATTTTCTCCAGAATGAATATGATTATTGAGAGTTTTGGTCTTGAGGGTGTGCTCTAAATCCTTTAATAAAATCTCTTTTAAATCCTCTCTAAACTTATGGGTTTCAAATTGATTTGTAACGCCATTAAGTTCTTGTCTGGTTATTCCTCCTAATGGGTCGGAAATTATGTGACCTAAATTCGCAACATGAAAACGCTCAATCTCAACCGTGCCGTCTTTGCCGAATCCCAGAGGTTGATTGTTTTTGTCCCACGCTTTGGCATAATATTCAACTCCGAATTCCCAATAATTTATTTTGGTGATTTGGATATAACCGTCAAAATAATTACTGATTCTGCGTTCTTTCGGATAAAGACCTATCTTGGCATATTCGCAACCAATCAATTTATTTCTCTCCGAAACATTTAAGGAACGCAAGGAGTTATCGGGATTTTTGGCTCTCAAATTCGGTAAATCATTTTCAAGTGAAATTATTTTAGGTTTGGTTAAATCACAAGTTTCATATACCTGAACACCCGAATTATTGAAAAAAGCGTTAGGATTTATCGCACCCAAAGTTTTTGCGGGTTTAGGCCAAACTGTAAAAAACAATAAACTTATAGAACTTATTAAAACCACCCCCGTGATTGTTTTAGTTTTAACACTCATCTTTAGTCTGCGGTTTTATTTATGACGGTCGTAATGGTCATTCTTTGCAAAGCCGTGCCTGCAGCTGTTCCTCCAGTTGAACTTGACTCTATTATAAAATCTTCAAATCGAGTGAAAGTATTGTTAGTCGAAGTCAGGGTAAATCATCCGGTAGTATTGCAAGTTCCTTCAGTAGTCCAGTTAGTTCCATCTCCGAATCTTAAAAATCCGCTTATACTGGAAGATAAAGTGGAAGTGGCTTTGCAATAGAAGCCAATCAAAGTAATCGGTTCGGGATCATTTTTAATCAACAGAGAAGTTGTTCCTCTTCCAAATCCTACGCCTAGGTGATTAAAGGTTGTCGAAGCGATATTCATTGCTGGCGAGCTTGTGCCTGTGATTATCTGCGTTCCAGCGGCTGTTGAAAACCATCTGAATTGACCAGAAGTAAGATCTGTGCCCGCTTCGCTATCAGCATCAGTTGTCAATGAAGCGGCAGCTGGAAGTGATAATGAGGAAGCTCCGCTGAAATTATAAACTCCTGTTCCTGTATCTCCCGAATTGAATAAATAAGCATCGAATATCGAATTGGTTCCGATAGTAGATGTAGCAGATAGAACTCCGTTTACAGAAGCAACAACGCCAGAAGATATATTTCCAAAAGTAATCGTGCTTGAAGCATTTACTGTTCCGAATCCTGGAGAAGTCGAAGCTTGGAAGTTGTGATCTGTTCCCGAAGAAGTAATAACTATAAGCCCATTGCCGGCGGTTAATGTCTGGGTTCCGCCGGTTAAACCGCCCAATGAAGAAATACCAGTTGTAGAAACCGTGCCTCCGCCCGAACCGAATATGGCGTCGGGTTTTTGAGTAATAACTCCCAAAAATGTTAAAGCTGATAATACTAAAGAGATTCCGGCTATTACTATTAAACTTGCAAAACCTTTATTCATATTATCTGCTTGTTGGCTCTTTTAATGCTATCTCAAACCAAAGAGAGCCGGGTGTCCCACGTGTTGAAAAACTGATTCTGACGAATTTCGCTCTTACGTTAGGTGTCCCAATGTTTTTGGTGAAACAAGAAGTTCCGCAATTGATGGCAGGAGTGGTTGTTGCTGGAAGCCATAGATGCGTTCTGTTTATGGCGCCGTGAGTCGTTGTTATTGTGTCATCGTCAGAATAAGAATCTTCTCCAAACCAGTCGCCGTTTCCGGTTGTCGAACACAAGACATTTTTGCTTGCGCAAGTTCCGGCATAATTATTCGAAAATTCGAATTGCCATACGAGTCTTGATGTCGCTGTAGTCGAAGCATTAAATAGAATATTAAGATCATAATCAGTGATTCCATCGATGTCTGCAATAAATGTCGAAGTTGCTGTCGTGGAAAGATAAGTCACGGTTCCTGTCGCGACGGCCGATTGTACTCTCCTAACGTTGAATCTTTGAGAACCGAAAGAAGAATCGCCGCCTTTATCTCTGCCTATCGCTATTCCAATAAGAATTGCAAGAACAAGGCCTGTCATTAAAATGATTCCAATAGCTGTTTTATTTGACTTTTTTTCCATATTTGGAATTAAATTTTTAATTTTTTAATCTTACCCTTCCCCTAGATCGCCCTCCGTAATCACAAGTTATGAAGAGCGAAAAGGAGAAAGGTTAGAAGTTACTAAGCCAGCATTGAATGTTAAATTCTCCGTTGCGGTTGCTTTGGTAAGTTGAAGAAGCGTCGTTCGCTCCAACAACATCTCCGACCATTACTATGATCTGATCTCCGGGGTTATAAGCAAACATGCTGGAAGTAGCCGGTTGGCTCGCGGCAAAAGGATTGATTGAATTGCCGAAATGTTGTTCTATCGTGCCGGGAGAAGTCGTCGCAATGGTGGTAGACGCAATCAAATTTCTGGTTGATCGGCTTGCTGTTGAGGTTCCCACTGAAACCACGAACGCGGGCGAGAATGAATTGTTCGTGCGGATATGTAGTATGCCGTTGTTTCCATCGCAAACCGCCCTGCCGTTGATGTTCCTGTGGAGGATTTGAGCGCTCGTGGTTCCGAATGTAAATCTTCCTCCTGCCATGTAGCCGTCGAAAGAGGCGAAAATGGTGGAGGTTCCGTAAGCCACGAATTCTCCTCTGGCTTGAGCTGTCGAAGTTCCTACCGATATTCCGAACAGGAATCTCGAAGAACCTAGAATTTCTTCTTCAGTTTTCTCAATAATTTGTGCCGCTTTCTGGGGAAAGAAGTAAGCGCCGATCGCAATTACCAACGCGACCGAAACCGCTCCCCACAGAATTTTAAATTTTATGTCCATAGGATTATGGTCGCGTTACGCGCTGATAATTTAGACCGCGCCGGTTGAAGCCGCATATCCGAAATGGGTTTCGGGATAACTGACTTCAGCGTGCCTTACTCTTTCGACCCAAGAATCGGTCGCCGTGTATTTCGGCTCAATCATGTCGAGTTCCATATCAACCAGAACTCTGCGAACTATGTGATGATTTTGGGCTACGAAATGGTAGCCGGTGTTCGCGTTAGAGCCTGCGTTGAATGTAGAACCCAAAAGCGGCGATTGCTTAATCGCAATCGTGCCATAATCTGTTTCAAACAAATTGAGATTGTTTTCTGCCGAATTGGCGAGTTTCTCCGAGTTAAAAACTTCCTTCGTTGTTTTGTAAATATTCCTAGGGACGAAGACGCCGCCAAGAATATTTCCTCCCCAATCGCCGTGCTGGCCTAATTGTGATTCCAAAGAACGGGCAAGAATGTCGGCATTATCGGGAGTCATCGAGCCGGTTTCGAGATTGTCAACCGTATCTCCCCTCAATGTTGTATGAGAGTTGTTGGCGAGAGAATTTCCATCAGGAGTAGTGAAATTGGTTCCGTTAAAAGCGTCTCCGTAGCAATCTATGATTGCCACGTATTTCTGACGCCTTTTTACGGCTTCAGCCACGTCTTTTCCGATTCGGTCGCGGATAAAACCCTTATCGGTTTTAAACGCTTCCACCGAAATGGGATAGTCGTTTTTGAAGAATTTCACTTTTTGAGTTTTCTGGTTTCCAATAAAAACATCAACAGTTTTGACAATGTCTTGCTCTTGATGTTCCTCGGTGTTTGGAATCCCAGAATATTCGTCCCAAATATGGGCGTTGGAAGTGAATCTCTCCTGCTTGAAGAAAGTCTGATCGCTTGGTTCAAGCTCTGCCGGTTGGCCCGCTTGGTCATAGACTTCGTAAGCCACGGAATCTATTGCTGTCTGGGTTGCGTCGGGGCTTAGTTTAGTTGTATGTCCTCCTATAGGGGGCATAAAAGTATTTTAAGAATTAAATTAATAATTAAGCTGTTACGTCTGATCTCATTGCTCGAGCGTCTACTACGCAATCAAGAGTTCCTCTGACGGTATTGCCGTCAACGATTTGAAGTCCGCCCGTATCCGCTTCGCCTCCCGCCTGAATTCGGTAGGAACTCGAAGCTAGATGAAATCGGGTCAAATCGAATAACACGCCGGTAAGTTCCGTTTGCGTGTCAATATTCGCCTTGGTTTCGGCTTTTCCTCTGACTTTGGTTGCGTAAGGAATAAACAGAGCGGATAACGTGTAGTGGGCAATAATAGTCGCGTCGGTCGCTGAAGTTGTTTCGAAATCTTTTTGGCAGATTCCTTTAAATTCATCTGTGCCAATTGTCGGCTCGTTGTCCGCGCATTGACTTACTGTGTTTGTGCCGGATGTTCCCGTGGTATAAGTGGGAGTAAGTTTTAGCGGTTCTCCAAAATAAGTTCGGGTTGCGGAAGCCGCAACGCGAAGTCTTTGGTTGCCCGCAGTGATTCCCACTACTGACATATCGAATTTTGCCATTGCAATTAAGCCTAGTTCTAACTAGGTTTCGCTATTGTTGGCGGTTGACTGGCCGCCCTTGGGGAATCGGTCTGTTTGAATCCCCGATAGCTTATTTAGATACCCAAGTTTTCTTGGATTTCCAGTCGCGGTAAAGCGTTTTGCCGCTGGCTAATTTTTTCGAGAAGAATTTGCCATCCCAGCTGAATCCTAATCTGGAGAGTTCGGCTTTGTCGTTTTCGGCCAATTTCGGCTCTCCGGCCTTGGGAGCGTCGCGATATGTATTCTCGCTTCCTCCGAGAGATTTGTTTTCTTTCGAACCCAAAGCTCTTTTAAGTTCGGCGTTTTGAGCCAAGAGTTTCTTGCCGTTGACGATAATTTGAGATTCGGCGATCTGTTCTTCGAGCGTCATATAATCAGGAAATGTTCTTGATTTATGAATCTCAACAATCGCTTCGGCTTCTTCTTCCGATTTAGCGGTTTTTCTCGCCGAATCTTTGATATAAGAAGTCTGAATCTCTTTTTGCGTCCGCTGTCTTTCTCCGGCCAAGATGCTTTTCAATTGAGAAGCGGTCAGGGGTTTTTCTTCTTCCTCTTCTTCAATTTCTTCTTCTTCGATATCTTCTTTTTTCTTTTTAGAAGCGTATCGCTGTTCAGCCAAAGCTTTTTCCGCTTTTTCGCGTCCTTCTTTTTCTTCTTGGGCTATCTTTTTATAATAATCAAGGTTCTGTTCTCCCTGGTTCTCCTCCTCTTGTTTTTCTTCGGAGGGTTTTTCTTCAAGGTTTTCAGCCTCTTGATCGGCATCCTCTTCTTTTTCCTTTTCAGGTTCGGGAGAGAGGTCTTCCTTTTTTTCTTTTTTAGGCATGTTGCCATCCGGTTTTAAGTCCCGGTAGACTTTAAGTTTATAAAGCTCCTTTGAGCATCCGAGATTACTCCCGGTGAGAAAACCGCTCTTTTGAGCGGCTTATTGAGAAGCAGAATCTTGTTTTCCGCTCCTTAGTAAGCCGCCATTTGAGCGCAACTATTTTAGGTTTTCAAAAAATGTCTCGATAAGCCTGATTAAATATGCTGTTGCGTTGATTGAGACTAAGTCTTCGCTTGTTTTGGATTCCAAAATGGCCTTTCTCTGAATGTGCCATTTCAATTCGGCGATCAAAAATTTCCAGATTTGAGTTTTCCCAATGTAATCCGCTTCTTCTTTCAGATTTTTTATCTCGCCATCGGTTAATTCTCTGTCCCGATGTTTCCAAACTTTGTTTCTGATTTTAAGAATATCGTCTTCGGTTACGAGATTAAAAACATCTTTGATAAGAAAGCGGGCTAAGTGTTGCTGGAGAATTTTTTGATCTTGATTATTCATCTTTTGGTTTTCTGCCCTTGCGAGGCTCGCTCAGTTGGCCGAGTTCGTCCGCCTTTTTTTCTTTTTTTGGTTTTGAGCGATTAAGTTCGGCTGCCTTTTTTTTGATGTCGCCTCCTTTTTCTCTTTTCTCCTTTCTTTCTTTTCTAACCAGAACATAAGTGTCATCAAAGCTTTCTTCTCCCAATTCAATCTTTTCTTTGGGAGCTCTGGCCGCAAAATCATAGAAAGTTCCTAGGGCTACTTTTCTTCCGTCTTTTTTCACTCCGCCACCAAGTCTGTCGTAAAGGGCCAAGACGGCTTTTTCTCTCGGCATTTTGGAACAAAGAGCCAAAAGCCTTTTTTCTTCGTCGTTTATCGGAGGCGTTATGCCGTCCAGAAAATTGAAAACTCTTTCGAGCTTTTCGTCTGAAAGAAGGTCAAAGTCTTCCACTTTGATTGTGTTTAGATTCCTTCCTTCGGTTTCTGATTTTCTAGTTGCCATGTTTTTTGTTGATTATTTGATAATGATCGACCACTTTTATTATACCATTATTCTTAATTTTAATAAATTCCGGTGGGGATAACCTCCGATAGTTTTCCCACGGCTTCTTTGAATTCTGGTTTTTGACCCAGTTCCGGCGACAGTCCCATGACCTTTGATGTTTGCGTTTCGACTATTGCTTCGTCGGCTTCTCCGCGGTAATTCGCCTGCAATAATTTTCTTACCAAGAATTCCGCCGATACCAGTGGGTCATTTCTTAATAATGCGTAAAGTCTTTCGGTGGTCGCTTTTTCAAAAGCTTCGTTTTTCTCCATCATCACGTCGGGTTCTATTTTAATTAAGTATTTCATTTTGCTGAAAAGATGAGGATTCACTAAATAAATATGTTTCTTAGTTTTCGGATAGCCCGTTTCATTCAAAAGTTTGAGAGATTTTTCTTTAGCTTTCTCCGGGGTCATGTTATAAAGTTCTTCGGTAAAAAGTATTTTCTTGGAAATCTTTTTGCCTCCCACCATTTGGTCTTTCAGAATAAAAGGCCGGTAATGCAGTTCTCCGGTTATTTCATCTAACTGCGGAGCCGTAAGATGTTGCAAGGCTTCGTCCATTGCCAGCGAACCGAATCTTGCTACCGATTCTCCCATTGACCTGAACGCTCCCCGTAAAATGGTTCTGGCATTCTGTTCGGCTCTCGCGACCGTAAATGCTTTTTGGCTCGCTTCTGGCAATTGCCCCATTTGTGTTTCCGAAATTGAACTTTCTGTGATTGAATTTTCAATTTCTCTTAATGCCTTATATCCCGCGCCGCGAGAAGGCGGAAGAATCGGTTTTGCTTCAGCATCGGGGCTTTCGAATGCCACTACGCCGTAAGGCACTAAAGGAGATTCATCTATGTCTTCGGCTCCCGAAATCGCCAAAGGCGTTCCTATATCCAGAGTTTCACGATTCATCGTGTTCTCATACATGCTGTCAATTAAAGAATTGTCCCACCCGACTCGATTTGCGAGGGATTTCCAAAAAAAGAAATGCTCGTTGATGCGTTCGTATCCAAAGGGCGTTAATGGAACTTTCGGCTGATTAAAATTGTCCCTGTGTTTTATGGGATTAAAATCAACATTCGGAGTTCCCATATAAATACCGTTTAGGAATGCGACTTCAGTATCCGTTCTCCGGCTCCAGCCGACGACTTCTTCTATAAGATTCGGGTGTTCAAAATCCCGAACATCGTAAAACAATCCTTCTTCGTCCGAATAAAGAGTCCTTACTCCTTTTTGGACATAATACCAGTTTTCGTGCCAGTGCCATTTTTTTTCGGAGTCGTAATAATCTACGTATCGTCTTTTCAGAACCGCGCGATGTCTTTGGATGTTTTGTTCGTAGGCGTTGGTAAGTAGAATCTGGTCCGCCGAATAAACCGTGGTTCTGATTCCTGACAATTCCTCGTCCAAGACATCTTTTGTGACAAATCCTTCTTCGGTTTTTTCTTTGACTTTAGTATAATTTTCCACCCATTCGATTCCCAAATAAGTGACCGGATTGACTAAGGCTCCCATACTGGCCAGAATGTAGTTTTGTTTGTAATCAGAATTATTCGCTATCCAGTCGAGAATGTCCCGGCCGATATTCGACATATCCACATCTTCTTCTTGTTTTTCGTTTTGGGCGAATACCATCGGTATAGCCAAAGAAGCGGTCAAGTGAGCGTGCATGGCCATTATTCTGTTTCTTGCTATTGATCTCGTGCCTCGCCATTTCCAAGATTCGCGAGGATCCTCGAAAGTTTCGTCGACAAAAGCGTTAAAAGCCCGCTGATCCCGATTCATGCGGTCAATAACGGAGTAATCGTTTAATTCATTCCATGCCCTATTAAGAATGCTTACGCCTTCGCCAAATTCATTTGCGAAATCTTTAGTAATGGCGATTACTTCTTTCGAGGGCTGGTATAAAGAGAGCTGTTTATTTGAAGTTAAAACACCGTGCATCTTTTTATTATATCATAAATATTCTAACGCGAATATCTTTTGGGAATAATCACTTTAGCTTTCTTTTTGTTGATTGCCGGCCGGTTGTCTTTCATCTGAAATCCTATGGCGGCCGCTATTAATAAATCATAATGCTCGGTTTCGTCATCGTGAATTCTGATTCTCAAATCTTCTTTGTCGTATCTTCTCATTTCCGAAATTATTGTTTGCGACAAAATATCAACCAATTCATTATTTACCGCTGTGTTTAAATCATACATCATTTTAGGTTTCGAAACCAAATCCGTCTGCCAGCCAAATCTTTCTTTCTCGTCTTGATATAAAAGTTTTTCGGGATAGATTTCTCTCAATTTCCCTATTGTCGTGTGTCCGTGATTGTTTCTTTCTACGGCCCCGAATGCGTAATTGTATTTGGTCGCCCCGTTTTTAATTTCGTGAGCCAATAAGTCTGGGGCGATTTTGTTGTTTTTAAATATGGCCACGACTTTGGGTTTTAATGTGCTTAAATCCCAAAATACAATCGTTGAATGAGCTTTGCCTATACCTTCTCCGACATCGCTTCCCCAGCAGTATTGATGTCCGAGCTTGGGTTCTTCCCAATAACTCCATTCGTTTTCCTGTTTTATCGGCGGAATGATTTTCAGTTTTGATAAGTAATCCTCGTCGAACAATTTGTTTCCGGCCGTGGCAAATGCTTCGAAAGGAGTCGTGGGATATTCTTTTTTCAACGAATGCCAATCTTTTTTGAGCGAAAGCCATTTCAGATAATAATAAGTGAGTTCGTGGTTGCTCATCAAAGCCAAGCCTTTTTTGTCTTTGTTGAATTCGTTTTGATACTCTTTGAAGTAAATAAAATCTGGATCTGTTTTAAATTCTTGGTATTGATAATCGGTTATTTTTTCTATCTCTTCTTTGTCCCATCTCCAATTATAAAAATGGGCTTTGTAATGAGTCGGCTGTTTTGGTTCGCCTCTTTCCCACGCTTCCCAAAATATATCGTAAAATGCTCCTTCCGATCCTGCGGCCGTGCTTTCAATATCAATCCGTCCATCCATTGGCACCGCCGGCAGAGTTCCTTCGATGATCTCCCGAGCCTTGTCAGGATAGTCTTTGCATACTTTCGCGAATTCGGTTATGTGAACTCGATGAAATGTTCCGGATCTTCCCGAGCTGTCTACTACGATTGAACTAAAGCTTCCGTCTCCGAATCCGAATTTTAATTGCCGGGCCGTGTCGGTGTTGACTTCGTATAATTCTTTAAGATCAAAATTTCTCCAAGCCAAATCAATTTTGTTTGAAAAGATATCTTTTGCCGTTTCCAAGTCTTGGCCGATCATCAAACCATCAAAGTTCGGAGTGAATAAAACATCATCCAGCATATCGATTGCTTCGAATGTAGAAAATCCGAGCTGTCTGCTTTTGAGGATTATATTTCGGCTGTGTTTATTTTTATTAAAGTGCTCTTGCGTCTTGTTTCTCTTAAACTGGATCAGCTCTTTATTTTTGCTTTTAATGACATACTGATGATTAATCCGCCAGTCTTTGTCGCCGAGTCTATTTTTTATCTCCTTCTTTAGTTCGAAGCGCATGGAGAACATCGGCCATTGTTATATTGGCTTTGACATCGAATCTATCTGGGAATATTTTTTTAAATAATTCTATGAGAGCTTGGTCTTTTTCCAATAATGCCCGGTGAATAAATCTGTCTCTCGCGCTGAACTTTTTGCTTTTTAATTTTTTGGCGAGTTTTTCTAAATCTTGAAGATCGGCCCATAGATTTTTAAGTTCGGGATCGAGTTGGTTTTTATTTCCGCCTCCTATGTTTGTAAATTTGCTGGTCATGTCAAACCCTTAATTAGTTTTATATTTCTTTTAATTCTTTTTTAGCAAGTTCGTTTTCTATCTGTTCCATTCTATTCTGTAAAACTTCCAGATTTGATAAAAATAAATCATTGAGCTTTTGGAAATCATCTCTCAATACATCGATTTGTTTTTCGGTTTCGTTGATTCTTGTGATTAAATCTTCAAAGGTCTCGGTAAGCACATTTTTATTTTTTTGGCCAAAATTTAGATTTGGTACTTTTGTTTTTTTCTTTCTCCAAAATTGTTATCCTTTTATCTAACTCTCCTGTAACTTTTAACATAGACATATTCTCATCTTTGATGAGTTTATCAAATTCGGCAAACTTCTTTCTCGATTCGCCCCAATTATCGTTTATGAGATTTCTTAATTTCTTTAATTCTTCCTCTTGAGAATTAAATCTTGTTTCAATCTCTGTAAATTTACCTTTGATCCACAGCCTAAAAAGTTGTTCTCTTGTGCCCGAATCAAGTTTCGGATTTTCCCAATCTTTTGGTTCTAACATAATATTATTTATAATTATTTACTTTATAATCTAGGATTTTCTAAATCTTTTCTTTGATTACAAATGAAGCAAAGCCATTTTCCGTCTTTTGCGTATAAAACTTTAGTAATCTGCCGGCAATGTTGGCATGTATATTTTCGACCCATTACTTTCAAGGACGATTTTTTATTTTCTCCGACCATATTCTCGCATCTTCTCTTATGTTGAAATTATAGCTTCTCCAACTAAAAAGATGTGCAAAACGATAATGACAATCCCGGCAGAACCACATTAAATTTTTAAAGTCATTTTCTAGGTGAGAAAATAAATGAAAAGGAAATATATGATGTAGCTCTATTCTTTTTCTTGTTCCGCAAATGGGACATACTTTTTCATGAAGTTTAGCGAATTCTCTTTTTGTATTATTCCATAATGGGCTTCTCGCGGCACCTAAACTTAATTCAACTACTTTCTTTTCTATACTACTTTTCCAGTAGGAAAGAGTGTCTATCAGCCATTCGAAGATTCACAATATTAATTTGCTCATTTTTTCTTTTTCTTTTTATGAACTTCCCCACGATATGATTTTTCTCCTAAAAAGCAAAAGTTTATGTATTCTCCTTTCTTTAAGCCGAATTTCTTTGAGGGGCCAGAAAATCTCCTGACTCTGCCTTTCTTTCTTACGCAAAATTCGAATCCCGCTGGCATGGTTTAATTATATATTAATCTATTGTCTGACGCAAAATATCATCGTGTTTGGCCATTTCGTCTTTGGCGACTTCGGCGTCATTTTCTCTGATAATTCCTTTTTCTCTGGCCCAGTAAATGGCATAGGTCTTGATGGCGTCGGCTATAGCCTGATATCCCTCGTAAGGGGTAATTTCTTTTTCGTGGGGAATAATGACTTTCACTGTGGCCAGATTGGCGACAACGCTGAGTGCGTGTTCAAATGCTAATCTGATAGCTTTCGTTGGATCTATGATGTTTTCTTTGATTATAAGGCCTCCGGCGTTTTCTTGTATTTGATCGTAACAAGCTGTTAATGCCGGCCTCAACCAGTAATCCTTATCGAAATCTTCGGCAATCTCTTTTAATGACAATCCCCCGCCTTTGACATATCCCTCCTCCAATGCGGCCCTGCAGGCGTATACAGCGTCCTCAATCTTCTTTTTCCAATAATAGGTCTCACCCTCGGAATCTTTGCTTACTCTGATTATTCCTACTGCCGAAGATAATCCGGCTATTCTCCGGCGAAGCAGATTCTTTTGTCCTTCTTCTCGGGTATTTTCGATTTTGGCTTGAAGTTCTTTGATTCTCGCTTGTACTGGAGATTCTAATTGAGCGATTTCCTTTCCTTTCATTTTGAAAGGCTGGGTCTGAAATCCCCTGCCTCCTAGGGCGATAGCATCTTCTCGAGTGTCTGCGGCTTTGACCACTAGTTTAGATAGAAATCCCAAATCCGCG